>Ga0210043_1001308_pt1 | contig 21415 bp, 22 predicted proteins | sample CryGeymet201501t_FD_183990 | JGI IMG/M metagenome (GOLD analysis project Ga0210043, IMG submission 183990) | Groundwater microbial communities from Crystal Geyser aquifers in Utah, USA - Crystal Geyser metaG 2015-01t (SPAdes) (version 2) | ecosystem: Environmental > Aquatic > Deep subsurface >... | reverse complement strand
TCGATCCTTTCCAGAAGGATAATCTCAATCCTCGATTCAGCAATGTCCGTATTCGGCGAAGCGTCATCTACGGCAACTACGCGGACACCGGTCACGCGCAAGGAATTTTCCTCAATAACACCGACGGAATTCTTCTTGAGGAAAACGTTCTTGATCATAACGGCTGGAACGAACAGGCAGGCGCCGAGCGAACCAAGTTTAATCACAACGTCTATGTAACGACCTATTGTACTGACCTCACAGCCATCGGCAATATCTTCGCCAGAGGCAGTTCGTCCGGCCTGCAGGCACGAGCAGGCGGAATCGTCAATAATAATCTATTTGTAGGCAATGCTACGCAACTCAACTTCGGCTGGTATAGTGGCGATGCCGTTCCGCCTCAAGACGGCGTTACGGGAACGGTTTCCGGAAACGTCATCATGGACGGAGACCCCATTGACCCGGAGGGAATCAACGGAGACGATGCCCTTTGGGGGATTCAGGTTGGGAATATACGATCCGCTGTTATTGAAAACAATCTTGTTATCCTATCAGGCGAAATCACATTGTCGGCCAAGAATATTGATGGGTGGGTTGGAATCAACAATCTCGAAATGAAAAACAACCGAGTCATAGCCGACGACAGTTACGCACTACAGATAATTAACACTGCATTTTCAAACGTCAACATCAATAATAATCTTCTCTATGGCGAGTTGGGGAGTATTCGTGATCGAGATGGCGGCTCGCAGTATATCAACTTCGAGAACAATGTAGATACTATCACTGATGAGGACATCATCCAAACGATCGGATATTACCACGGTCAAATCTGGCGAGTCACTACACTTGAGGCGTTTCTTGCTCAGGCGCGCAATCAGGAGAGGCGCAACTGGAAGAGAGAATATGTCGGGTCGTGGGCGTCTAACTGGCTAAGGAAAAGATAGAGAGGAAACGGCAAAGGAAATCATTTATAATATAGGAACAAGATAGCCATTAAAAAAAATAAAACAAAACAAGGTTTTCATTTAGTAATTGGAGACCCTCATGTTCGTCCCGGTCAGAATCTTGAGAGATTTAAATGGCTTGGTAAGATGATAGTTACCGAGAGGCCTGATACTATTATTGGTATTGGTGATTGGGGTTGTTTTGATTCTTTATCGTCGTATGACGCTAGAGGTTCAAGGAACGATATCAATCAAAATTCCTTAGTTGAAGAGTGTATGTCTGTTAGAGAATCACTTAAGATTCTTTTCGCACCACTGAAGAAGTTAGAAAAAGAACAGGCACGTCGGGCCTACCCTTATAGACCTCGTAAGATTATTACGGCAGGGAATCATGAAGAACGAAAAGAGCGTTTAGATAACTTATATCCTCATTGGGCGCCCGCGATTGATATCTGGGAACTGTGTGGATATAGGAATGTTGCTGTTGTCGGCCAAACGCCCTTTCTGGTGTATCCGTATAAGCATGTTGTGGAAGTCGATGGAATTAATTATGTTCATATTCCGTATAGTAAAGGAGGCAGGCCCTTTGGTGGAGTTAATGTTGCAAGAACAGTAGCTTTATCATCTGAACGACATACTATTTTTGGTCATACTCACAATTCCTCTATCAATAATGTTCCGGTATTTACTAATGAGAATGCTGTTAGATTTGCCTTTAATATAGCAAGTTTTCTGCCTCATCAGCAACAGGAACCTTATTGTCAAGGTGATGTCAATGGTTGGCAATATATGGTTGCCAAGGTATGGCCCAGTGGTGATCCTCATGTTGCTCCTGACGTAGAAACTGTCCAAGTATGGCGATTGAAAGAACAATATTCATAAGGAAGGAACTTATGACAAAAAGAAGAACAAGTCCGTTTACATTTTCTGATAAGAAATTTAGAACCCCAGCAGGGACTGCTCGCTGGGCTTATCTAACTAAACCCGATGATAAATTCGGGAACCCAAAGTTTAAGATTAATATTATTTTCGATCCTTCGGACCCGGAATATAAAGAATTTTATAAAAAGGTATCGGAATTCGCCAAAGAATATTACAAGTCAATGGGGATCAAATTCACGCCTAACCAATTTAAATTCTTTAAAAGTTTTAGGAACAGTCAAGATGAGTCTGATCCTGATACCGGCAAACCTTATATTCGGTTGGAGACTTCGCCTAAGACTGATGAGAACGGCCATTATATTCCTGTCCCTATTTATAATGCCAAGAAAGAGATGATTAAGGCTTCGGTATGGGGAGGCGATGTCGTCAAAGCATCGTTTAGTTTGGCAGGATGGCATTCTGAATTAGGCACAGGTATCAAGGGCTTCTTGAATGCGGTTCAACTTCTTGCGGCTCAGCCGAGAGAATCAAGAGATGGCTCTTCTGTCTTCCAAGAAGAAAGTGAGTATGATAATGTTGCCGATGCCGTCGATTCTTTTGCGGATATTGATGAGGATGCTTTTGACGATGGGGACGAGGAACTTATTTGAATGAGAAAATCATTTGTCTTTAAGATTTCTCCGGTACCGGCTTCGCGTCCTCGTGTTGGGCGATATGGAGTGTATTATTCTAGGCCTTATCGGGTATTCAAAAAGGCATATGAACAGGTTATCGAAGAGTCTTTACCGAAGAATTGGAAACCAATCACAGGTAAGGTGGTTATCAAAAAACTGCATCTTATCTGTAAACAACCCAAATCTACCTCGCTTAGTTACCCTAAACCAGACATTGACAATCTACAAAAAGCGGTGTTTGATGGGTGCAATGGTAAGGTATGGGTTGATGATTGCCAAATTCAATCTCTAAAGGGAGAGGTCTGTAAAGTATGGGCCGATCCGAACGAAGAAGGTCGTATTGAAATGCTAATTGAATGGTGATGTTGCAAGAAAAAGTAGTCCATCGAGAGCGATGCCCATCATGCGGGGTAGAAGGGGATGGCGCAGCTGATAACTTGGCTGTTTATGATGATGGACACGTTCACTGTTTTGCTTGTGGTTTCCATAGAGTAGAGGAGGGGCTAGAAACCATAAATAAAACAGAATCGGAAATGAAACCTATTAATTTTATCCCTTTAGTGGGCGAATGCATGGCCATAAAAAGCCGTCGTTTGACTAAAGAAACTTGTCAGAAATATAACTATCAAGTAGGAAGTATGGCTGATGGGGAGACGTGTCATATCGCTAATTACTATAGAGATGGACAGTTAGTAGGACAAAAGATTCGACGAAGGGGTAAGAATTTTTTTGTCCGAGGTAATATGCGAGATGCTCCACTTATGGGACAGCATTTATTCAAGGAAGGAGGCAAGTATTTAACCGTCACGGAGGGGGAACTTGATGCGTTGGCGATGTCTCAAATCTTTGGGAATAAATGGTCAGCCGTTTCTCTTCCTAATGGGGCGGCCTCGGCAGTCTCAGCCTTCAAAAGAAATCTGGAATACCTGAATTCATTTGAGAAGGTTAAGATATGTTTTGATGCGGACGAACCCGGACAAATCGCAGCACTGGCATGCGCTAAACTCCTTCGACCGGGCAAAGCCCAGATTGTTTCGCTTCCCCTGAAGGATTCTTGCGATTGTCTTATGGAAGGCAAGACAACAGAATTGATTCGAGCGTGGTGGGATGCTCCTACCTATCGTCCTGATGGTATCTTGCATATCAGCGAGGCCGATATATCCAAGGATTTGGAGTTCTCCCATATCTGGCCCTACCCTTGGGCCTCGATGACCAAACAATTATTCGGGCGCAAATCGCCTGAGTTAGTGATGCATTCATCGGGATCCGGCATGGGTAAAAGTACCTTTATGCGCAAATTAATCTATAGCGATCTCCAGAATGGGGAGAACGTTGGGGTTATGATGCTGGAGGAAAGCGTAAAGGATACTATACAACATCTTATGTCCAGTCTGTTGAATAAACCAGTACGTCAAATCTTGGCAGCACGGTCGTTGAATAAAAAATTAGTTGATGGAGGATTTCAGGCAGTAGATTTTGGAATCGAGGATAATCTTTCGGATTCAGAGTTCTTAGAAGCCTATAAGAAACTCTGTTCTAAAGGTAATCTATATTTGTTGGATCATTTTGGTTCTCTTGATGCTATGACTTTAGTTGACAAGTTGGATTACATGAGAACAGGCTTGGGATGTGATAAGATTTATATAGATCATATCTCTATAATTGTGTCTGGTATGGAATCCGGTAACGAACGTAAGGATATTGATCTTCTGATGACCAACTTACGTCAGTTTGTTCAGAGAACAGATTGCCATATAGATGCTGTATGTCATTTGACGAAGCCAAAGGGAACCCCATTCGAGGAAGGAGGTCAGATTTCGTTACGAGACTTCAGGGGGAGTGGTGCGTTATACCAGTTGTCGGATGTATGCTTGGCTTACGAAAGAAACCAACAACATTCAGATGACAAGATTGCTAATACTGTAATTGTCCGGTCTCTAAAGGATAGATTCACTGGCAATACTGGTATAATAACAGCAATGAGATTTGAGAAAGATACCGGAGATCTCCATGAAGTAGATTGGGGATATGATGATAATGGAAAAGTTATCTTTGATCCTGATTCTGATAATCCGGTATCATATGATGAAGTTATTAACACTGACGATAGTCAGGATTTCTTTTAAGGAAAAACATATGTACGATGATACGATTGAAACGTTTGGGGAATCACAGCCCGCTCCGCGACAGACTGCATGGAACCCGAAGGTCTTTATGGCTCAATCTTGGTTTCTTGTGCGGGCCGTGTCCGGGCTGCTAAAGAGGGTCGAAGCGTTGGAGACACAGACGAACAAAACGCAGACCTCTAAGACAAAGAATGAAAAATAAAGGAGATGTCTGTGTTTTCGATTTGGAAACCAATGGCTTGCTCCGTGATGTAACGCAAATTTGGTTGCTGGTTATAAAAAATCTGAATGATCAATCTCTTCATGTGTTTCGCAATAACCATTCTGAGAATTCCATTCCCGAAGGGCTTGAGATCTTATCTAAGGCGCATCGAATTGTGGCGCACAATGGTTGCAATTATGATGTACCGGTTATTCAGAAATTATATCCTGATATTGTGTTGCCTCAATGTATTGATACTGTTCTTCTTTCTCGTATTTTATATCCCGACATTAAAAACCATCCATTTGGAGGTAATAGTCTGGAATGCTGGGGTCGTCATCTTAGGTGTCTTAAGATGAAACCTCCTGATTCTCTTATTGAAGGGTGGTCTGAAGAGGCAGAGGCATATTGTATTAATGATGTGCTGGTTGGTGAGAAAGTTTATCAGTATCTGAAGAAAAGAATGAGTCGATTCATTGAGGCTATTAAGATTGAGCATGCCATTGCTCCGATATTGATTCGACAATATCTTAATGGTGTTGGTTTCGATGAGGATGCTGCTCTAAGATTTCAAATGGAATTAAATATTGAGATTACTGACACTAAAGCAGAGTTGCAAAAGATTTTTCCTCCTAAATATATTGAAACGAAAACTCCTGAGTATTGGGAAGCAGATGATGGTTTCAATGTTATCCGCTTTCCCACGAAAGGGGATGCGAAAAAGGCTGGATATAAAGATAACAGTATTCGTCGAGGCCCGAATAGAATAAAAGAAGAGAAATTTAATCCCGGAAGCCGACAGCAAATTGTCGATCGTTTCATAGAGAAATATCAATGGGAACCGAAGGTGTTTACTGACAGTGGTTCTCCGGTTATGGATGAAAAGGTTTTATCTACTCTGGAATTCGATGAGGCGAGGACGTTGGAAAGATATTTACTTCTTTGTAAACGAGAATCGCAGCTTCTTAGTTGGCTTGAGCATCTTGATTTGGCAACTAAAAGAATTCATGGTGGAGTTAATCAGTTGGGTTGTGTTTCTGGAAGGATGTCTCATTCTTCTCCGAATCTTGGACAAGTTCCAGCAGGATATTCTCCATTTGGAGAGCAATCTCGTAGGTGTTTTGGGCCTCGACAAGGATGGTTACAGATAGGTGCGGATGCTAGTGGATTAGAACTGCGTGCTTTGGCGCATGAATTATCTAGATGGGATGATGGAGCCTATGCTAAGATTATTGCGGACTCGGATATTCATACTCACAATCAGCAGATGGCTGGTCTGGAGACGCGGGATTGTGCTAAGACATTTATCTATGCATTTATCTATGGAGCCGGGGACGCTAAGTTAGGAACTACTATTATCCATCATTCTTCTTTAACCCCTGAACAAAAAGAGGAATGGAAACAAAAGGGGTCGGTCTCTCAGATTGGTAAGCGTCTTCGTGCCCGTTTTCTTAAGAATATTCCTGCCCTAAAGGAGTTGAAGAAATGGATTAAAATAAAATATGATTTGCAGGGATATCTTACAGGCTTAGATGGTCGTCCTTTGCCTATCAGATATTCCTATTTGGCTCTTAATACTTTGTTACAGTCTCATGGTGCAGTCCTAATGAAAAAGGGCTTGATTATATTAGACCATGATTTGCAAAGTTTGCACGGCCTTTGTCCCGGAAAAGATTATGAGTTTATGTTGAACATACATGATGAATGGCAATTGGAAAGCCGTCCTGAGTATGCGGAAACTATAGGCCGACAAGCGGTAAGCAGCATTAAACAGGCTGGAATTGAGTTGGGATTTAAATGTGATCTTGATGGTGAATATAAAATAGGGAAGAACTGGTTTGAGACTCATTAGGTATTATCGGGTTCTCAATTAGTACGTAATTATTTTTTAGGAGTTAGGATATGTTGAAAAGAATTAATGGATTGTTTTTGCTGTTGTTGCTCTGTGTGATGGTAAGTTGTGCTACGTCGCCGGCGGATAGATGGTTTCAACAGAGATCTCTTTTGACAACGACAACCGCTTTGATGATTGAAGCCCATGAATCGGGACTAATCAGCGATCAGGAATTGGTTGAAACAGTTGATCCTGCTATTCAGTCTGCAAGGGGTTATCTGAATAAAGCCTTTCTACGGCTTCCTGAAGGTGGCGATGAATTTGATTCTTTTATGGATGCTTTGGATGCAATTCTTATTACACTGGCCGAGATTGAAAAGAAAGAAGGTGGGTCGTGATTCCTGTTTCAGAAATTATTGCATTGATCAGTTCGCTTAAATTGTTGGCAAAGGGTATTGCAGAAATATCTATCAATTCAGATGGCTATTCAGAGTTGGAAAAGGATGCAATCCTAAAGGCAGCCCAAGAAGGAGATACTCTTTTCGATTCTCGTGTAGCGGATGCTCGTTCTCGTCTCGATAAACAGGAGTAACGTCATTGATTATTATTGGTTGTGCCGGTCTTGCGAAAGCTGGGAAGACTACTCTTTGTGAGTTGATTGAAAAAGAAATTCGGAAGGGTCCTTATCGACTTGAGGTATTGAGATGGAGCATGGCTGGTCGTCTCCGAATCGGCCTCAAGGTTTTGGGAGTCACTAAAGAAAAAACTCCTGATTTGTATCGAAAAATGGCACAGAGTATAGGCACTGATATGTTGAGGAACCCTAAATATTCTGAAGAGTCAGATACAGATTGGTGGGTCAATCTTGTTCGGCAAGATTTTAAAGATATTGCCGAGGGAGTCGAAAATATTCAGGAAATTATTGGTCAAAAAAAATCTCCTGATGATATTGTTATCTTAGTGGATGATGTTCGTTTTCCAAACGAAGTGAGTTTGATAAAATCATGGGGAGGTTTGGTTCTTTTCGTCGATAGATGTGATGAACTTCCTGAACCCGATGCTCCTTGGAGGGACCATATCTCCGAGCAAATGGCTTACGAGTATATGGATTTAACGTTACCTGATGAGTTCTTTGATGAAACAGTTATTTCTGCGGGGACCATAGAGGATATGAATGTCATTGTTTTAGATCGGTTGAAAGACTGGTTGAAACCTGTTCTGCCTGCATAAAGGATGTGCCAAAGCGTGAAACCAAAAGACTTGAAAAAAAGTAGAACGGCTTTGATTGATGGTGATATTTGTGCGTATCGGACGGCTATCTTGACGGAAAAAGAGGGAGGCGATGAACTAGATGTTCAAGAACTGGTACGTAGTATTGTGCGCACGTGGACCTCCGAATCTTTCTGTGAGAAAATTATTGTAGGCTTGTCTTGTCCAAGAGATTTCGGGTTCCGAAGATTGTTATCTCCAGAGTATAAAACTAATAGAGATGATCTGGAGAAGCCGGAGTTTTTATCTTGTGCATTTCAAGGTCTCAAAAAGGCCTTTCGATGTGTAGCAATACCTTCTCTTGAGGCAGATGATGTGCTGGGAATCTTAGCTACTAATGGTAAGGTTCAGAATCCAGTAATCATAACGATAGATAAAGATCTTAAACAAATTCCGGGGTGGCATTATAATCCCGATAAAGATGATTTTCCGGTAAGGATTACTGAAGAAGAAGCCGACTATTGGTGCGCTCTTCAGTGTCTCACAGGTGACTCCACCGATAATTATAAGGGCATTACAAAGTGTGAAGCCTTTCCTCGTGGGGTGGGGCCTAAAACTGCGGAGAAAATCCTAAAGGATAGGGAGAATAATGAGACTTTATGGGACGCGGTAAGAAAGGCCTATAAGAATGCCGATCTTTCCGACGAATATATGCTTATTCAGGCTCATTTAGCCCGTATTCTAAGAGCATCGGACTGGGATTCCGACGCTAAGAAGCCAATAATGTGGGATTTGGCTTAATCTAGGCGTTTTTCTCACACTACAGAACAGATCAAACCTCCTTTCGTAAAGGAACTAGCATGGAACCATATATTTGGGTTCATTTTTATTTCCCTAAAGGTCTCATTGGGCATATCTCTTCGTGGTGCGGCCATAGCAGATTTGGCCACGTCACTTTTGAGATAGGACCGGGGGCCTTGTATGAAATTCCTATTTGTGGTAAGACACGATGGATTCCGGCGTGGAAATACAAACAACTCAGACCGCCCGACCGCACTCTACAGATTAAAGCACCCTTTACAGAAGAATTCAGTAATGATACTCAAGGGTTGATCCACTGGAAACATGAATGGTTCAAAACTGTCTTGAATTTCTTAAAGGGAGAGACCCCTGTTAATTCCAAGAATTGCCTAACAGCCACCTTAGTTGCACTAAAGGCTTGCATGGGCCGTCCTTTAGATTCTACTGTCGAAACGGTAGATGACTTGTATACTGCCTTGCTAAAGGGCGGTTCGATGGTTTGGTATTAAGGAGCAGCATGAACAATTTTCCGATTATTGATGATCAACTTTTAGAGTCATTGGAGAGAGTCTTTCCTGTTTTGCATTACAATCACGAAAAAACTACATACGAAGACTGGGTATTTAACAGCGGTGCTCGTAGTGTATTAGAGAAATTAAGACTAATTCAATTGAGACAATCGTCAAACAAACCGTCAGACCAACGAAATATAAAGAAGTAGGTGAAAATAATGGGATCACTATTTGGACCGTCGATTCCCGATGTACCGCCTCCGAAGGAGGACGATGAATTGGAGAAAGAGAATATTCGTGCTTTGGTGGCATTACAGAAAGCCAGAGAAGGCCGAGAAAGTTTGAAACGACAGAGTATCTTTATTCCTAATACGTAATGATGAAAACTTTTAAAACATTAGAAACACGTTATGAACACCTGTCTCGTGCACGGCAAAATAAACTGGAACGAGCATATCAATGTGCTGAGATTTCCATACCTTCGTTATTGCCACGAAGCGGTAGGTCTCAGAGCGTGTCCCTTCCAATTCCTAATCAAGCTATGGTGGCCAGAGGGGTAGTTCGGCTGGCCGCACGTCTGACTTCGGCGAATCTTCCCGCGAATGATATCCCTTATTTTACCTTTTATATCAATGATTTTGTTGATGATCCTGATATCAGCGTTGTAGAGCAGGCCCTTGAGAGCCGAGAAAGACGAATCAGACGACGCTTGGCAGGGTCTAATCTAAGGTCTAAGATTTTCCAAGCGTATAAGTTTCTCATCGTAGTAGGGGAATGTTTGATTCAAGAAATAGATTCTATTTCTTTTAAGATTCATCGGTTAGATAGATATGTTGTTCGTCGAACACCAGAAGGAACGCCGTTTGAAATCATTCTTCAAGAATGGGTAGACGTAGAGGCTCTTGAACCGTCTATACAATCGAAGGTGGCTTCGGGTACCAAGTCTCCGAATATCCATGATGAAGATGCAGAGCCGTTGTATACTCAACTTCTATGGTCTCCTGAAGAAAAAGTCTGGAAGGTTAAACGAGAACTTCGTGGAATAGATATCGACGATGCTCCTCCTGAATATGAAATTCTTCCATATTGGATTTTTACATGGAATCTGGAGGACGGAGAAGACTATAGTACGTCTCTTTGCGAAGAAAACTTTGGAGATCTGTTGACTTTGGACTCGCTTACTTCGTCGCTTATTGATGTGGCGGCGATGGTAGCAGAGCATAGAACTTTCGTGGATCCTACAGGGCTTACCGAAGTACAGGATTTAGTCGAAAGTGAAAACGGAGATTACGTACCCGGTCGGGCGCAGGATTTGTTTCTTTTAAATCTTGGTTCTGTTCAAGGCCTACAGGTTACCGCGGAAGCGGTGAATATGTGGAAGAGAGACATTGCGCAAACCTTTTTGTTAGGCTCATCGTCTCGCCGAGATGCAGAACGAGTGACGGCCGCGGAGGTTCAACTTGATGCGGTGGAACTAGACCAAGCGTTGGGCGGTGTTCTATCTTTGCAGAACCGTCAACTTATTCCTCCCATTGTGGAGCGAACAGCAAGCCTGATGGTACGGCAGAAACTCCTTGAAGATTTGGATATTGGAACAAAAGATAATTCTTTGATTAAAATTAAAGTTAGATCTGGTCTTGATACTATTTCACGTGAGGTGGACCTACAACGATTGAAACAAATGGGTATTGATTTTGTTCAGATTCCTGAATTACGATCACAGATAAACTGGAATGAGTTTTCCAAGCGATATGTAACTAACATTGGTTTGAACCATGTTGGCCTAGTGTTTACTCAAGAAGAATTGGCACAGCAACAGCAAGCGCAACAGCAGCAACAGTTGTTGGATCAAGTTCAGCAACAAGGGATACAGTCGGCTGGGAACATTACTGAGGCTCAGGGTCAGGCACAAGCCCAAGCCCAAGCACAGGCGCAACAGCAGGCCGCTCCTCAATAACTGAAAGGAAACGAAAATAAAATATATACTATATGACGCGGATCCTCCATTGGAATCCCAAGGAAGTGCTCAGGGGTCAGCCCCAGAGGCACCTAAAGAAACACCAGCGATTAATTCTCTTGACCATGAAGCGGACATGTTCCAAAAATGGGCTGAAAACAATCCTGATCTTATTCCCGAAGAGTTTGCAGGGAATGCAAGTAATTTTGCCGACGCATGGAAACATTTGAGAGCAGATTATACACGTAAGACACAAGAACTTTCGTCTCTTAAGAAATCCGGTATGGATACGGGAGCGCCGACCAACAAGGCAGAAGGTCAGGAAGGTAAAGAAGAGTCTGGTAAACTGGAAATTCCCGTTAAGAAAGAGGAAGCAAAGCCGGAAGAATCGGGTAAGGTTGATTGGTCTAAGATCATGTCTACTGATCTTTCTCAGGGTTTGGACGAGGATACCAGTAAGATTCTTGTCGAAGGTTTAGGAATTCCCGAAGAGTTGCTGGGGAAGGTTATGGCAGGCCAACAGGCACTTCAGCGTGAGCAGCGCAAGGTGGCCGCAGAGTTGGTCGGTGGTGAGCATGTTCTTGAGGCGGCAGTTCAATACGCCGTAGAGCATTATTCTCCCGAAGAAATTAATGACATGAATCAGCAGCTAATGGGTCCCAACTGGAAACGATCTTTGTTGGGTCTTGTTGCCGAGGCACAGCAGGCTGTAGGGTCCACTAAGGAACCCGGACATGTTCAAACAGCAGGCGGTGGTCCTGTCAGTGCCCGCCCATTCGAGAACAATAAAGAAATTTCTGCGGCGATTAATGATCCTCGATATTCGCAGGATTCAACCTATCGTAAGCAGGTGGAGGAAAGGTTGAAAATCACACAGTCAACTCAAGGTCTTCGTGTTGATAAACGAAGATAAAATTTAGTTGTCCCGTCGCTCTGCGGTAGAGCAATCAATCCACAATTGATGTGTTGCAGGTTCGACTCCTGTCGGGACTTTTAATTGTTTAATCTTTTTGTGGTTTATTTAGTTTAGGGCACGGCCTGATGATACCCCGATGTATCCCCAGCACCGACTGTAAATTAAATAAATTACGCTCTTCGTTAGACCGGGAAAACCCGAACACGGTTCGGATAATTGGAACGACAATCTAATGGACGGCAGAAGATGTTTTATATTCTTTTGTTTAATTCATTGGAGATGACAAGTGTCTGTAACTAGTCCTATTCGTTGGGGCAAGGATGGTCCCAACGGTAATTTCGATGACATGTGGCTTCCGTTATTCGGGGGCGAAGTCATCGCTGCTTGGGAAAGATTTAATCTTTTTCAAGACAAAGTTCGGACCATTGTTATGCCTTCTGGGAACGAAAAGAAATTCCCGAAGACGTGGCGTATTGGTTCCGAATATCACGAGGTAGGCGTTGAACTGCTTGGCCTCGACATGGAGACCAAGGAAGTAACGATCACACTGGATGATCGTCCGTTGGTGTCCCATTTTGAGCTTGATGATGTAGATTTGGCAATGTCCCATTTTGAAGTTCGCAGTCAAATTGCGAAAGAATCAGGAATGGAACTTGCGCGTAACTTCGATAAACAGTCTGCAATTCTTTTGTTGGGTGCGGCCAGAACCGCTGCTTCGGGATCTTTCCCCGGCGGTACTAACTCGGTAGATCGAAATACTACAGGGTTTGGTGATTTGCAAACTATCGGCCGAGCCGGTGCAGTCGCAACTCTTAATGCTATTGAGAATTGGCTTATCTATAGAGAAGATAATGATATTCCTAATGAGGAAGGTAATCTTTTCTGTGCGGTTTATCCGGGGATGTGGTATGCCTTGAAGAATCTTGGTATGCCTCAAACTTCCACTGAAGTAAGTAACGGATTGACTCCGGTATTTCAACATCCTGATTTCAATCCTCGGTCCAATACGATTGACCAAGGTGGGCCGATCAATGCACCTCTGTTGTATAATGGTGTTCAGATTTTCCGAACAAGTAATCTTCCCGGCTCTGTAACCAACAATACTATTGTTGGAAGCAATATTACTACTGGTCCGACTCGGTACCAAGGTAATTTCACAACCACTGCTGGGGTATGCTGGTCTCCGGAGGCTATTGGTCGTCTTATTCTTATGGGAATTAAGACGGAAACTGAACGATCGGTTCGTAGAGGTTCCGATTTTACTGTAACTAAGATGCTTACCGGCGGCGGAACGCTGCGTCCGGAAGTTGCTTATGAACTTAAGACTGCGTAAGGAGACAATAGATTATGCCGTTTTCAGGTTTTGATACTGAGGGATATAAAAATCCTTTTTCTGAGGTGGATATTGGGGATAAAGTGGTTAGGGTCGAAGCACAAGTAACAACGATTACTTTGGCTGATCAAGAAGTTTATGTATTGGGTGATCCCGCAAAGCCGGGTACTTATTATGTACAGTTCGATCAGTTTCTTGGTATCTTTGGACATGATGGTGCAACGACAATTTTGCTTAATTTTGGGGATGCTACTCACTTTGATATAGCCACTGGTGCTGATTCTAATATTGTTCTGCGAGTCACTGGGACTGCACTAGAGCTAGTTAATGATCTAGGTGGCGGTGTCGCTAAAGAAATTCGCATCTGGCGTCTCTAATACTACCATGATGTGATGAGCCTGTGTGGCTCATCGGTTCCTTTCGGGCCGTCTTTGGGAAACTAAAGGCGGCCTTTTATGCGTAAGAAGACAACTGTAATTCGGCGTAAACCCAAGCACCGTTTTGGGCAGTGGAAGATACCCAGAGGGGTAACTGTTACAACGTTTGCGGCATCGTCCCTGAGCGATGGGCAAGAGAGACAGTACGGAGATTCTTGGGCTTATCCCAACCGTCTATTGGCGGGAGAAGAAGATACGAGAAATAAACAATGATCTATAGTCGTTTGGAAGCTGTCAATCAAATGCTAATGGCAGCCGGAGATTTTCCAGTAAACTCTTTGGCTTCTGATGGGGTGAATGAAACAACCATTGCCGAGACCATTCTTGAAGATTCAAGTATTCGTGCACAGTTGACGGGACTTCATTCCAACACAAGAATTTCAACTTATGTTCCGGACGATAAGGGACGAATTATTCTTCCTAGCAATCTTCTAGCGGTGGACTCAGAGGGTACTAGTTTAGGTCGTGATGTTACTGTAGTAAGAGATGGTTCGACTATTATTCTATATGATCTTGACAAGCAAACTTCCGTATTCACGGACAGTATCAAACTGAAACTTGTTCTAAAGTTGGAGTTTGAAGATTTGCCGTCGGCCATTCAGGCACAAGTTATTGACAGCGCTGCAAGAGAATATCAAATTAGGACCCTCGGAGACCCCGCAAGAGACCGTGCTTTGTCAGAGAATTCTTTTCTCTCCAGAGCAAGAGGACGTGCAGCAGACATGCGGCAGAAGGATGCTAATATATTCCGAAGCCAATCTTTGACTGCTAAGCAAGCCCACAGAAGGGACCAAAGGTATCTCTGGTAATGCCCTTTACTCCTATTGTACTTCCTCCGCCATTCGGCGGGGTATCTCGTCAAGCGGGATCTTCTAGGTTTGCGCATCAGGTCGAAGAAGCAGATAACTGTTTATTGACGATTACTCGTGGTGCTGAAAAGCGGGCTGGCTCTTGGTTTATACCCGCCAGCGGTACAGTAGAAGGTGACTTGGATGTTGCTTTTCCGATTAAAGATCATTTCATCCATTTCATTGAGAGGGATATTGATGAACGTTTTATTCTTCTTATTGATCCGACAAATGTAGCCGATCCTGTAGAAGTTTATGATCTGAATGGAACAAAGCAGACAGTAATTTATGCTGATCCTTCTATTATCTCTTATTTGACTTCTGGTATTACCAATCCTAAAACAGAATTAAGAGCGTTGACTGTTACTGATGCGACTTTTATTTTAAATAGAACAAAAGTTACAGCCCTAAAGGGAGCCAAGATTCAGTATCAAAACACGGGAGCCGGAGATTTCGTTCATAATAAATCGAACACTAGAAACGTAAAAATTTGGGAAAATATTACCCAGCCGGCTACCAATGCTGATGTAACATCAGATCCTTTTGTTCCTACGGATAGTGTCCTCGGTTATCACTGGTATCTTCGAGAGGATTCTCCGGGACATTTTTCTGGTTTCTATCGTGCAATATCGAGCAAAGATGCTCCTTGGTATGAAAGAGTCAGAACAGAGGCGGCCAACTCCGAAATTGATGAAACAACCATGCCTGTTCGTATGGACTTTGATGGTGTCTCTACCTTTACGATTTCGTTTCCTGATTGGGTTCCTCGTCTGTCGGGAGACCCGGAAACAAATCCCGGACCGTCTTTCATTGGGAAAACCATTAGTGATATAACATTCTTTGAAAACAGATTATGGTTTGCTTCCGAAGAAAATGTTGTGTCTTCTCAAAGTGGCGATTTTTTCAATCTCTGGATTGAAACAGTAGAAGCTTTGGGTGATTCTGATCCAGTCGATGTTCAGACGTCTACGAATGCTGTAACTGATATTGATTATCTTATTGCCTTTGAAGATGATCTTATTATAATGACCAAGGGAGCCAGACAGTTTAGGTTATTTGGGGATCAAAGAAATGTAACGCCATTGAATGCAAGCTTCAGGGTTACATCTCGATACCGATCTAATTCAGATGTTCCTCCGGTTACCTTGGGAAATCAATTGTATTTTGTTTCCGATAAGAATAGCTTTGCACAGATATATGAATACTTTTTCTCTATTGATGTGGATACTAATGTTGCACTCGACGTAACTTTGCATGCAGATACATATATTCCTAATACAGTAGAACAGTTGTCGGTTTCCGAGAACAATGATTTTCTTTTCCTTCATACTAAAACAAACCCTAACATTTTATATTCTTATAAAGTTTTCTGGGCCGGTAATGAGAAGAAGCAAGAGGCGTGGTCTCGTTGGATATTCGATCCGGGCAATGAAATTATCGGTCATCATGTGTTTGATAACGATATTTATATAGTCTTTCGTCGAAACAGTAAAATATGGCTGGAAAAAATATCCATTATTCAACCTACTCCTGATACCCGCAACGGCAAGACAATGCCCTATGCGCTCCAGATGGATCGTCAATATTATTTGTCCGGTGTGTATGATCAACCAACCGACAGCACACTGTGGACTCTCCCTTTTAATGATCCTTCTATGGATGAGATTGTTTTAGGTCCTGAATGGGACGTTGAGAACAGAGTAGCGTCTCGTTTGGATCCTTCTAATGATTCATCCGGAGCCACAACTATACTATCCGTGTCGGGAAATTGGTCGCAGCATCCTGTCTATGCGGGTCGTTCATATGAAATGAACATAGAACTTAGTCAGATTTTCTTCCGAGATAACAATGGGCAAATAGTAGACAGTACTTTGCAGCTTAATCGCTTATTGGTTCGTCACAGGAATACCGGCTACTATGAAGTTCATGTGACCCCAACGGGTCGAGAGACTCAGGTCTTTGTCTTCACTGCGAAACGATTAGGCGGCTTGGGGATGATACTGGGACAGGCTCCCTTGGAGATACGAGATCGTCCCTTTGTGGCTCCTATTCAGACCCGTGCGGCTGGGACTGTTATTGAATTGAAGAATGATACTCCTGTCCCTACGAATATTGTAGGATTAACTTATCGGGCGACCGTAATTCCTAATCGGTCGTCGCCAGCAGATTGAGGTATTAAATGGCAATTACTCCGTTAGCTTTGGCCTTCGCTGCTGCTGGGGCTGGCCTTACGGTTACCGCAGCAATTCAGAAAAATGAGGCCGTTAAATCCAGTTTCGCTGCTCAGCAACAGCAGATAAAAAATAGTGCAGATAATGAAAAAATCCAATTGGCTCGTTCTCTTCAACAGCGTATATCAATGATTCGAGCATCAGCCGGCGGAAGAGGGATTGCTGTAAACTCTGGTTCTGCTGGGGCTGTTCAGACTTCAATTCAATTGATTGGTCAGGAGAATTCTAGGATTATTTCAGAGAATGCTCGCAATGCTATTAACGCAGCGGTGGCTAAAGCTAATGCTCAGTTCCAAAGCCCATTGCTGGCTGGGATTGAAGGAGGCCTTGCAGGGTTGACTGCCGGAGCAGCCTTGTTCCCGGCGGCGGGAGCGGCGGCAGCAGCGGAAGCGACGGTGGTGACGGCGGCGGAAGCGGCGGCGGCAGCGGAAGCGGCGGCCGCAGGAACAGCAGCAGCAGCAGCAGCAGGGACCACTGCGGCAGCAGCAGCAGGAACAGCAGCAGCAGCAGCAGGGACCACTGCGGCAGCAGCAGCAGGGACCACTGCGGCAGCAGCAGCAGGGACCACTGCGGCAGCAGCGGCGTCAACTTCTGAACTCTTCCCATTCTTGTTTTTCCCCGGTTTTCGGTTTCCTTAAAGGTTATATATGCCCAGACAAACACAATCACAAGTTCCTCGAATTCAGGGACTTCCGCAAGTTCCTCAGGATCGGCCGGCGCTTCAGGTATTTGAGCAGACAGCACAGCCGAGACAAACAGTTTCACAGTTGGTCTCTATCTTTAACTCTGCCAGTAAGCTTGGAAAACAACTGAAATTGCAGGAAGAAGACCGAAAAGCAGCCCAAAAGCAGGCGGCAAAAGAGATCCAAGCGGAAACAGAAAAGCAATTAAAAGAACAAAAGAAGTTTTCCGATTTAAAGCAAAGCATAACTTTGGCTCAGTTATCTCTTGCTGTGGATAGGGCTAAGGACCCTATGCAGTTGCTGGCTTTTCAGATGCGTCTTCAGGATATGGTTGACAAAGATCCTGCCATTATCCTGAAAGCCGGTTCTATTTTTAAGGCAATCAACGACCAACTAAACAAGTTAGAAAAAGATGAACAAAAACGTAAAGACATAGCCGATGCAAAGGCAGTAGATAACATCCTTCAACCGGTTCAAGATTTGTTAAACGATATCCAGCACAATAGCGACGCCCGTAGTGCTTTCGTGTTTCAGTATGAACAGGAAAATAAAGATAGACAAGACAGAGGACAAGATCTATTAACGATCCGACAGTTTGCTTCTGATTATCTTCGTCAAATTCTATTAAGTAATACCGCGGCGCAGGGCGGGTTTGCTCTATCAGATCTGGATAACGCTGGCTTGGATGCTGTCCTCAAAAGTGAATTCTTTGATTCATTTGTCAACTCTATATCTAATGAACAAGAAAATGTTATACAACTAAGGCAGAAGGAAGGCAACGCTCGTCAACTGATAATTGCAAGGGATTCCTTTTTACGTGGTAACGTAAATCTTTCAATTAATTCTCTGAGAGCCGTCGCTGAGAGTCGTTTTCCGGGGCAACCAGCTCTTCAACAAAACGATTTCAATAATGAATATTCTAAAATCTTCAACGACGGAGTTCACTCGGGAAATATAGTTTCAGTGGCAGCGGCTTTGCGAGAAGCGTCCACAGATACTTTATCTGTGTTGCTGCGAAACGAAACAATAACGAAGGTTCTCGAAAAAACTACTGATAATTTTATTTTCGGTGTCTTTGATGATTTTAAACAAATACAGTTTGATTTCCGTAATAGAGTGACACATCCCGGCATGTCGAGAGGGGAAATTGAGGCCGCTTATGCTGAAGTCGAGAAGAAGCTGAAAAACCAATTAGACGACTTAACAAGCCGGATAGATTTATCATCCTTATCGGATGGAGAAAGGAAGGTTGTTAATTTTGAAATAGAAAAACAAGAGAAGAAATTTTTAGCGGATCTTTCTAATGATTTTCGCCAGTTTAACGAAACAGAATTGAAAAAGGAAATCGACCTTAATCAAGTTACGGAGGCGTTTCGATTGGCGGGCGAATCTATTATATTTCAACTCGACGACGACATAGATCAACAAAAAGACAGAGCCAAACAGTTAGCGGATTTGCATCTGACTAATGATCAGATTAAGTTGGCTGTAGATCTAGTCTTGGATAAGTTCAAGTTTGAGTCCTTGGAAGATGGCGGAGAGATACGACGGATTACCGCAACATTGGGACAAATCTTCAAATCTTCAGATATTACAAGAATCCCAATGAGATTAGAAGAAGTTTTGTTGTCCTCGATGAACAGTTCAGATCCTCTAACGATCTTCCGTGCGGCTCAGATGGCTTCGGATATATTGGAGAATAATCAAATTGCATTTAATTCTTCTTTTAATTTTGCTGCGGCCGGTGGTAAAGGAATCCTATCGTTGCGTTTAGCGGTGGCTATGGCCGTAATAAATACTTCTTTAGGGCAGCCCGCGATTTCTTTTGGGTCTCTGGATCCTGATACTTCTAAAAAATCTATAGCGAATTTGCCTTTAATTATTGGTGGTGTAAATGAAGAGGATTTTCTAAAAGTTCAACTTTCTTTGGGTGAGATTCTGGCTGCCTCAAAAGGAATAAGATTTGATATACCGCAATCTAAAACAGATTTTGATAATGCATTTGCGGTAAATAGTCTTCTTAAAGTCTTTGGCGATAATCCTGATCTTGTTGATTTCTTCGGAAAAAACGTTAAGGATGACGTATTCTTTTCGAATGGCAAACAGGTCTCAAATTTTAAGGCTGATCCAAATCAGATCACCAAAGACAGTATTGAACTTACTAAGTTGTTTCAAGGCAACGAACAAATATTAAACAATATCCGTAGAGAGGCGGCGGTTCTTATGGTGGCCTTCCCTTCGCTTACTCCTGAAGTAGCTTTGGCTGCTGCCTTTACCGGCGCAAGGATACGAAATAATCTCACTTTTATTAAAGATGAACAAGGAAAAATAATTCCTGTTAATGATAAAAACCATCATCTTCCTACCGATCCGAAGCGTTTTGTTGATCATATGGATGAACTAAAAGGTGATGTTTTAGAAGCACTTAGACTAGATGTAAGACTCAGTCCCTTTTCCAATGGGATGGGAACGGAACGTTTAGAAGTTCCTGATCTTTGGATTTTAACACTAGATACAGATTTAATGGGAGATTCGAGGTTTGATACGTCTCAAGGACTTCCGGTTATTCTAATATTTAAACCTACGGGCCTTCGTGTCAGCACAGACTTATCAGATAATCGAAGCATCATATACTCTAAAAATCTATTTGAAGATTCGACACCTCCTCCTCCTTCGAAGCCATCCATTCCTTCTTCTGAGCCATCCTTTTCTCCTTCGAAGCCATCCTTTTCTCCTCCTAAGCCACCCCTCCTTTCTGCTTCTAGGCCTACAAAATCTAACTGAGGTAGTGGGCATAATCTTTCTTAATTGAAATGTTAGTACTACAAATATGAATAAGACGCAACTACAACGATTTATTGTGCCGACCAACACTCTAATTAATACTGGGTTACAGGTCCCTTCTACGGAAACGTTTAATATCTTTGATCCCAGAGGACCTTTTCTGAAAGTCACCAGTGATCTCAATAAAAACTTTGTCGTTAGGGTTTCTGGCAAACCTGATTTAAATAATACAAGCGCCCCCAGTATGGTTAATCTACTAATGGCCAGAGATTCTGCTAGAAATAACGGTCAGGGACTACTTGGTTACACCAGCGATTTCAATAGATTTTTTAATGTTCTTTTTGAAACTGATAAAGCTAATCGACTCTTTGCTGCCAACTTTCCTAGAGAAGATCTTCCTAAAGGTGTGCTTCGAAATATTAATGATTTAATTGACGCACCCCCCGATCCTAATTTTAATGCTGAAGAGGCGTTTAATTCTATTCCCCCCGGCATACAGCATATTTTCAATCTTAATGGAATCACTAAAGAGGAATTCTTAAAAGTTCCTAATGAAGACGCTTTTGTTTTGCTTGTTGCCTTTAGTGAGTATAAAATTTGGCTTGAGCAAGTCACTGTTGACCCCGGATTTTTCAACCAAGTAGGGGATTTGTTATCTCAGTCTGTTAGAGATCCTGTTTTATTTGCAGAATTCGCTGGTGAGGCGGCATTATCGCCGTTAACCGGGCCTTTCGCACCCATTATCGCCTTTGGCGTTGGGGAGGGTGTTAGAGAAGCTTTCAGCAAACGTGAAAATACTTTATTTCTGAAAATTACTGGTGATGATAAGTTTAAAAACAACGCTACTTTTTCTGGTGTGGCGAGAGCGACAGCGGAAGGAGCTGCACTAGGAGCCGTTTTTTTTGGTGCCGGCAAACTTATTAAGATTGGAGCAAGGGCTTTCTCTCGCGGAAGTACTGCGGAAGAAGAAGTAAAACTTGTTTTGGAATCTTTGGGCGCGGGATCTAAAGACGCCAAAGTAAGTGTTGAACTTCTTCGACTGGTGAAGGCTCACACAGAC
>Ga0210043_1001307_pt1 | contig 21426 bp, 24 predicted proteins | sample CryGeymet201501t_FD_183990 | JGI IMG/M metagenome (GOLD analysis project Ga0210043, IMG submission 183990) | Groundwater microbial communities from Crystal Geyser aquifers in Utah, USA - Crystal Geyser metaG 2015-01t (SPAdes) (version 2) | ecosystem: Environmental > Aquatic > Deep subsurface >... | reverse complement strand
TGGAGTACCGGACGGAGTCAGCCCAGCACTGGAGCCCATTTGTCTCGACACGCTGCATTCGTAGACCTCCAATGAGGTCTCACGATACCGAGCAGGCTCAATGCACCTTGATCACCACGGGGACAGCATCTCCCCCAGTCACATCGACTCGACCGCTACCAGCCAGACCCTTGAGCACCTCGTGCCGTGCTACATCCACGGCCAACTCGACTGCGGCCTCGGCGATGCCCTCATACGTGGCGTCCGAGATATGGTGCACGATGACCTGGAGGGCAGCCCCGAGACCGATGGCAAAGGCGGCGTCCACGACAGCCTGGAGACGTGCGTCAACGGCGTCCATCACTCACCGTCCTTGTCGGTGTCATCCTGAAGGACAAACACGCAGCGGGGGCCGGTGATCCGACTGGCTACGGCTCCATCAGCCGTTACGGTCACGATGCAGGGGGGGCCTTGCTGGACGTCGAGCCCGATGGACTCGATTGCTCGGACCTCTCGGGCGATGCACCCGCTCCCAGTCCAGAGCAGAGCCATCATGGCGATAATAACCAGAGCGGCAATGTACGTTGCGATTCTGTTCATGGCAAATACACCTTCGGTCTGAGCACCCGCTCTTGTTCAGCCGACCAGGTAGTTGTCGGCTCCGACCACACCGGCGTCGGAGCCAAACGGGTGACGGTGCGGATTTGCTGCGGGAGCCCGGCTACCAGGGCGACGAGTTCGTCCACGGATGGCATTTTCTTTTTCACGGCTTGTCCTTCTTCGGCAGCCCAAGGGCACCCTCAACTCTACCGAGCCCCCTCTGGAGGCTTTCGAGCACGACCAGGATGCGCTCATAGCGGACATCGGACGCACGCTGGGCACCCTCGACCGTACCGACCCGTGACTCAAGAACCCCCGTCCGGGCGGACACGGCGTTGATAGCCGTCTCATGGGCCTGGATAGCCACCCCATATGCCTTGATTGTCTCGACTGGCACGTCAGGGGCCGAAGAAAGTGCAGTCCCACCTGCGACCCCTCCGGCAGCGATCGGGAGCACTACCAGCAAGGCTTTGACGATGCGAGGCAGCCGTCCAACCCAGTGGGCGATTCTCCGTACAATGGCCTTATCGACCTGAGAATCCAGTTCTTGCTCGGCTGTATGATCTGACATGTGGCTGTTCCTTCGCAATGTACGGATTGTGCAGACAGAGCAAGAAGTTCAAAGAATCACGATCGAGGAGATCGACCCACCCACGAGAGTCGCGTCGGCGGCGGGGAGGGTGCCACCGTAGTCCCCTGCCGTGTCCGGGACGACCACGTTCTTCGACCCCTCATACGCGTCGGAGAGCCGCCAACAGCGCTTGATGGTGCCAGGCACAGTCCAGATGTCCGCCGGAGATGCCCCTGCAAGGAGTGCCCGGATCTGCTCAGCGCTCGGGTTGCTCGAAAGGACCAGGACGGCATAGAGGTGACCGGCGTAGGGCTGTGCACCTGAGCCACCGGCTCCGAGGTAGGCGTCGGCACCGAAGGTGTCGGAATAGACCGTCTCGGATACAACCCCTGTGTCCGCCGTCGCCGTCACCCCACGGGCGGAAGACGAACGGAAGCCAGGGTAGCGGACCACGGAGCCTACGAGCCCCGCGAGTTCATCGGCGAGCGGAGTCGCCGAAATGAAGCCACCGTCGGCGTGATAGTGGCGTGACGCTCCTCCACCACCCCACTCGGGGATACGCAGCACAGCCTCGGTCGAGAGCGACCCACAGGCGTAAGAGCCCGACTCGACGGCATCTCCGATGGCGAGCCAGCACCAGACACTGTTCGCGATGTCGATCGCGGACATGGCACCTGAGGCAAGGGCGTACACGGAGCCGTTGCCTTCCAGGTAGCCGTTGAGCCAGGGTGCAGCAGCAGCAGGAGCCGTTGCCGACTGGCTCAGTAGCAGGACCGGGTCAAAGCCGTGCATCAGGGGATCCACCGCCAGATGACGTAATCCCCATCGCCCCCTGCGCAGACCAGGGTCAGGGTCTGCGCCGTGTAGGGGATGATGCCCGTGGACTCGCCGACGGCGAGGTCATAGCCGGTCGCGTCACCAGGGGGGCGGATGGTGATGGGGTTTGCGCTCGTGGAGAGGCACACGACCTTGATGTACCGGGGGTCACCGAGGCTGATGACGTGGGGATCGGTGTCGCCCAGGTTGCCCGTGATGGTGGGGGCGAGTTTCAGGTTTTCGAGCGGATACATGTTGGCAGAACCTCATTCATAGTCCTGCTGGTACAGTACCCGTAAGTGGCACACAAATTGCGTGTGACGTGGAGCACTTACCATGATCGACATCAGCCTGAGCCCGAATCTCCACGAGATCGAGAAGTGGCTCGGCCCGGAGTTTGCCAAGCAGGCCAAGTTCGCGCTCGCGAAGAGCCTGTCCCAGACCGCCGTCGGGGCTAAGACCAGGCTCATTGGCACCTTGCCGGCCGATTTCACCATCCGCTCGAAGTGGACTGCGGGGTCAATTCGCACGACCCCGGCCACGAAGACGACGCTCGAAGCGCAGGTCGGCAGCACGGCGTCCTACATGGCGCTACAGGCGACCGGCGGCCCGAAGGTCAGTAGGTCAGGAGGGAACGTAGCCGTGCCCGTAGCAGCCCGTCCCACTCGGCAGACGAAGACCACGCCGGCAACTTTCCCGTCGTTGTTGCTGGCGCGCAAAAGGTGGGCCTTCATCGCGCCAACCGATAGCGGCGTGATGGGGGTCTGGATGCTGCAAGGGAGCAAGAAACGGCCCCATATCAGGCTGATGTGGATCCTGAAGCCTCGCGTCGAGATCAAGCCGACGTGGGACTTCTCCGGCCAGGTCGAGACCTTCGTCGCGCTCGACTGGCCACGTCGCATCAAGGCTGCATTGGACGCGGCGTTGAAGGACCCAGGAAAGAAATCCTGATTCTTTGGCCATCGAGATTCTTTCAGTGGCCTCCCAAAGAAAAAGAACCACATTCTTGGCCATCGAGATTCTCTCAAGGGCAGTCTGATGTGATTCTTTTTCTCTGAACCCCCATCGAAAGAATCGGGGCATCAAAGAATCAGTTTCTTGTCCGCCCGAAGGGTGTTCAGTAGTGCCGTTCGAGTCCGTCGGGATCGGCATAGGGTCAAAACCTCATCCGAGCCTTTACCCTGGCGGGGGCCTGAAAATACTGCACGGGCGTATCCCACTGAACAGAGGCTAAGATTCTCTCCACTCTCGGGCGACTCGGCGCAGGTAGGCGATGGCGTGACCCACGGCGTACACGCCGACCTCCAAGCGTGCAGCCATCTGGGCACGGGATACCCCCTCGATCAGTAGCGGGAGCACCCGCACAGCCAACCGTGCCTCTGCGGTCCCACCCTGGGGATGGTCGAGGATGTAGTCCACCAGGTCGTCAGCCGCCTCGACGAAGAGGACCAGCTCACTGGTGATTGTGGGCTGTGCCGCGTGCGTCGCAGTGTTCGCCTGTGAGGCGTCATCGTAGACCATGTGGCCATCTTGATAGGTGGGGAGCCCACACTGCTCGAACTGTCGTACACGGTTCTGCTTGCGGTGGTAGTTGCTGAGCACACAGGAGCACACCATGTACACGTAATGGCCGAAGGAGGACTTCCTCGGGTCGAATGGACACGTCCCCTGGTTCCTCGCCAGGAGTCCACGGAAGACCTCCTGCAGCACGTCCTCGGGATCGTAGCCGGCGCTGCGCATTTTACATCCGAACTTCGCGTAGAGGATCTTCTGGACTTCCTGACCCCGGGCAACAAGGTCAATGCCAAGAGATTTTCGAGAATCCCCCTGATGGGGAACTTTCTGGGTTCTTTTGCCCCGAGAATCACGTCTTGGGGTTTCTTTCTCAGATTCTCGGGCTCTTTCTCCCCGAGAATCACCCAAACGTGATTCTTTTTCCTGTTTCGAGAATCTCGGAGAAGATTCAGGAATGTCACAGCAGGCGCTCATCGGACGAACACCAACGCGACCCCGTAGCCCTTCTTCTTCGAGTAGGGCACCTCAATCTCCATCACCTCGACCTGGGCACCCCGGCGAACAGTCCAGTCGCCCTTGGTGCCGAGCCCGTCCTTGCCCGCGATGATGTCGTCGCCGTCCTCGACGGTGGCGTCGATGGCGAGTCGGAGCTGACCGATCAGACCGACGACTGACCACTCGTCCGGGCGCTGTGAGCGCGGGACCTGAGTCTGTGCCGGGTTCCACTTCGGGTTGGTCTTCCGAACGGTCAGTGTGACAGGTTCAGTGCCCTCGGGAGCCTGGCAGGGGGCGGTCGAGGTCGTGCCGCTGTAGGTGTCCCACTTCACGCACTCCACGTCCATCGTCGTTGCGACCCGGATGCAGTCATCCTCATCGACTACAGCGACCTGCTCGTCATCCGGGATCGGGACAGTCCGGGTGTACGTGACCGCGTTCGACGGCATCGGGGGAGCCGTCTCTGTGGGTCCGTCGTAGCCCCTCCACTCGATGACCTCGACCTGCTCCATCACCGGGCAATGGAACTCGTCCCGCAGGTAGCGACCGCTCCAAGCGATGCCATCGTCACCACCGATGACGGTGGGGTCGGCGGAGACGATGCCCCGGATACGGTCACCAGGCTGTGCGAGACGAACAGCCTTGCCCGTACCAGCGAGCAGGCGACCCACTGGGTGAGCCTCACCCTCGAAACACTGGAAATACTCGGCGTAGTCGAGTCCGCCGGTCGCGTAAGCGGCCGTGCCACGGAACGTGCCCGTCTGGCTCTCGATGCCCCAGGTCCTCGCACTCAGGGTGGAGGCGTGGTAGCCACCCAACACAGAGTAGTTCGGCGGCGGGGCTCCAAGCCCTGCATCGCAATACTTGGAGGCGAGCATCACCTGGCAGTTCGTCGGGTCGGGCATCGAGCAATAGAGCGACCCCAGCACCGCCAACCTGACCCCCGCCGAGATGGTCGAGGAGTCTGAGGCAATCATCGCCGATTCACCAGCCCCACTGTTGATCTGCCCCGCCTCGGAAGCCAATACCACACACCTGGTGCTCGCTCCGATGATGGAACAGGTCGAGGTGGCCAAGAGGCCTACATCATCCGTGCCGTCCCCTGCGATGGCACCGCTGGCCGAAGCCAGGATGACCCCATTCGTGACGAGGTCATCTGCAACATTGGAATCGTAGGATCCCGCGACGAAGCACCCGACGGCTGAGGCACCGATGCCAAGCGCAGACCCCACAGATGGGCCAGCACTCGCGAGGATGGCCGAGTCCTCGCCCTCGACGTTGGCGTAGTCGCTGGCGGCGACCAAGGTGCGGTCGTTCGAGCCGACGAAAGAGTTCGAGGAACCCAGAAGAACACGGGTCTGCGTGTTGCTGCCCGCGTAGGAGACCGCGTCAGAGCCGATGCCCGCAACGGCGAGGCGGATGGCCTGATCGAGCTGAGTCAGGTCTACACCCGTATCGTCTGGCGTCAGCCCCCAGGAGGAGACAACGGCAATGATCTCCTCTTGTAGGACGTTCAGCCAATCTTGGTCGATGACCGTCCCGGCGACCCCGCCGACAACGTCACGATCAACGAAGTACCCCGGCGTCCCACTCGTGGATCGAGCGGGGAGTGATCCGACGTTATTTGCTCCGTGTGTCCTGCGCATAATGGCACCTTACTTGCTTGCTCGTCAGAATGACCTGAGAGCGATTTTCTATCAGGCTGACCAAGAGTAATGGACGACCGTGTGTGAGGGGGCGAGTCTGGAGATCAGGCACTCCAGACGGTCTTGCAGCGCAGCGGCAGTGCTTGCAGGCCCGATGACGAGCCACTCGTATGCAGCGTCCTCACCTGCCAGCTCGTCACCGCACCGGGCAACTCCGCACCGGGTCGGGGACACAGGCACTTCCGCGATGTCGATGACGACCTGCAAACCCGCCGCGACCCCAACGTAATAGGCGGGGTCTTGGCCACCTTGGGCTCGTTCCGCAGCCTGAATGGCTGCTTGCCGGTCGGCTTCCGACGAAGGGAAAGGCGAGCAGGCGTCACTGAGCAGCCCGTACTCTCTCGCCCAAGCCAGAATGGTCTCGCTTGCGGTCGAGCCGAACTGCTCCCGGAGGAGGTCAGCGACCCTGTTGCTCCCTCGCTGCAAGCCCCTGGCGAGGGCTTCGGCGAGGGCGGAAGTCCCCGCCGAACGCCAGATAGGCCCGCGGGGAAAGATTTGCAGCACCATCTCCTTGATGGCGTCGAGGCTGTAGCCGTCTGTTGGGTAAATACTCATCTTTTGTGCACTTGCGAGATCAAATCTCGATCTAATGATTTCAACAAGTTAGTCTGCTTTGACCCCTAGTCCGGATACCCGAAATCCAGGGGTCGCTTGTGCAGTGCAAAAAGGCATCAAGTCCACGTCACCGTACCGAGTACGGCGCACTCAGTCGTCGTCACCGTCGAGGGCGTCACAGGGGCGGTGATGGTGTAGGAGTCGAGGTCGGCCTCGCCGACGGCGAGCCAGTAGTCCGACATGGTCGGCTGCTCACCTGCCCGGCGGATGAAGAGCCTGTTCAACGCGTCCTCGATGACTGCTCGATTTGCGCTCGTGTCGGGTGAGATGGCGATTGTGAAGTCCTCGACCACGGCGGTCGGCGCGACGACGTAGACGTCGGCGTTGACCGGGCGTCGAGTCGAGTAGCCGAAAGCGTTGGTTGCCTCGATGAGCGCCTGGACGGCTGCGACGTCGCCCGAGTCCGGGATGATGTCGGAACCTGTGCCGGAAACAACGAAGAACACCCCGAGTGAGCCGGCACCAAGGTAGTTCGGGATGATCCAGGCCTGCACTACTGGCTCGTACTCATTCGCCCACAGGATGTAGTCGTACTCGGCTCCGCCCTGAGGCGGATGCTGCTTCTGATAGAGGACTCGGGCTCTCAGGTCCTCGATGTCTTCGAGGTCATTGCCATCGGCGAAGTCCGTGGACAGAGTCACAACCGTATCAATGCCAGTGATAGGGCTTGCGAGCTGATATGAAAAGCCGTCCCCGACCGTGCAGTTGTAGTTGGAGCCAGCAAACTCTGCCTCAGCATCGAGGGCAACGGAACCACCACCTCCCACTACGCCCGCAAGGGTCGTGACGAAGACCAGGCCATCGGAACGCACGACCTCGGTGCCAAGGTCGATGGCCGCAGTGGGTGTGCCCGTGAAAGTAAAAGCACCATCATCGGCTTTGCTGGCGGGTGTCTGCGTGACCCCGAGTTCGTCCGCGTGCAGCAGTACACCGGACTCATCAGCCGTGGTCACAAAGGTCTGCCTGGCGGTGTAGGTGAGTGCACCGTACAAAACGTGCAGCCCACCTGCCCACACCCTGGATGCCACCCACAGAAGGCTTCGAGGCACGTAGGGAGCCGCACCACCAAGGCTGGCGATCATGTCGTCAGAGGTTTGAGTCACCAACTCCGAGAGTGTCGGTCGTGTCCATCCGGTATCAGCCATTTCGGAGTACCTCCCAGAGGTCACGGAAGCGAATCACTAGGTCTGGATTCGTGGGCTGCTTGATGGCGATCTCCAGCCCGAGCGCGTGGTCAACGATGCTGGCAGACGCCGTCACCGAAGACGCAATACCCTCGGTGACCAAGAAGCGGAGCGCCTCCTGGACGTAATCCTCAGCCGTCCTCGCTGTCTCTGAGGAGACAGGAGCCCCTGCAAGGAGCCAGAGCCGGCTTCCGAATCCATCGGCATCGGCACCCCACCAGCCCTGCCGATTGCCATCCTCGACGGGGTCTGAGTCCCGAGCGCGCCTCCACGAAAACAGGGCGATGAGCACGAGGTCCGTGAGGGCGGTGTCGGTCGCTAGGTCACCGTATGCAGCAATGCGAACAACGTCATGGGCGTCGTCGCCGGGGACGCCGAACCAAGGATAGAGGCCACTGGCGACCGTCGTGGTGACGCCGGTGGACGTGTAGTCAGTTGTGGGAGGTGTGTATGCCATCAGGACACCCCCAGCGTAGTTGAAGGTGCCGTGACCGCGATGATGCCGGTGACGGGTCCACCGCTGGCAGAGGTCAGCCCAGTGATGTCATCGCCGACCAGAACAGGAGCCCTGTAGGTCGGACCAGAGCCGATCTTCACGTCGGAGGACTGAATGGTGACGTGGTCAGAGACGACCAGAATCCCATCATCACGGAGGTGGACCTTGTTGCCCCTGTTGTCCGTGATCGCGACGTCACCGGCTTCGAGGGAGATGTTGTAGCGCTTGTCCTCGACGCAGATGGTCATCAGGTCTTCGCGGTTCGAGCCGATGGCGACTTGGACGGCAATCCCACCAACAGGGCGGCTCAGGAATCCGTAGGGCTGCATCCGGTCGATTGAGTCAGGCACACCATTCGCGGTCACCTGAGCAGTTCCACGGGCTCCTGATGGTGACGTTGTGGACGTGACCTTTGCCAGGGTCACGAGACCGGCAATCCGGGACCAGAGGCTCATAGGGCACCCCCTGGCTGGACGGGATCCAGTTCGTGCCAGCGGGTCGAGGACGTGCCCGTGATGGTCGGCTTCTTCACGTTGTAGGGCTGGAACGCCTCTGGAGGCTGGACGGCGAGTTTCGTTCGCCGACCCTCACCCGGGCGAAGAGACCAGGTGCAGCTCGTGATGAGCCACGACTTGTTGAGCCTCATCACCGGGTCGTCGATGGGGACAAGAATGCCGGGCTCCCACAGAGACCCGTCGTACTGGTGCCACCCACTCACCGTGTATTCAGCGCTCTGTGACTTGCCGGCACGAGTCACAGCCTCCCATCCTGCCAGGGTCTTCGCCCCTGCACTATCCACAGGGCGGTCAGGACGGATGGTGAGACGTCGAGGGCGTCGAGCCCCGGAGTCCTGGATGATGGCTGATGAGTCCGTGAGAGCCTCAGCCTCGCCCAGGCTCTGCCCCTTTACTTCATATGTCCGGTATCTGCCGATCGATCCAAAGTGTCCACTGGCCTCCAGGACGTTGACCCCACGCTTGATGACCGTCTTGCTGGTCGAGGGGCGGTCAGCCCTCATCAGGACAAGGCGACCAACGGTGTCATCGGTGACCAGAATGCCCTGCTGCTTCGCAAACCGATCGATGACGGCGCTGCAGGTCTCCCCGACCTCGGGGCGAACCCTCGGGTAGACGGTTCCTCCAGAGTCACCGACCTGGTCGAGGACATCGAGATCAAACCCATCCGCAAGTGTGCGTGCAATCCGTACCAGGGTCATCGCCCTGAGTAGGGTCAGCGGTGCGCAGGACTCGACAAGGTCTGCGGTGGCGCTCCTGCCCGTGATTTCGAGTTCCGTCCGGGTCGCACTGTAGGACGGCGCAATGTCGTCGATGTAGCCCGTCAGGAGAGGCGTGTCGCCGATCCAGACCTCGACCAGATCGTCCACGACGAAGTCGAGCCCGACGCCATCGTCGGTCAAGGCGACGCGGAACCGGAAGGTCGAAGCCACCTGCTCGATAGACCTGGTCACCTCGACCTCGGTCCATCCTGAGTAGGCTGTCCCGTCTGCACGGCGCAGTTCTATGGTTGGTGCCGTGCTCATGCCCCGCCTCCGGCGGTAGCCGAGGATGCCGGCACCGAAAGAGTCCCAGAACAGAAGCCAGGATGGGGAATCTCATTGCGGCTCAGGATGTCGCTCTCTCGGGTGACATCCCCATAGAGGTCGTAGGCGAGCACGAACGCCGGGATCGGTGTCGTCACCTCGATGGTGGTCAGCCTCGGCAGGGTCGAAGCGACCCCGAGAAGAACCTCGACGACCACTGCACGGAGTGCCCGGATCTGAACGAGCAGGTCGTGTGGTGCATCGTCCTCGTCTTCCTGTGCTTCGAGGAGTTCAACGAGGGCATCACAACGAGCCTGAGCGTCGTCCGCAGTCGTGTAGGTGACGCTGAGGGAGACCTCGACGGCGCGCTGTAGGGCCGGGAGGACAATGCGCCTCTGCCACGCAGTCCAGGCGGAGGCGACCAGGGCATTGGCTCCGATCAACGCAGGGAAGTACCAGGACGCCACCTGCACGGCGAGGGCGTAGGTGTCGGTCAGCGCGTACACCTCGCCCTCGATGTCATCACCCAGGGAGTCCACTCGCAGAAGTGAGGCGATAGCCGCCTCGTGTATGGTCTGCTGGGCGCTGTAGAGCCGCCTGATACCCGGAGGTAGAAGGGCGACCTCGGTGTCTAGGGCGAGGCTCGTAGCCGTCGCAGAGGCCGTTGCCGCTTGTGCAGCAGCCGTTGCCGATCCAGTCGTCTTGGAGGTGTCGAGGGACTCAAGCCGCTCGATCTCCGCCCTCTCCAAGAAGACGAGATTGAACCGGCACATCCCACCTTCCGACGAGTCCTCAGAATAGGATGACTCATCGGCGTGTACCCATAGGCGACCGAGCCACGGGTGTACCAACTCGCCTGGTCCCGACTGCTCCAGAGCGTCCAGAAGGTCGTTCCGGTTCGCGATGTAGTCGTCGCCCAGCACGAAGGCTTCGAGCTGGAAGCGCCCTAGCCGATTGCCCTGATCCTGGTAGCCCGGCAGATTCCGCTCTGGGTACTCCTCGGTGACCACACGACGACCCGTCTTGCTGTCGTGTCGTAGAACCTCGAACGGCACGCCCCGGAAGGAAGCAGGGAGTAATTGATCACGCCAACTCATGGTGTTTCCCCCTGAGTCCGGCGACCGACATTGACTCGTACAGGGGCTGTGCCCTTTGTCTCGACCCTGGCACCCTTGGGCATGTTTTCAAATTTGACAGTGATTTCCGACGCTTGCTTGATCGCTGGCAGCATCAGGTCACTTGCCCTAGGCCCCAGAAAGCCCAGAGGCCCGGCAACGCCTGCGGAATTGAGAGACGCCAGGGTCTCTCGCGCCAGCAGCGCGGATGCGGCGGCCTCTTCCTTCCGTAGGCGAGCGTCAATAATTTTCCCCGTCGGGGTGAGTGCCCCCAGCGACACGCCGTTGGGACCACGCGGTCCGAGAGCCTGATATCGCCTCACACCCGCGATGCGGACTGCCTTTTCTCCTGGCGTCTCATCTTCGACGCTCGCCAACTCCTTTTCCATATCCGTCATATTTCCGGCTTCTGGGGCCCAATTGGTCAAGACTTTTACGATCTTGCCAATTCCGCCCACGATATCCGAGACGATTTTGGCGATTTGCGATAGAGCGCTCGCGAGCGCAGGGAGGCTCGACACCACCGACTGAATGCCCTCGACCATATCGGTCGCAAAGCCCTCGACCATCTCGCCCAGGCGTCCCTGATTGTTCGTAAACCAGTCGGTCAACTTGCCAAGCCACGGCAAAGCCGCCTTGACAAAGGCTGACCCGAACTTGTTCTTGATCCCCGACCAGGCCACTCCAACGCGTTGTAAGGCGTCCTGGAAATCTTCCGCGCCTTTCAGCCCCTCGTCAGAAATGGCACCGCCTAGTGCCCTGAACTCCTTGATCTGGGCGCGGATTGCCTCCGTCCCCTGCTCCGCGAGCAGAGCCATTTTGACCCCGCTCTTGCCGAAGGCAGCCTGAGCCAGGACGGCTCTTTTGGCAGGGTCCTTCAATTTGCTCATCGCATCGAGGAGGGTTGTGACCCCCTCCTCGGTGCTCTTCGTCCCCTGGAGGGTCTTGAGCAGAGCGGGGGAGACCTTCTTCAGGAGTCCCACGAGGGGACCACCACCAGTTCTTAGCAAGCCGAGATTGACGTTTGCCTTCGTCAAGGACGACGCAAACTCCTCAGTGCCTACTCCGGCGTGTCCTGCCACGTCGCCGAGTTCCTGGAAAAACCGCGCAGAGACGCCCGCAGCACGGGAGGTCTTGGCGATCGCGTCTCCAGCCGCAGCCCAATCCTTCACCCACGAGATGATGCCACCGACGCCCAGAGCCCCACCGAGCAAGCCTCCCAGGACAGGTAGGGACGTGAGGGTGTTCTTCAGTTTCGAGAAGATGCCGCCGACCATTTTGAAGGCACCACCAAGGTGCCGTCGGGCATTACGACCGATCCGTGCGAATACTGAGGACGCTTGATCACGTCCCCGTAGTGTCGCCTTGATCTGGTAGTTCTTGCCCGCCATGATGATCAATCCCGAGGTAGTGCTCTGCGGCCTGTAGCCACATTCTCAGCTCGTCTGCATCGACCTCGTCGATCTGGCCAGGCGTCCACCCATACGCCAGGGCGAGCACTACTCGACGGACGAGCCAGTCGTCGGGGAGTGCGACTGAAAACCCGCAACCACATTGCCAATCCGTTCAAAATCGACCGAATCAAGCGCGTCGAACTCGTGGTCAGGAAGCCCCGTCAACCTCTTGGCGAGTTCCACCCCGAGCGCCATGTCGGACTTGGCGTTCAAAACCTTGGGGTCTCGGAGGTCACGCACCTTCGGGCGTCTCACGGTGACCGAGGTCAGTGTGCGTACAATCGATCCATCCTTCGCCGTCGTGACCACAGGGTAGGCGAGCATCACGTGCTCGGGCTCCCCGACGCCCTCGCCCTGAGCCCACTCCAGCAGGCTCAGAGCAAGCTCCAGAGCCTCGTGAGGGTCGAGCCCATCAGGTGCATCTGGTAGGGCATATGTCATGACTGCACCGTCACTTCCTGCACCGGGCGCTTGCTCTCCCACCGGATGGTCGTCGTACCGTCAATGGCGTTGACCTCGGGAGACGCTGCAAGCCAGCCGCTCGTCAGGGTGTAGATCTTGCCCGACTTGGCAACGACGGTGACCGACACGTTGACCAAGTCCATCAATGCCGAGAGGTTCAAATCCCCACGGTCGAAGATGGCGAGTTCAATGAAAGTCGGCTCGTACTTCTCCGAGTAGCCGACCACGCCCATAGCCCCGCTGGCACCCTCTCGGGTCTCAGTGCGTAGGCGGATGGTCGCCGTCCCCTCGACGTCAGCGCCAATGGCACCGCCCGTCGAGGACGTGATGGTGACCGCCTTGATCCCGATTTTGATAGGTGCAGAGATAGCCATTGTGTCACCTCACTCAGGATCAGCCGACGAAGTTCGCGACGGCCGCGATGATCCGCAGAGCCGCCGTCTGATTGATGGGCAGGTACAGGTTGATGCGGTTCTGGTCGGTGCCGTCCTGCTCGACGGCGATGCCGGACTTGAAGGCTTCCAGGTCTACGATGAGCTTGTCGTCGTACATGCTGGATGCCTCGGCGACCAACGAGCCCTTCACCGTCGAGGTCGAGACTGCGTCCTCACCGGCACTCACCGTCCGGTTGTCATCGACGATGACCATCCCGGACGAGAAGAAGTCCCGATTGATGCGAGCCTTGCAGCGCCGGACGATTCGACGTGCACGCGTCGAGCGCTGCATGTCCAGCCAGGCACCGTCAGGAGCCCCGCTCGAATCGGTCTTGTACGTCGCGCGCTCGCGCTCGATGTAGACCGTGCCGTCGTTGCCGACGGTGCAGGTAGCGATACCGGCATCTAGAAGTGCAGACCTCTCAGCCCACGTCAGCCTGTCTGCCGATGCAGGGGCCAGCACGCCGACCAGTGGAATGCCAGTGAGACCGCTGTAAGGCTTGAGAGACAAGACTCGGGTCGCCACACCAGCGAGCGCAGCGGCGATCTCGTACCCAGGGGTCGGGCTCTTCGGGAGCCCCATCACGGTCTCGTGAGGAGCGTTTCGGAGCCCGCCGAGCGTGAGCTGGTTGGCGTTCGTGTCGGTTGTCCCTGCGATGACATAGGGCATCCGCTGATCGACTGTAAGCCAGTACTCGGCGACGACCTCTTGCCAATTGTCGAGATTCGTGTCCGTGCAGATCCACGGGACGATGAAATCGTACTCGTCGGCGTGCAGACCGGTCGTGGCGTCGAGGGTCGGGTCGGTGGCACCAGCAACCACGGCTCCCATCGCCACGATCGTCAGGGTGACACCAGCAGGAAGCTCCTCACCGCCATTGGCTCCACGGTAGTTGACTCGCAGGTCGATGCCATTTCCTACCGTGCCCTTGTGCACGGCTGTGAAGGTCACCGTGTCCGTCGCGGACGAGGCAACCACAGGGAGATCCGGGAGAGCGTCACAGGCGGCCTCGATGGCCGCTGCAATCGTGTCCACCGTGTCAGACGACCCGACGGCCACCACGACCCGACGACCGCCGACGTAGAGGAAAATCGACCCCGCGCCAGTCGCAGCGTGCGTGACTTGCAGCGTGCCGGTCGCAGCCGTGCCGACTGCATCGTCGATGCCGATGCAGTAGACCGAGGAGTTCGGGTTGTTCTTGAGGTAGGCGTCGATCATGTGGCTCGCACACGAACCACGCCCGAACAGAGTCCGCCCCTGAGCACTCGACGACACCAGGTACGCGGTGTTCTCCGTCGCCGTTCCGGTCGAGGTCATCTGACCTGTCAATACGGTCGGACGAACGAACTCACCGGGCGACGAGAGCCGCTGCGCCTGGATCTCGATGTACGGACCCGGAACAAGCGTCTGAGGCACGTTGCTGAATGGAATGGTCATTAGTCTTATGCCTCCGGGACAATGGACTCAACGTCGGAGTCGAAGTCGAAGTCGATGTGTGCGGACGCGAAAGTTGGGCGGCTCTCGACCGGGACGAACTGCGTGGTGTACACGCAGTCAAAGATCGTCCCGATGCGACCCATCAGGATGTTCGCGTCTTCGATCTGCTCTGCCGCCGACTGCGTCTGGATGTTCGTGATGCCGTTGAATTGGTCCCGAAAAGGTCCCGCGACCAGAACACCCTCGACCTGGTCCAGGACATCGTCGAGCGTGTCCTGGAGGGTCTCCTCATCGTCCGCCGTCGCGTAGCAATCGACCGTGCAGGTCGTGGTCGTCTGATAGGTTGGGCTCTGCCCCACCTTGTCGTGACGCTCTGACGAGACACCGACGACGACAGCCGGACCTTCCACCAGGTCCTCTGGCACGAACGGGAGGACTCGGGAGACGTAGACTCGGTCGCCTGCATTGGTGGCACCAAGCAGGCGGGTGTGCATGTCCGCACGGATTGCACGTACATCGGAGCGAGCCATGGTTAGCCTCTCCCGATGGTGCAGACCACCGTCCCGACCGGGCCGGGCTCTACGTGCGTCACCTTGTAGGTGCTCCCACCAATCGTGAGGGAGTCACCAGTTCGAGCCGTGAGCCCGTCGAGGTCTGCCTCGATGAAGTCGATGACGTCTCGGTGGGCATCGACCGGAGCCCCCCCCCGGTCGAGTGCAACGAAGGCCTCGCGCCGACGGATCCCTGCGCACGTGACCGGCTCTCCGACCTGCGGAGAATAGGTCACGGGGTCGCCATACGCCTCGCGTACAGCGACCCGTGCCAAGTCCATCAGCGGGGAGGCGGAGCCCATTGATTACGCGGCCTTGCGCAGGCGCGTGATTTTCAACCCGTGGCCGATGATGCTCTCGCCCGTGCTCGACGCCTCGACCGTGGAGACCACGGTGATCTCGGCGGTCGTGTCGAGCGCGTCAGAAGCCAGGACGACCGAGCCGAAGACAGTGCCAGCCGTGGACCATGCGCCGTACCCAGTCATGCTGACTGCGCTCGCGGTAGCGATCCCCAGAGTCTCGACGTTGACGACGCCAAACATACCGGCCTCATCGGCGTCTGCCACGTCCTGGGCATTGGTACGCGACACGACCGGCCCGGTCAGCCCGCCAATACGGATTCGGCCGATGGCCGTTTCCGTGCCGGTTGTGCTCGTGGCCACCTGCCCGCCCGTGATGACCAGGGTGTCTCCCGCCTCCAGTGCACCGGCCGGGATCGTCGCGGTCTGTGTGATCGTCTCGGTCGCTGTGCCGGTGACTGCAACTGCGGCAGCGCCAAGGATGACGACGGTCTGGTCACCTTCGAGCGTGTCGAGCCGCCCGCCGATGGTCGTGCCCGCGAGGGTCTCCACCGCCGTCAGGCGCGCCGGGTTGTCCATCGGCGCGTCAAGCAGGCGTACCGTTGCGGTCGTGGCGGCCGAGAGAGCGTCTGCCAGCACCACTGCCTGAACGTCGAGGGTCGTCGAAACGCCGAAGGCGCTGCTCCCCGTGACCCAGGACACGAGGTCACCGGCCGTCCAAGCAGTCCCGGCGACCTTCGGCGCGGCCGTGTACGTGCCGCCCACCGCAAGCACGAAGTCCTCGCCGACGAGGGCGGTGCCCATTGCGACGCCGAAGAATCCCCCGACGAGGACAAAGTCACCTGCGGTGACTCCACCGGAGGGAGCAGCGAGGACGACCCGTGTGCCGTCATTTGCGTATCGACTGGTCATTGTGAAGTCCTCTCTGTAGATGAGGATGGAGAAGGTGTTCAGTTTGAGGCTCTCTCCCCGTCAGAGGAGAGAGCCTCAGGCTATTAGGCGTCAGGGTCGGTCTCGAAGATCTTGACCAGGCCGACGTGATCGCGGATCGCGGCGGAGAAGTCGGAGCGGGCGAAGAACGAGATGCTGTCAGCATCCGTCCTGGGCTCCTCGATGACTGTCACGCCCTCCTCGCCATCGAGGTGCCCGTACATCACGCCGCTGTTTGGCGCTGCGGTGTACCAGGCCCCGGTGGGCAGGTAGTCAGAAACGGTGATGATCTTGCCACTCGCCATCTCCGGCCGGACTGCACTCGACTGAGTGCTCGCCCACTGCTCACCGTAGTAGATCTGTGCATCCCAGCCGTATGCCTGGGGCACAATCACGTGCCCGTACATGTACCCACGGGTCGAACCCTCCAACGTCTCCCAGGTGTGCAGGGAGAGCGCCTTTGCAATGGTCGAGCCGGGCTTGCCGAACGATCCCAGGATGTTGCCGTGGTTCGCGTCGAAGAGCGGATTCCCGTCCTGGAGGTAGGGATTGTCCGAAAACACGGAGTACATCACGTAGTTTTCGTTGTCGGCGAACGAGTCCGCGACCGCGACCGGGGCCGACGAGAAGGCATCCAGGTCGTCATTGACGATCATCTGCCGGGTCAGTTTCCACTCGTACCCGTAGGTGTCGAGGGACGCCTGCTCGCGGGCATCTGAGAATGCCACCTGCGCGAACTTCTCGCCCTCGATCTTCTTCGGAGGGCGGCTCAGGCCGGACAACTTGATGTACTTGTGGGGGCGGAAGTCCCGGAAATTGCTCTGGGTTGCCCAGTTCCGGTAGTGCCGGGGCACCGCCAGGTAACGGACATTCAACGACTTGTTTGCCGCGTCCAAGAACACACTGGGCAGATCCGCCGAAGTCATTGACGGGCCCGACCGCTGAGCCATCCCACCGTGGCGAAGAGCCGCCTCTGCAATCTGAGACGGGGACATCCCACGGACGTTGAGCCCACGGACTGCCAACTCATCCCGCACCATGTCGATCAGGGTGCCCCGGTACTCGTTGGCCCCGGGGGCCTCGCGGAACGCCTTGACGCCGGGGTTGGCACGCCGTAGGAGGCTCGCCACCATCGCCTGCGCGCGCTTCTCCGTCGCATCGACTCCCGCCTCGTAGTGCACACCAGAGACGGCCGTCTTGGCCTGCTCGGCAGCCTTCCGACCGATCAACTCGGTGCGGATCTCATCGAGCGAGCGCTTGCTCATCCCGAGCTTCTCGGGGTCGATGACGTCGCCCCCGAAGCCTAGAACCTGTGCGGCTGTACGGATTGCGCTCACACGCTCCGTGTACTCCAGCACCGCCGCTGCGCGGGTTGCTTCCAGGTCAACGGTCTCCGTCACTGCACCAGAGGCGGGAGCCGGAGTAGTCGTGGGGGCATTCTTGGTATCCATTACCTGCTCCAATACAGTGATCGAGATATGGTCGTCTGCCGACCGAGTGCGGACGCCGGTATCAGCGGAATTGACCACGAGAGATAGTTCACGGGGTCTCCAACTGACCGCCGTGTAGAGCGGGACTGTGCCGCCGTCCGAGCGGAGTGCAGCCGGAGTCCGGTCGTAGATGATCTGGTCATATCCAACGGACCACTGGTTCGCGACGGCATCGGCGACCAGGTCGAGTGCTGCCTGACCCCAATCTGTGCGTGCAAACCGTACAGTGCTCTCCATCCCGTCGGTCGTGCGGACCGTCGAGCCGGGGACGATGACCCCGAGCTGCGACATGATGGAGCTGTAGTCGTGGCTGTCTCTGACGGCAGCGCCGTCCCAAGCCGAGAGGTCAACGCCGTCGAGGCTCAGAGCCTCATCGACATCACCGTCCTCCCACGACCAGTCACGACGGGTCGCGCCCGTAGACCAGAGAACCCGGACGGTTCGAGCCTCTGGGTCGAGAGACGCCGGTACAAAGGACATGGCACGGGTGACTAGACCTGTGTGTGTCCGCTGTGTCGTCTTTGCCGGGTGATTCTTCGCGTCCATATGGGCACACTACCCGTGCGAAAACAAGATTCGTGCCAGGGTGAGGATTTTTCTTCAACCCCGGTGAGTTACGCTGGAGGGTTGGCTGGTTCGGCTTGGTCTGCTGGAGTGCCCGAAGAAGAAGCCTTTGCCGCTGGCAACTCGATGCCAGCGTCCTTGAGCTTCTTCATCCAGGCGACCATATCCCTAATCCATTGGTCGGGGTCGTAGCCGAGTTGCTGCAGGAGGTCGGGCTGAGACGCTAGACCGGCCGCTAGCGCGTCGATCATCGCCTTCATATCCTTGCTCGGATCGACACTGGCCCAGGCCCTGGCGGCCCACGAGCAAGGCGTGTAGCGCTCCCGGGTGACCCCGCCGACGTATGCCGCCTCGACCCACCACTCCGCCATCTGGTCCAGCAATCCAGGGATCAGCCAAGCCTCGCGCTCCGCGTCGATCATCCCCCTAAAATCGATGAGTCCGGCCCGCATCGACGAGTAATTTGCCTCGCGCAAATCCCCGCTCAACTGCATCATCGTGACGCCAGCGCCGACCGCAGTGTCACGTAGTTGACCGTGACGCCACTCAGCATCGACAGGCACGGGAGGATTTGAAATCTCGACCTTTCGGCCCCCGTCGAGGTAGACGAGGAGACCGTTTTCCATCGTTTCGACGGGGTCGCCGAAGGCATCGGTCGCACACCCATCGCGATAACCGTCGTGGCGACCGATCGCGCCATCGCCAGTCGATGCTGGGTCTTCCTCCATTTCGCCGATCGCAGGCGAAATGAAGGCCGTGATCGTCGCGGCGATCTGCTGACGGGTCAGTGTGGCAACGTCGTAGTCGTCGATTTGTCGAAGACGTGCGAGGACAGGGGCCAGTGCTGGCACGCCACCAAGCGCACCCGGTCGCTCCGTCCTGTAGTAATAGATGAGGTCGGTAGCAGGTACGCGGACTGACTGCGAGGACGATTGCGACATCGAGATGATCGAATTGTCGCCTGGGTGTGACGGGTGCAGCCAATAGGCCACTGCACGATTGCTCTCGTCGAGTTCAATTCCGTACATGATGCGTGGATTGGATGTCGATGACTTCTGGAGGTCCAGGAGATCGACCTCGAAGGTCTCGATCTGAAGAGGGACTTCCTGGCCCGTGACCCAATGCCTGCGAAGAAAGACCCCGCCTGATTCTTTCTCAGCCCGGATTGCCACCTGCTGCAGAGCACCAAAGGACAGGCGTCCGCCCCGGTCGCAGAAGCGAGGCTTCATCCACCGCTTGAAGGCATCGGCGAGGATGACGTTTGCGCCCTCGTCACGAGATTCCCACTGAGGAGTCAGCCCTGGGCCCACTAGCGCCGACACGAGCACGTCGATCACGCGTCGGGCGTGAGGGTTGTTCCGGCTCGCGTCCCTCGACCTGGCGACGAGGGACGCGTTGCCGCTCGTCCAATGGCTCTGCGGCCCCGTGCGCTTCGGTCGCCAGCCGTGCAGTCGGCGACCGTCACTGGCCCCGTCCCACACGTCCCCTGCTGAACGGCGTACCAGTCGGGGGGCCCCTCCAGAGGCTGAGGCTGAGGCGCGCGCGGTGGTGCGGTTCGAGCCCTCGCCTTCAGGCGAAGGCGAAGAACTCGTGAAACGTCCCGTCGATGGGTCACGCAACGGTGCCATCACCGACCCCGCGAGGACTGGGCCAGCGCCCGACGCGGACGACGGTAGCCCCCGACCTTGCCCCTGAGCCACGCCGCAACAGCGAGCAGGTCAGCCCTGGAGGCATAGTTGACCTGCTTGCCATCGGCGTCCTTGACCGACGTCGCGCCACTGCCGATGGCCTCTTCGAGCCTGTCTAGCCACGCCTGATACTGTTCTGCGGTCACTGCCATACCGCACTTTACCCGTCACAGAACAAGAATCGTGCCAATGACACTAGACCGATCGGGGTTCGCTGTAGTGCCCTGAGAGCGTCTTTTCACCTGCCCCTCGACCTCCCGCCGAAGAACGAGGGCAGCCTGTGTGTCGTCCGCCGTTGTGGTCGGGGCTGCTCCTTTGGAGCAGATGCCTCGACCTGCTTCGGCGCTGGCGCTGGCGGCTCAACCTTGCCCTGCACAGGAGAAGTTGGCACGGTTTTTGCGCCCGGTGACTGTGCAGATTGTGCGTTCTTCGCCTGTGCTGCAGCCGTGGCCTCAATCGAGTAGCCGTGCGCTTTCCAGCATTCCAGAGCCGCCCTGTTGTACACGTCGAGGTCGAAGGCTTCGTTTCTGCTACCTTTTTTCAGAAACCATTCGCGACGCGGGCGGCCCTTGTGGTAGCGGACACGGGGTGACTCTGCCAGCAACTGCTCGAAATACGCTTTGGTATACGCACTGGAGATCGGCCAATGCACTAGCCCAGGGCCCGTCATCTCAGGCTCCGAACCATCACTCGGTGCTCGTCTGGCAAGGGTGCTCAGGACGGCTTGGCGTCGGTCGTCTTTGCCGGTGTCCACGCCCACCATCCAGAGATTCAGGTTGCCTCCCTTGGCTGTGCGAGAAGGACGACGATTCCAGACCGGTCTAACCCCGGACACACCCAAGATCGCAAATACCTTCTGGCTTTTCCTCACCCGACAGAAGTCATAGACGCTTTGGGTGTGGTGACCTCGGGAGTCTACGAGAGTCACCGTCACCGGGAGTGTTCTCCCGTCGATCGTCAGGAACCTGCGATGCAGCGCGTTGTCGAGGTCGAGCCACACCTGCGGTGCAGAAGGGTCACCCTGTAGGACGTGGTAGTCGATGTGCCAGACCTCGGCACCGAGTCCCCATCCCTGATACTCCACTTCGAGGCGGTCGTCCTGGGTGTCTACAGCAGCCGTGACGATGACCACCCCGGACGGAAGGGAGTCGGGCTTGTAGTCCTCTCTGAGTGCGAGCAGGGAGGATGGGTCGAGGGTCTCTGTGTCCTGCGGATCCCAGCACTCGCCGAGCCTGGTATTGACCCACGCCTGAAGTTTCGTCGGACTTCCCTGAGCCGCGACGAACTCCGCTGCAATCTTTCGCCATGTCACCCATGGCGACAACAACCCAGAAAGGAAGAACCCCGGACATCCTATTCCGGGGTTCCTGGCCGTCCACTCGCCAAGATCAAGCATCGTGGGCTTGGCGGATTCTGGGATGACCTCCTTGCAGTGGGCACAGTAGTAGTCCGCGAGATCAGGTTGATCCTTGGGCCACCTGACC
>Ga0210043_1001306_pt1 | contig 21436 bp, 32 predicted proteins | sample CryGeymet201501t_FD_183990 | JGI IMG/M metagenome (GOLD analysis project Ga0210043, IMG submission 183990) | Groundwater microbial communities from Crystal Geyser aquifers in Utah, USA - Crystal Geyser metaG 2015-01t (SPAdes) (version 2) | ecosystem: Environmental > Aquatic > Deep subsurface >... | reverse complement strand
ATCGTGGAAATTCGCGACAAGTCCGGCAACAACGAAGAGGCGCTGAATCGCGCCGTCGCTGATCTTGCTGAAACGCAGAAGTCCATTCAGGCGCTCGAAGCGCAGGCGCGGGTGGATGCCGAACATTACGACAAACTGGAAGAGCGTTACGATGAACTGGCCGGACGCATCGGCCACGGCGTGACGGGCGGGCAGGTCAGCAGTGAACATCACGACGCATTCATGGCATTCGTCGGCGGCGGTCTCAACGCCCCGAATGCTGCGGACTTCTATCATCGCAGCGAAATTCAGGATTTGCAGAAGCGCACACTGACCGGCACGAACTGGGCTGAAGGTGGCGCGTTGCTTGACGGCGAAACCGAAGCGGGCATCATCAAGGATGTCGTGGAGAATTCGCCGGTGATGCAACTGGCCCGCGTGACCACGCTGGCCGCAGGCAGCGCATGGTGGGAAAAACGCGTCCGCAGTTCCGGCATGACCGGCTATTGGGTCGGCGAATCGGAACGTCCGACTGAGACCAGCAGCAAGTACACCACAGTGACGATCACTCCGCACGCCGCCGCTGCCGCGTGTCAGGTCACAAACCGGATGCTCGCGGACGTGGGCTATCTGGAAGAGGAGATCAGACTCGACGCGGCTGAAGCGCTTGACGTGCTGATCGGCACGGCGTTCGTCACCGGCAACGGTGCAGCCAAACCGCGCGGATTCACCATCCCCGGCGATGTACCGTTCGTCACCGGCACGGATGCGGCAACGGACGTGATCGACCCCGATGACTTCTACAAGCTGCTCTATGGGAAGGGCGGCGCGGATCAGTCGGGGTTAAGCGCACGCTATCGCGCCAACGCGACGTTCGCCATGAACAGCAACGTGCTGCGCAAGGTCGTGCTATTCAAAGACGACAGCAACCGCTATCTGTTCCAAGACGGTTTCCGCGAAGGCGCATTCAGCCGCATCGCTGGCCAGCCATTCGTCATTCTCGAAGACATGGCGGATGACGGAACGAACGCGAACATTCCGCTGGCGCTGGCTGACTGGCAGGCGTTCTATCGGATCGTCGTGAAACCGGGCATGTACATGATCCGCGACATCTATTCGGCGAAACCGGATGTGGAGCTGGATTGGTACTGGCGCGTCGGCGGCGATGTGATTCAGGCGGAAGCGGGTCGCCTGCTTGTAGTGTAATAACACGCCGGATGGCGTGAACCTTTGGAGGTTTACAACAATGCACGAATTTAATCTCAACGCCATCGAGGTTGCGCTGGAGCCGTTTGTTGTCACACAAGACAGCGAAGGGTTAGGCGCGGCCATCGACTCGGCAGGTTGCAGCGGCATCACGTTCGTCATCAACATCGGCGAATCGCTGGACACTCTGAGTGGCAGCGTGTATCACACGTTTACCATTCAGAAAGCAATCGACAGCGCGTTCACATCGCCGGTGGATTGCAGCGCCAGTGAACTGAGCAACGCCAGCGGCACGCTCAGCGCGGCTACCATCGTGGTCGATGATCCGGCAGAGGACGGCGTGGTTCACATCCTGCACGTCACGCCGGACGCGGACTATCGGTACTACCGGCTGGAAGATGACGTGACCGGCACGCACACGAATGGTACGCCGATTGGCGCTATCGCCATTAAGCACTTCGAAACGAGCGTGAGCTAGTCATGGCACTGGCGCGATTGGGTTTGCTCAAAGCCTTCCTCAACCTGAGTGGCAGCGTGTATGACGAAGCGTTGAAAGCGTTTCTGATTGGCGCTACCGCTCAGGCGGAGGCATATACAGGCAGACACCTTGAATCGGCCACAGTGAGCAATGAGAAACACGTCGGCACTGGCAGTCGCAAATTGTATCCGCGTGAGTATCCGGTTACATCGTTGACCAGCATGACCATCTGGGACGGTTCAGCATACACGGCTGAGACCGCCAGTTATGCGGAAATCATTGACGGCCTGACGTTGTATTATCCGGCGCTCGATCAGGAATCGAACGCGACCTACGGTGCATGGCCCAGCGGGTTGCGCGGCAGCGGCGACGAGGACGATCATTACAACATCCGTCTGACTTACGTTGCCGGATACACAACTACCGGCTGGGCCAGCGAAACAGTGCGGATGCTGATCAGTTCATTAACGACCGCGCCTGCGGTTGGCGACGTGCTTACGCAAGCGAACACCGGCGCTACGTTGACTGTGACGGCTGCGAGCGCGGCGGATGATTCAATCACCGCGCCGATCACCAGCGGCACGTTAGACGCGAACAATCTGGATGCTGATACTTTCACGTCGAACAACACCGGTGCTACGATGGCTCCAACGCCGATCACCGCGACGCGGATTGATTACGTTGTATCCAGCCAACTCGGTACAGTGCCGCAGGATTTGGAAATGGCCGTGATGATGCTGGCCGCGTATGGCTGGCAACAGAGCAAACAAGGCGAAGGACGTTTCGGAAAGTCCGGGCAAAGCGTCGATCCATTCAGTGCGCAGTATGAGCGGTATGAGAAAGGCATACCGGATGCAGCGCGATTGATTCTGGATCAACATCGGAGGGCGTACTGATGGCGCGCCGCGTGACACCTGAACAGTTTGCCGGTGCGCTGGCTGATACGATCAACGGCGTGCGCAATACCACGAGCGACGCGATTGCGGACGTGATGAATGATGTCCCAGTGCGCGCACGGACGCGAGCGCTGGGATTCTACAGCAGCGTGTTAGGCGCGCCGACCGGCCATCTGCGCCGTGGCATCGAAGGATTTGCGCGCACTGAAGGCAACGGCTACTATGCGGGCCTGCGCGTCACGCCGGGTCAACATCCGAAACAGGCGATTGATCGAACGACGTATGGCCGATTCCTTGAATGGGGTACACGTCATATCACGGCTCGGTTATTCCTGACTACACCGTTGCGCGAGACTGTGAGAGACACCGTTAAGCGTATGAAGAAAATCATCGGATTCAAAAGAGGTACACAATGAAACTCACACGAGCGCAGATAGCCGGGTGGTTGATGCTGGCAATGATGCTGGTTGCAACTCCGGCTATCGGGCAAACAGTCCGCGATCTGTATCGCGGAGATGCAAACCACAAAGGGTTGATTGGCCTGAGCGATGGGAGTTCAAACTGGTCTACCATCTCGACGGTTGCGCAGTCCGCAGATGTGGCATACACGTTACCTGCCAATGACGGCGACGCTGGACAGGTACTCAAGACGGATGGCAGCGGCGCGTTGGCATGGATCGACACCGGCGCAGGCGATACCGGCCTGACGGCGAACTCCGTTCCGCTGGTCGGTACGGCGGGTATCCTGACCGAAGATACTTTGTTTGCGACTTACGTTGGCACGACAAACGCGCAGGTGCTGAAACTCGGCGCTGGTACAGGCGGCGGTACTCTGGCGTTACTTGAAGGCTCCGGTGGCGGTACAAACACCGTCAGTTTCACTGCCCCGGCTACACTCGCCGCTGACATCGAGTACACCGCGCCGAACGCACTGCCGACCACGGCGGGCAACTTTTGGACGGTCAGCACCACGGGCGCGATTACTCAGCGGCCAGCACAGCGGTTGATGTATTCCGCGACCGCTGCGTCTGCCGCACATACGGGCGCGACTGCGGCTGAAACGGTTGTCATGCCGGCCAGCGCGGATGATCCTGAAACCATCGCCACGGATTTTGGCGATGCGAACCTCGAAGCGGGTAACGTGATTGATTATGTGGTTGTTGTTTCCGCCACGCCCGCCGTACCGGGCACAGAGACGCTGGCCGTGAATGTGTATGCCGGGTTGCAGTTGATTGGCGCGACCGGCGATGTGGCAATCGATCAGGCCACCAGTATCACGCTGCGCGGTACGGTGAAGGTTCGCGTTACCGGCGCTTCCGGCACCGGCATCGCCACATATCATTTCACTGTGATTGATGAAACGGGGGCGCCCGTGGCTCCGGCCATCCTGACCGGCGGCGACATGGAGACCTTCTCCAGTTTCGACACAACCGGCACAAACGCCTTCGCGGTGAAACTCGATTGGGGCGGAACCACCGACGCCTCCGATACTTCCGCCGTCGAGGATGTTACGGTTTACCTGAACGCAGCGGATTAATCAATGGCTGATCAGACGCGACATACGGCGATAACGCAGTTCCGCAAGTGGATCGAAGCGAACGTGACTGAGTTCGACGGTCTGACGGACGGTGATCCGACGCGTGTCTATGATGGGCCAGTGTTACCCGGCGAACAGGTTCGCAGCCGCATGCCATTCATGATGTGCATTGAAGGGCCGGACTTGGTTGACGAATGGATAACACCGGGGCGAGACATCACGTTCGAGCTGGGCCTGATCTGGGTTCTGAAAGATGGACTGAGCGGCAAGAGTGTGTTACAGACTGGCCGCGACATTGAGGATTCGATTATCAAGCAAACGTTCCTTGCTGGCGCCGATCAACTGAAAGTAGCTGGCATTGCAACGATCCTGAAAACTGAACATCTGCGCGCAGGGCATCCGTTCCTGTGGCCAGAGATTCACAAAGACCTACATTCGCGTGGGCGAGTGATAACCATTACTTACAGACAGGAGACGTAATCATGGCAATGAAACGAAGCAAGCCGAAGGCAGCGCCGGTTGAAGCGGTGGAAACATCGCCGCCGGTGGAAGCGCCAGCGCCGGTTGTGGCATGGCCGCTGCCGCCGCGAACCGACGCGGCAACGTGGTCAAGAGCCGACGATGATGCGAAGTTGGCAATCGTGCATTCGCACTTCGAACGCCGCCGCGCTGACACGATCAAGCTGTATCGCGTCGAATACAAAGCGTGGAAAGCAGCGCGAGGTGAGCGATGAACAAAGACGCATTGAACCGCGAGACGCGCGCGGAGAAACCGCCAAAGAAGGAAGAGAAATGGCCTTGCCCGCCGCGATGCGGTGAACAGGAATGGCGGATGTTGAATGATGAACAGCGGCGGTTGCGTCTATGGACGTTATTCCGTCGCGGGAACGGCGAAGCGCGTGCGCTGTATGCGACACTCGCCGCCGAATACGACAAGGAGTGTGACGGCTAATGGCTGCACCGTGGTTTGACACACAGACGCGGGTTGAAGACGGAACGAACCTGCTCGCTGTACAAAACATCAAGCCGGACTGGATCGTCAGCGAAAGCTACGATAACAACATCAACCGTCCGATTGCCACGCGGGACATTCCGCGTGCTGGCAAGATTTGGACAGAACCGGGATTCGAATCGCAAATCGCTGGCAGTGGCGCGGCTGGCACAGCGCCACCGGAAGGCACGCTGTTCGCGGCGGCAGGCATGGCAGAAGCCGTCGTAGTCAGCACGAGCGTTACCTACACATGGAGTCTGACGCACGCGACTACGAAGATCGCGGCGCTCTCACAGTTCATCGGCAACGGACTGAAACAACCGAGTACGAACTGTTTGCTGGACGCGGTGTTTCGCGGACGTGTAGGAGCGCCGTTGATTGCAGCGTGGAGCGGCTGGGGTCAATACACCGCACCGACTGAAGCGACTGGCAGTGATACGCTCGGAACGAAAGCCGTGCCGATCATCGGACGTGACCTGACCGGCACGCTGGCAAGTGACTCCCTGCACATCCGCGAGTTTGACATTGCTCTAAACAACGAGAGCAACAGTCCGAATGATCGACTGACCGGTAGCAGTACCACCGGCGTTGATCTGCCTGATCTCGTGGATAGCACGCCGACGCTGAGCCTGCTGGCGGAGATTCCAGCATTCAGCACGGAGAATTATTACACCGACTACACGAGCGGCACGACGCTGGCATTGAGCATGGTGTATGGCGCATCGGCTGGCAACATCCTGACCATTACCGGCACGTTCTATCTGAACGCGGCCCCGGCGGTGGAATGGGTGAACAAGACCGCGTATCATCGGCTGACCGCCGACATGGGATACGATACCAGTGAGCTGTTGAAGTTCACATTTACCTAAACCATCAGGAGGAATTATTGTGTTCGAGATTGCATTAGAGGGATTGGATCAGGCGTGGCATGAATTCCCGCGACCTGAATTGTTGGAGCAGGATCAGCCGTGGCCGCTGGAAGGCGTGCGCGTGTTGATGGCGAACATTACGGCGCGCGAAGCTACGCGGTTGAACATGAAGTTCTGGCGCAAGGAAAAGAAAGGCAAGCGCGAAGTGAACACGTTCGATGATGATGCAGCCGAATCGTATCAGTATGAATTACTGCGGCGGTTGTGGAAAGACGTCGAAGGTGTAGAGGGTCGCATACGCAGCGGCGAGATGGTTCCATTCAAGCTGGAGTTCGTGACTGAGGACGGCGTTGAGAAGGTCAGCGAAAAGACGATGAAGCTAGTGCCGGGATTGCTCTATGGACAGTTGACGCAGTTGGTAACAGCCGTGGTCAACGGCGTGACGGAGGCGCAATCTGCTGACCTCGTTTTTACTGCCGACTCTCCAGCATCGGACTCGATTGCCGGGGAGTCGAAAGCGAATGCGCCTGCGGACAGCCCGGCGGAATAAAACTGAATCCTCGTTTGGAGGTCATCAATGAGTTTGGCGATGAAGCGTGGGTCTATGACACGTACCATCATTGCCCGTGGTTGGAGGTCAGCGACTTCGCGTTTACGTGCGGCAAACTTTACGGCCATTACAAGGCGGGTCATCTGTTACGCAGCGGCGGGATTGAGGATCAGCCGTTCGTGTATGTAGAAGCGATGCGCATCATGGACAGCGAATTTGCGAAGATGCAGATGGAGAAGATGGAGCAGGACAAAGAGCAGGCGAAGCAGAACCTAGCGAAGTATCATGGCTAACGAACAGGAAATTCTGGAAGTCGTATTAAAGGTCGTTGACAAAGCGACCGGGCCGATCAAGGCGATCGGCACGAGTGCCGCGGCTGCGAACAATCCACTCGCCACTACTGCGAAACGACTGCTTGGAATTGCCGCTGCGGGTCTGACAATCCGCGCTCTGGCCGGATTCATGCGAAGCAGTATGGCGGCGGCGCAAGAGGAGGAACGCGCCGTATCGCGGCTCAATGCATCATTGCAAGCGCATGGCAACTTCACGGCTGAAGCGTCAGCGCGGATTCGGGATTTCGCCAGTTCGATGCAGGCCGTTACAACCATCGGCGATGAAGTAACTATCGGCATTGCCGCGCAGATCGAAGCTCTGACTGGACTCAGTGAAGGGCCGTTGATTCAAGCTACACAAGCGACGATTCAATTTGCGAACGTGATGGGAACGGACGCAACGGCTGCGGCGCGGATCATCGGCAAAGAGCTGGTCAGCACTACGTCGCTGATGATGCGCTACGGCATTCAGGTAGACAAAACAGGGACGCAACAGGAACAGTTAAACCAGATTCTCGAAGCTACGAAAGCGGGTATGGCGATAGCGAAAGCTGAAACCATGACGTTCGAAGGTTCAATCAAACAACTGAAAAACGCTTGGGGTGATTTGAAAGAAGGCATCGGCGCATGGATTACGCAGAATCCGCGTGTGATCGAGGGGATTAAAGCTACTACGTTATTGATCGGTCTTGTGAAAGATGCGCTGTTCGGCTGGTCGCAAGCCAGCGACGATAACAAGAAAGTGCAGACCAGCAACATCGCGGACATTTTGGAATCAATGGCCGCGTTCGTCAGCAACGTGGTATTGGCTGTATCGCGTACGGCTACCGCATTCAAGTTGATTGTGCAAGGCGTGGCGCTGGCGATTCAGTCGATTGGGCTAGGTGTGACGTTGGGAATCAAAGCGATGTTGGACGGGATCAGCAATGCAATTAGCATTGCAACCACGGCACTGAATATATGGTTGGCGGTTATCAAGTCTGCGTTTGCGTCACTGCCCGGCGGCGGAGGTGTGCAGGGACTTGGGTTTATTTCATTCGGTGGCATTGATACCAGCGGTCTGGGATCATGGGCTATTAAAAACATTCAGTTAATGGGAGATACGGAATCAGCCATTGGCGGCGTGCTTGACGCTCAGATTGAAGTAGAGAAACAGATGATGCAGTTTGTTTCGGCGGCGGGTGAAACTGCCGAAAACCTGCGCGCGATGAATGAGGAATACGCGGTAGCTCCGTCGAAGATGGGGGAAACTACGGATGCGTTGGACAAAAGCGGCGGTGCTGCGAAAGAGGCTGCTGAGAAAGTCGGTGGGCTGAGTAAAGAATGGCAGAACTTCATAGACTGGGCCGATAAAGGCAAACTGGCAATGGAGGCCAGCCGTCTCGCGTTCGAACGCTGGAACGCATCGGCAAATCCGCAAACATGGCGAGACATGGTTGATCCGGTCAGCATATTGTCAGAGGAGGTCAACGCGCTGGCGGCGGCGTTTAACAACGTCAACGCTGCAATCAGCGGCGCGGCAGATTCAGCGGCCAGCGGCTGGGGTGCATTTACTGAAGCGGCGCAAGCGGGGCTAGGCGGATTCAACGCAGACACGTTCCAAGTTACCGGCAGCGGATTGAATTGGGGTGGCGCTGGCGGTTCCAAAACAGAATACAAAACAGGGCCAGACGGTCAACGATACGAACAGAGCTGCGCTACGACCGGCGCGGGGACTAGCTGAAGTGGCTGGAAACCGTCAGGTGGCGGTAGCTCAAACAGCGGACTTCCCGGCGCATCGCTCGGATGGACAGTAGGGTCACGCGCAGGCGGCGGCGCTACGCAAGCCGCAGAGAAGGCGCAACAGAAACAAGGCGTGTTCAACGTGCAGCAATGGCAGAGCATGGGTGCGGCTGTATGGCGTGGCATCGAAACGAACGATTGGAGCAGCCTCGGTCAATCCATCGCGCGGCCTATTGCTGACCTGATGAGCAATGCGTTCGCAGGCAGCGGGCCTATCGGCGGCATCCTCGGCGGATTCCTCGGCGCGGCAGTCAGCGGATTGATCGGCAAGGCGTTCGGCGGCGGTCGCAAAGCGCGAGACGGGCAGACGCCGCAGACGGCGCAATACGTGTATCAGGTGAATACCGGCGATGTAGCGACTGAATTGTTGAAAGCAGTACAGCGCGGATTGCTGAGTTCAGCAGGATCGCGCACTGATCAGATCACGGCGCAACTGCGCGGCGGCGGCAATCTCGCAATGCAACTGCGGCGGGTGGCAATCTGATGGCAACAAACGAAATCACACTGACCGAACAGACGGGGCAGTTCCTGTATTGCCGCCGATACAACGGTGCAACCTATGACAATTACGACACCGAAGCCCTGACGCGCGTAGGGACGCAACAGGACATGATGGCCGATACCAGCGACTTCATGTATTGGGGTGCGGCTGCGGCGTTTCAAAAGATTGGATTCAGGATGCACACGGCTGGCGATTACGGCGCGTTGACATGGGAATACTGGAGCGGCGCGGGCTGGTCAACATTCACGCCGATACTTGACGACACGAACGGTTTTGAGAATCACGGCTATGTAGCGTGGGGTACGCTGGCGAACTGGGCTGCGAACACTGAGGATGGTCAGTCTGCATTTTGGATTCGCATATCAGCCGCCAGTGTTTCTACCACGGCGAAGTTCTATTCGTTCCTGTTGAACGTGACGCTGCATCCACCGCTTGGTTTGCCTGTACCGGCTAACCCGGACTTGTTTCACCGTGACATCAACGGCACGCTCTATGCGAGCGACGTTACATACACCGGGCCATACACGATCAGCGTTGAATGCACATTCAAAGCGTTGAACACGGACAGCAGCGGCAGTGAACTGGAGACGTTGAACCTGCTGGCGTGGCTGATCCGCAACAAAGTGAAGCTGGACATTATTGACGAAGCGCAAACGGCTACGCCTGATCCGCAACTGGACAGCTTCTATAAATCATACGCTGGTTATCTGACCGGCATGACGCCGACCGCATGGCCTGCGTACGGCAAGATGCGACCCGGCGAGTTCACACTGGAATTTCAAATCGATACAGCGACGGCGATGATGTAATGGAGTTTGAATTATGACGACACTTGAATTGACAATGAAAGTTAACATAGAAGCATTGCGCGATGATCTTATTGCGTTCGGCGACGAATGCAACCGGACGGTTGCCGACTCGGAATCAACTTCCGCGCAGCGTGCATACATGCTCGAAATGATGCCGGTGGCAATCAAGAACATCTTTGCTAAACATGGATACAATGTTGAGATGGAAGTGCCGCCTGATATTGTCAAGGGTCTAAAACGATGAGTTGGTCAGTCACATTCACAAATCCGAAACAGAATTACACCGGCAGCGGCGGGTTGAGTGCGGATGTGCCGGTTGCATACGCCGCGAGTCGGCAAGCATTCAAGACGATCAGCCAGCTTGTAGTGTACGTGCGATACAACATCGCCAGCGTGTATGGACTGGAGACGAACGACACGGCGAATCCGCTGCAACTGTTCAGCACCGCCGTATTCAAACGCGACAGCACGCAATGGTTCACCGGAGTAGTAACAGGCAAACCGCGTCGCAAATCATTCTCTGAGGGCGAATTTCTGGAAGTCATTATTGACGGGCCTGAATGGGTTGCGGCTCATGTGATAGCGCGTAAAGACGGCGCAGACGTTTGGAGCGTCAGCACGTCTGCCGTGGAAGTAACTGACCTGCCGTTGAAAGCCACTGCGGATTACGGCAGTTTCCAAGGCGATACGCTCTGGCCTGATCCGGGTGACGTGACTGGCGCGAAGTGTTACATCGGCGATGCCAGCAGCAACAGCGATACGCTGGATACTTCGATCACAGACGTGGCTACACCGCCGTTCGACATTGTACTCAGCACCAGCAACGCCGGATTCGGGCCGCGCGGATTCGTGAAGATCGACAGCGAATGGCTGTACTATGACGGCTATGATGACACCGGCGCTGGCGGCAAGTACGTTTGCAACTGCACGGCGCGCGCGCAACTCGGTACACTGGCCGCAGCACATACAGGCGGCGCGGCCACCGTGTATGAAAAGATAGCCAAGCAAATCGCGCCAAGCGCATTCAAGATGTTGCAGGACTCTGTGCCGTTGCGCTTCGGTTCGCAATACACCGCACAGACGCGGCTCGGTTGCTTCGTACTTCCCGGCACTGCCAGCGGTACATACACCTGCACACACAAACGCTACGATGATGATGCTACGCTAGACGCTGGCAGCACTACGGTCAGCTTGGATGATGTAGTAACGTATTTTCTGACTGCCGATAAAGGCGACGGCGGAGCTGGCTTTGTATCCGGCGATTTGAACTTCCCCGGAACCGGACTCAACATCACGCGCTACGATCACGATGAAGATAAATCGCAATACGCATTACAGGCCGCTCAGGATTTGATAGCGAGCGTAGGGCTGGAAGATGAGGTTGAACTTTGGTTCGATCACACTACCGGCAAATGGCGGTTGGGGATTCCAGCGAACGCGGCGGCTGTATTGACGTTGGCGGAAGTATCCGTAATTGAAACTGAATCCACCGTTGATGAAGTGTATTCGGCGGTGCGAGTCAAATACACTGACGATCAGGCGATTAACCGCGTTGACCCTGCATACAGTTCGCATGTTGGCTGCGCAGCGACCGGAGCGAAACCGGACGCGTGGTATCGCGTGACAGCGGACGGCAGTAGTTGGGGCAATGACACGCGGACGGAAAATACAGATGCGGGCCGTGGCAACTTCGGCGTTGACATGTTGATTACCGGCGACCCGGCGCAGAAGCTGCACGCGGAAATTCAGCACGATCCGACAACCGACTTTGAGTTCTGTCAATTCTGGTTCGGTGCTGGCACGACTCCGCCAGCGATCAAACTGGACTCCATCAGCATCCGCGTGAATAACTATCGCGCGATTGAAGGATGGAACCGCACCACGGCGGCGGCGGATTTCACGTATCAGGTTTATTTGCAAGGCTGCACCGATTACAACAGCTCTACGAACAGCGGGACGTGGCAGGATTTAGGTTGCGAGATTCACGGATTGCCAGCCAGCGAAGGCGTGCCGGACATGGTGGAGTTTTCGCAGTTCCTGTTGACCAGCGTAAACGCCGTGCGCGTGATGTTCAGATACATGGCTGGCCCGAAACGCGACGGTGATTACTATTGGGCCGTCGTGCATGATCTTGTGATTCAGGGCGACGTGGCGAGTTACGTGTTGGTACAAACGAGCGACACCGAGCAAGGCGATCCGCTGTATTACTATGCGCCTGCATATCATGAGAAAGTGCGCGGCGGATTGAAAGCGAGTACCAGTGCAGGCAGCGCGAAGGTGTTGGACATAGACATAGGGCCGTCGAGTGAAGGTGCGGCGATCAGCATTGCGCGGGCGAAGCTGTTGCACAGCGCGCCGATGTTTCAACAGAAAACATATCTGTACAAAGGCGTGATTGCCGAGGGGGACAAACCGGAGCTTGGCGAAACGATTACAGTAACGCCTGACAGTTATACCGGCGTGCTGCGCGCTATGGACATTGTGATTACGCCGGTCAGTACAGAGTATACGTTGACGCTGTTAGATGACGATGCGAGCGTGCTGCAATGAGTGGCGGTTATTGGAATATCGAAGACAACCTACGAAGACCTGCGCTGGATGCAGCGCATATGCTGGCGTTGATAGACAAACGGACGCGCCGGATCACGCCGCGCATCAGCAGCATCAGCACGGGCAGCATCGTGTATGCGGACGCGACGAACGGCACAGGCGCGGGCGTATCGCTGAGAGTGCGTGAAACGGACTCAAGCCCCAACGTGGCGGCAGTTGACACAATCATCGTCCCCAACGGTTCACTGACAGACAACGCCGATGGCAGTGTGACGCTGGCGTATTTGCAGACGGCGGATTTGCCTACGGAGCTGTGGACTCGTACAGGGACGGTACTGAGTCCGGCGACGGCGGGGGATAAAGTAGCCGCTTCCGGTAGCGAGTCCAGTGATGCGCTGCTGAAGGGCACAAACACCAACACTGGGATTGGGGCATACGGGGTCGCGGGGTATATAACCGGCGCTTCCGCCATTGGTGCGGCGGTGTTTGGGGAAACGCAATCAACCAACGGCAGCTTCAACAGTTACGGGATTGTGGGGAATGTCAATGCGGCCTCCGGGCTGGGTATTGGGGTGGCGGGCGGCACGGGGTCGGCCAACGAGCAGAGTTATGGCGGTCAGTTCGACGGAGTTAGTATCACGGCGCGCAGCAATGATCCTACTTCGGGCGCAGCGGCTTTCGGAAACATGACCGAGGGCAACGCCCCGGCCAACCCTGCGACCGGCGAGTGGCGCTATTATTTTAAGACTGACGGCCTGTACTACAAAGATGATGCAGGCGCAGAAACAGGGCCGTTAGGTGCAGGCGGCAGCGGCGCTCCGACTGATGCTACATATGTTACCCTGACCACCAACGGAACCCTGACTAACGAACGGGTGTTGACCGCCGGTGAGGGGATAGACCTGACTGATGCCGGGGCTGGCAGCACAATCACAGTCAGCGCCGAAGATGCCAGTACCACTAACAAAGGTATACTGGAAACTGCCACCGACGCGGAAGCAACCGCCGCCAGCGCAACAGATAAAGCTATCGTTCCCGGTAACTTTCTCGCAGGGTTACCGCATCGCGTGATCGTAGACGTTATCACCGGCACGGATGCTGTAGATGACTACACCGGCTATGTGAACTGCTCGGGCGTGTTTTCCAGCTACACAATTACTCTGCCGTCGCTGGCCGGTAATGTGGGCCAGTTCATCGTATTCAAACGCACAGACGCTAACCCTATTACGATCACGATCAGCGGCGCAGGTACTGATCAGATTGACGGCGCAGGTTCGCCCGGCACTACCACGATTGCCGCGAACCGCTGTTTGATTCTCGTGGCCGAAACCACATCGACGTGGCGGCAAATATTCACAGGCTAAAAAGGAGGATCGGCAACGTGACCGAAGGAAATGGAGATCATCGGAATTTTCAAGGCGAAGTCAAAACTCTTAAAGAGACCAGCAGTCGGCAGTGGGAGGAGATCAACCGGATCGGCGCGAGGGTGCTTGTGATTGAAACAGAGTTCAAGCACGTCGATCAAACCATGCGCGATATGCGGCAAGCTATGACTGACGGATTCACGCACATCGGCGAAAAGTTGGAAAAGGTAAATAACAAAGAATCGGCGGATAACGACCGGCGGCTGGCTGGCGCAGACCGTCGCGCCGCTACCGCCATCACCATCATCGTAATGTTGCTGATGCTGATCCTCGGATGGCTCGGCAAAGGTTCACTCGGTGTATAACATAAAGGAGGCCCGCTGTGGCACGCTTACACATCTTCGGCAATAACGCCGACGTTTCAACATCGTTCGAAACCCTGTGGGATGAGGGCGATGCGCACACGTATCAATCCGCCGCCGCCGTGATGAAGATCAGCAGCAGCGACGCTGGCGATACGCAGGATTACTTCGTCTGGGGTTTAGGCGCAGGCGGCGTGCAACTCAGCGAAACGGTCACGGCGGTCGGGCAAACTGAAACCGCGTTGACCAATTCATTCCTGCGCGTGTTCGGCGTAAAGAACGTCGGCACGACCGTAAACGCTGGCGACGTGTACATCTACGAAGATGACACCGTGACCAGCGGCGTGCCGCAAACGCAAGGGAAAATTCACGCGAAGGCACTCGCGGGCGCGAACATCAGCCATAGCGGATTTGCAACGCTGGGGCTGAATTCAACCGCGCGGTTGAACCGCCTGCACATCAGCTCGCCGACAGATACCATCGTCAGCGTGCGCGTGCTGGCGCGACCGGATGGCGGCGTGTGGGAAGAGCTGTTGCTGACGCACGTGTACCGGCAGAACGCGACGTTGGAGTTCGGCGATATGGCTGCACTGGCTGCGCTGACTGACATCGAGATTCAGGCGAAAGGCGCGGCATCGGCGGTGGTTGCAGCGCACGCAGAATTCATTCTGAGCTAGGAGGTTCAACATGACAGGTGGATCATTCATTGGCTGGATCGCTGGCACGGTGTTTATCACGGTGCTGCGCTACGGTTACAAGTGGTCTCAGGATCGCAGGCCGTTCGACGTGCGGTATCTGGCGACGGCTGTAATGACTACGATCAGCGGTGGCGTCGGCGATGCAACCGGATTGCTGGTAGACACCGGCGATTGGTATCAGGACGCAGCGAACGGATTTGGCAAAGCCGTCACGCTGAAACTGATCATCGACATATTCACACCGAATCCCCCGGAGGTTACAAATCAATGAGTTGGCTATCAAAAGGCTGGAAAGAAATCGAACGTGCGGTCAAGAAACTGACCAAGCAGATCGACGCGGATGACTTCGCAGATCAGATCATTCTCGAAGCGCAACACGCACTGGATAAACTGATCGAGCGGATTGCATTGCCGTTGGTGAAAGAGGCGGAACGGCTGTTGACTGAACCGAAGTCCGGGCCGCAGAAATTCGCGTGGGTTGAAACTGAGCTGAAGCAGATTTACAAAGAGTTCAACCGCGCTGGCCGCGACCTGTTCATCACGTTCCTGATCGAACGCGCAGTAATCCTGATGAAACAAGGCCGATGAAATACATAACGCTACATTGGACAGCAGGCCGTCATACGCCGAACGCGGACGATTTGCAGCATTACCATTACGTGATCGACGGACGCGGCAATGTACTGCCCGGCATGTATCCGCCTGAAGCGAACCTGCCGCCGGTGCGAACTGGCAAATACGCGAAACACGTGAAGCGCGCAAACAGCTTCAACATCGGCGTGAGCATGTGCGGAATGGCTGATGCGACGTGGGCCAACGCGATCAACGGACGTTACGGCCAGCACGCTATCACGAAAGCCAGCGTCGAGTCAGCGATACACCTGTGCGCTGACCTTTGCTGGAAGTATGGCATTCCGCCAACTACCGCCGGACTGATCGGTCATGAGGAATGGGATTCCATCCACGGCAAACCGCAAGATCGTTGGGACGTGTGCTGCATACCTCATCTGGACATTCGCCCGGAACGGCTGGCCGATGGCAGTTACACGGCGATGAACTGGTTCAGGCAACAGGTCGCAACCCTGACTGCCGCCACTCCAGCGCCGGATTTCCAACCGCTGTTCAACCACATCGCCGCGATGTTCGATGATCCTGAATTTCCGAACCTGCCAGCGGCTACGCAACGCGCCATGAAGGTGCTGCGGAAGCTGCCGCCGTTCGACCAGCTCGCGCGCGAGCCATAACAACAGGCTGCCCCAGCAGCAACATCCCTCCCCTGATGTGGCCCCGGTCTCGCCAACCGGGGCTTTTCTATGCCCGCGAGATTTAACCAGAATTTAACCTAAATATGCTTTACAAAGTGATTCCGGCGTGATACAATCTTTATAGCTCAACTAGAGCAGAGGTGATGGAAATGACAAGCGAGAGAAGGATTGCGCGGTTCGGGATCATGGCTGGCTGATCGGCTGGGCGACCGCGCCGGGTGGCTATCCGGGGCTGCATGAACTGGGGTTGTAGGACAGGACAGGGGTGAGAAAATCTATTGTAGAGGTGATTTGAACATGGCGACAATTAAACTGGACATCACGGCCAAGGGCAGTACCCGTTATGTCCCTTCCAAGGCGGCTACTGCGCGCGACGGGATGCTGACTTATCACATGGTTGAATTTCTGCGGGGCGAAACGGTCATCGCGGCCAGCCAGTGGCATCTCTTCTCCAAGGCAAAGGCCAAGCGGCAGGCAATCACGCGGCTGAATCAGTACCTGCGCGCCAACCTGCCAACCTAGCCCGGACGCCAGGGACAGGACAGGGGATAGCCTGCGGGCGGACACCGCCGGGGCTTGGAGAACGAAATGAGCAAGCTGCGAACAGTAGCGGAAGTGAAAGCCGAACTGGAACGGTTAGGCTTTGAAGTAGACGACCTGACCAACTCACGCCACAGCGGATGGACTAAGGGCATCTATGCGCCAGACGGTTATGTACTGGCTGGCAGCGACTGCCACTGTGATTGCAGTTGCGAGACATGGGGCGATGTGCTGAAAGCGTGGAACGCTGGCGAACTGGAACTCATCCCAGAGGCGGAGGCTCCACTGTCATGAAACTGTTCAACTTCGAGCTGTGGAATTACAATGACTGGTGGACATTCTGGGTTTGCCTGATCGTACTCGGATTCGCGCTCGGCCTGCTGACCGCGCCGATCTGGGGATACCCGCGCCTGCATGAACTGACTACAACGAAGGCCGCGCAATGAAACCGAAGCTGCAACATTACATCGCCGTGCAAGCTGACGCGGACGCAACGCCGATCCGCGTGCGCGCCAGCGAACCGCCAGCGAACTGCATCGCCGGGCCGTTCGAACATCGTGCCGACGCGGACGCACAATTCAGGTTCGTAGAGCAATACTTCACGCCAGCCGACCGCCGTGAATCCGCCGCGCTGCGCGGACGTGAGACCCGCACATTCAGCATCCGACTGACACCGGATGAACACGATCGCCTGTCCGCGATGGCGAAAGCCGACGGCATTACCAAAGCAGAATTAGTCCGCCGCCGTTGCCTGTCTGATACAACCGTGATACAATAGAATGTATCATCGAAGTAACAGGAGAGTACATGGAACCACGAACGAAACTGACGGACGGGCGCAAGCGGCTCGGCATGACGCAAGGGCAGGTGGCGCGGATGGCTGGCCTGAGCCGTGCGACGGTGGCGCGAGCAGAGTGCGGGCAGCGGATACGACCGCCGCTGTTGCTGGCGATCTGCCGGACGTTGCGCGGCGTGGCTCGAAGTCAAACTGACATCGCGGCGTATCACGAAAGTGCGTTATGCCCCGGCGATTTTCCGGCGGCAAAGGAGAGTGCATGACTGACCGCCTGTTCCACTACGACGATTTCGAGCGGTTGCATCGACCGCGCCTGTATCGGTTGCAACACGTGTATCGGTTGCGCCACAACGAGCGTAAACGCCGCAGGTTGCGCGTAATGCGTAGTCTGTGTGTAGTTGCCCTATTCGCCGTGTTTGCGTTGCTGGCGCTTATTGTGCGCGGTCACGCAACCGATGTAGACGCGCGCATGGTTGAACTGGAACTCCAACTGCCGCGCTTTGAATCCGGCATCATGGCAATGGCAACCGACGCGCTGGCCGTCGAACAGCCGGAACCGTGGGAACTGTGGCTGACTGACACGCTCGGAATCAGCGACTACGTGATTCTGCTGGCGGCTGCGATCAGCGGCAATGCGGCGATCATGTCATTGCCGGTAGACCAGCGCGCGGACTTCGCGGCGTTGAACTGCGCGGTGCTGTACAAAGAATCACACATGCGGCATTTCACTGACGGCGGTGGCGTGAAGCGCGGAGACGGCGGACGTGCCATCGGCATCGGGCAGATTCATCGCAGCCCGTGGCAACGCTATTACAGCGATGAACTTGGTCGCGAGATTGACCTAGACCTGCTGGCGGATAACGTCGAAGTGTCAGCGTGGTTACTCATACGCAGCGGCTGGAATGAACTGCCAGTGGAGCAGGTCGCCAGCTATTACAACACCGGTAAGCGTGGCAGCAGTAACGACTACGGGACGCTGGTGGCGGAACTATACGAGGAGATTCGAAATGCGGAATAAAGATCGGTACGTTGTAATCCCTTGCGGCCCATTGAGTCGCAGGTGTGCAGTGATCCGGGACACGCGGACGCCGGTGCAATCCCCGGCCATCATCGGCCCGGTGCCGGATGGGGCGTTGCTGCGAGACGCACGCGGCAAACCGCGAGTGTTTTCAGGCGTCGAAGCGGCGCAGCAAATCGCTGACGGGATGAACCGTCGATGAAACACGGCAACGCGAACTGTTACGTTTGCCGCCGTGCTGCCAGTCATGACGTGCTGGATAGCCTGTGGGACGGATACGGATACTACGCACTGTGCGATACCTGCTGGGCAAAATATTACGCGGCAGTGCCACGAGCTGAAAAGGCGATCCGGTTCGTGGCGGCAGGCGTTGACAGGTTGAAAGAGTATCGCCGAATAATCTACAAAGCATTAGGCAAGGAGGCTTAACGATGGAATTCTGGATGATAGCTGGCGTATGCGGATTGGTGCTGCTGGCGGCGTTGCTGGTGGCGGTGCGGATGGATGGACTGGCGAAACGGCGCAAGGTATCGCAGACGTCGTATGACGAACTGAGACGCGGGTTTGAGGCTGCGCTGACGGGCGGCGGATTCAATGCAACCACCGTTGACAATGCCACGACCAGCAGGCGGACGGTCACGCCGCTGATTAACGAGATCGAACTGAACCGCGCCGCTGGCATGGACTTCCTGTACAGCGAACTCAGTCACGGCCGACGTATGGGGACGCGGACGGCCACGGCGCTGCTGAATGGATACTGCAACGCCGCATACACACGCGAACAGGTGCGCGGCCTGCTGGCCAGCGACCCGCGATTCAGCAACGGCGGCAAAGGCTGGAAACAAGCCCCGGCGAAACTCGCGCCGATTGAGTTTACAGACTGATACAAACATGCTACAATGATTCAATCTTAACGAGAGGTGTGGAATGAATGAACTGGCGACAATCGACTCAACGCTCAATCGAGCATTGCAGGCGAACATCGAAAACACGCTGGCGCAAGTTGCGGCGGTGCGTGAAATCCAAAAGCGGATGTTGGTAGACAAGTCTGACTATGGAACCATCCCCGGTTGCGGCGATAAGCCTACGCTGCTCAAGCCCGGCGCAGAAAAGCTGCTGGCGCATTTCCAACTCAGCGTCGGCAACATCGACATTGAGAAGGATGAACTCGACGGCGGGCATGTTGAATACCGCGTCATCCTTGCCATCATTGATCGCGGCCAGCGCGAGGTTGTAGGAATGGGCGTTGGCAGTTGCAGCACGATGGAGAGCAAGTATCGCTATCGCAAAGGCGAGCGGACGTGTCCTCATTGCGGCGCTGCCAGCATCATCAAAGGCAAAGCGGAATACGGCGGCGGCTGGTTATGCTACGGCAAGAAAGGCGGTTGCGGTGCGAAGTTTCAAGACGGCGATCTCGCCATCGAAGGCCAGCAAACCGGGCGCGTTGAGAATCCTGACCCGGCAGATCAGCGTAACACCGTACTCAAGATGGCAAAGAAACGGGCGTTGATTGACGCGGCACTGACTACCACGGCGGCGAGTCACATCTTCACACAGGACATCGAAGATTACGCACGCGGCGAAGATCACTTTGCTGAACCAGTGCAACAGTTTCAGCAAGCGCCGCCGATGTTGCAGGATCACAATGAACCAGCCGCCGCACAACCGCAGCGCCAGCGTGAACCGAAACTCAAACCAGCATCCAGCGAACCAACGTGGCGGGACATCTGGCTGCTCGGTACAGCGGAAGTCTACCAAGTCTCAGGCGGCGAACAGCGCGGCGACAAGGCCATTTGGTATACGCTGACCTACGACGGATTGACTGCTGTCGCGGTCTATCGCAACGTTGAAAAGGCGATGCAGTTTCGCGGTGCTGACTATCGCGGCGAACTCCGCTGCGTAATCAAGCCGGTACAGAGCAAAGGCAGCGGCGAGATTTGGCCGATGATAACTGAGGCTGAATTCCTGAATGACTGCCCGCCGATTGAGGAGCATACCAATGAATAAGGAGCCAACCATGATTGACGAATTCGCACCGCCGCGTGGAAAGCGGACACTGACGCTGCGCCGTGTTGAAGCGAACACGGAACCGGAGGAACTTGCCGACGCGATGATCCCCGGCATAGACGATCTGGATGGCTTCGACGCTGAAGCACCTGAACCTGCAAACTGGTGGGAGCCTGACAGTTTCTATGCAGTCGAAATGCTGTTGCGTCCGCTGGTCGAATCCGCGTTACACGCGCGCCGGATGAAGGACATGCATGCCGCCATCGAACGCGGCAAACTGGCGCGGATCGCTGCGATACTGCGGCATTACAGCCATCTGGTCGAACATGAATTCCAAGTACCTGAAGGCAAAACGCGCAAATCCGGTACGGGCGATTGGACTGGAATCAAGTACACGCATCAGCCGGAACGCCTGCCGGTGCTGAAGCTCGTCGACAAGGACGCCGCGCGTGACGCGGGCCTGTTGCGCGAGCGCGTGACGCTGGAACTGGACACGGCGCTGGCGCGTGAAATGGACGCGGGCGACCTGCCGCAGTTCGGCGTGGCCGTGACACCGCAACCTGCCGTGAGCTACAAACTGCCGGGCGAAGCGGAATGACCCTACCCATCGGCCAGGTGGTATGCGGCGACTGCCTCGACATCCTGCGTGATTGGCCTGCGGGGTGCGTGGATTTCGTGTTCACTGACCCGCCGTATGGACACAACAACAACAACGGCGACTTGATTTCACGGCGGGAGGCTGCGTTGGGGCGTGGCGACTACATCGCGGAGCGAGACAACAGGCCGATTGCAAACGATGGAGTGGAAGCGAACGAGCTGATTCAAGCCATCCTGCCGGAGTTGCGGCGGTTGCTACAACCCGGCTGCTGCTGCTGCTGCTGCGGCGGCGGCGGCCCTGACCCGCA
>Ga0210043_1001301_pt1 | contig 21549 bp, 28 predicted proteins | sample CryGeymet201501t_FD_183990 | JGI IMG/M metagenome (GOLD analysis project Ga0210043, IMG submission 183990) | Groundwater microbial communities from Crystal Geyser aquifers in Utah, USA - Crystal Geyser metaG 2015-01t (SPAdes) (version 2) | ecosystem: Environmental > Aquatic > Deep subsurface >... | reverse complement strand
GTTCAAGCTCAGCTGTCACCTCTCCTACTTAAGGCAAAAAATCCCCATGTTAAGTTTTTTAAGGCCAGGTTATACTTAACATAAGACCAAACGATCTTATTTTCCATTTTTCTGTGGCATTCGGACCGCAGGGTGAGGTAATGCAGACTCGACGAGCAAAAGAAGAAGCGACCTACGGATCATTAGCTGAGTATTCCGCGGCATTGTTTTTGAAGCTTGAATCTGCGTGGAAAACCGGGACACCCGAAACGGCTCCTGTGTCAATTCCACTGGGGCACCTCTTGGATATTCTTGCCGACCATGCCAGAATTCGCGCCGAATTACTTGAAGTTCGCCGGGCTGAAAGAACTCGGGCTCGGGCAACCGCCGGGTCTGTGGATATCCCGTTTTCACCGATTTACCCAGGAATCCCGGTTAAAACCCGTCAGGGCTCTTTACTGATTCTGGAAATTGCCCCGCCACGTGACCACCCAATCCTGGAAGAAAATGCGCGGTTGTTCGAGGCCCAGATATGACCCTGCATCAAAGCGCTCGAATAGTCGTATCGTCCGCCGCGCTCGCCGGTTTTTTCGACGTATCCGCAATGCAAATAACTCGTTGGCGTGGCCTGGGTATGCCCATGGAATCACGAAACAAGTATGATCTTAAAATGGTATTTGCCTGGTGGCAGGAAAACGTAATAAGAGAAGCAAGTGCCACGCAGGAAGAGGTCGATAGCCGCGAACGGTATTGGTCGGCCAAGGCAGACAAGGAAGAGATGAGCCGCGACCAGATCAAGGGAACGCTGGTCCTGTGGACTGATATATTGCCACAGTGGTCCGCTCGTGCCAGTCTTTATAAGATGGGGATTGAGGCTTTAGAGCATAGATTACCGCAATTCCTCGATGGCAAAGACATCCACGAAATGCGCGGCGCAATCCGAGAAGCTGGGGATAAAATTCTTGAGCAGGTTTTGCGAGACGGGAAATTTACAGTGGGCACGCGACAGCCGAAGAAAAAGCCAAAAGCGGAGGCGAATCCCAAGACAAAGAAAAAAGTTCATGGTTAATTGGTCATTAGAGGAACGGGCGGCGCTCGCACCATCGGAGCGCCTGGGGATTGCGCAGTGGATCGAAAAGAATCGCGTCTTAAGCAAATCGGTAGCGGCCGAACCCGGCCCGAAGTTAATTTCTCGAACTCCATACCTCCGTATGGTTTTAGATGCTTACGAAGACCCATGGGTAAGAGAAATTTGGATTGAGAAAAGCGCACAGATTGGGATAACTGATTTTTTGGTGGATCTTGCCTGCCATTCTGCCGCGTGTGATCCAGGACCTATGGGGCTTTTCCTTGCCGACCAGCTTACGGCGGAGAAAGTTTTCTTGGATCGGCTTAGTCCCGGCATCAAGGGGATTGAATCTCTTGAGCCGATCATGAGATCTGCAAGCATCACTCAAAAAGAAATCAAACTCGAAAACGGTTTTAACATGCCCATCGGCTGGGCGTCGTCTATCGCGATGACAGCCTCGCGGCCAATGAGACGTGCTTTTTGCGACGAGATAAATAAGCCGGGTTATTTGGTGATTGGCCAGGAAGGAAGCACTCTCGGACGGATTAAAGAACGGCTGGAAACTTTTCCGAACAGCCTTTTACTCTGCCTGTCTACTCCGACAATAGACACGGGGCTCATTACAAAAGCGCTGGAAGCCTGTGAGGTTGTTTACGACTGGCATGTCCCGTGCCCGCATTGCGGGCTTTACCAACCGCTTCGTTTTTCTCCGTCTATTGTGGGCGCGGTCCAAACCGGCGGGGTAGTTTGGGAAGGCGGCGGATCGGCCCGCCGCGACCAGGTGGAAAAGACTGCTCGGTATCAATGTGCGGGATGCGGAGGGTTATGGACAACGGCAGAGAAAAATAATGCAGTCGGGCAAGGAATGGGCATTCCGAGGGCTCCCAGGCCCGACCGGGCGCGGAAAATCGGCTTTCATTTGAACCGCTTGGTTTCCCTGTTCCCTGGTGGGCGGCTTGACGATCTGGTTTTAAGCTGGATCAACGCGCAAAAAACAGTAGAAGACCTTCAGAACTTCATCAATTCGGCGTTGGCTGAACCGTGGGTCTACATTGTCGACGACTTCACCGAAGAAAGCATTCTCTCGACCCGGGTGGATATTGCTCCGCGGGTTGTCCCTGAAGAGGCGCTGGTTTTGACAATCGCCGTGGATGTGCAGAAACACGGCTTTTGGTTCAGCGTTCGTGCTTGGTTGTCGGATACTACCTCGTATCTCATAGACTACGGATATTTGGTTCATTGGGATCAGATAGAATCGCTGATTTTTGGCAATGGGTATCTCCGGACTGATGGAAAGTATCAACAGATTTGGCGTGCATTAGTGGATGTTGGTGGCGGAACAGCTCGAGAAGGGTCAGAGGTTTCCGCACCAGAGGAAACTATTCTCTGGCTCCAGTCCCAGCAACGCAGGCATGTGATGCTTTTGGGTTATCGCGGGTCTCCTACGCCAATGCCGCAAAAAGTGAGCATCGGGTCTCCTCTCATGAAAACCCCGGGAGGGAAAAAACTGTCGGGGTCATTACGAATTGCCCGGGTGGATACCGGAAAATGCAAGGATGAGTTTCACCGGCGGCTCGAAAAGGCTCGGGAACAGAAGCCAATGGGTGCATATCTCCATCGGGAGGTAGATTCGGATTATGCCAATCAAATAGCGGCGGAAAAAAAGAAGCTCATCAAAGGTGAACATATCTGGTGCCAGGTCAAGGCCGACAACCACTTGCTGGACTGTGAGGTTATGCACCTTGCGGCGGTTGATATTTCATTTTTTGGTGGCATTTCTCGCATAACCAAACCGTTCGGGCTCCACTCGCCTGCATCTTTGGCGGTTGAAAACGAATTTACTCAGAAGATAGAAGAACCGCAAAAAAAAGAACAGCCAACGCCACCATTAAACCCTTATCTAAAAAAACCGGGGGGCAAGAACCCGTATACGAGGAAATAAAATTGTGAACAAGAAAGCTCTCTTGGTTCTCGGCATTTGTGTTCCATTAGATCCCGAGAAAGGTGGTATTTGCCCTGTCTGCAAGGAGCCTTACGCGTTCGTAAGTAAGACTCGCGTTTCTCCTTATGACGAGAAAGAAACTTTTCGCCGTCATACTTGCCGGGAATGCGGGCGGATTTTCCAAACGGTGGGGGAAACCGGGCAGAAATTGAAGCAAAAGCGAATAAAAAAAGGAAAAAGCCGCTAATCTGGCATTATCTCTTCCTTCTTGTTGTTTCCTTCGCCATTTCTCCATATTGTTAAAATATGAGGTAATTTTGTGTCAAATCAAGAGACAACCGCATCAATCCAGGCCGAATTGACCGCATACGTTGCTGCTCGGGACGCGCTTTTGAGCGGCAACGTCAAATCTTACGCGATTGGCGGTCGTTCACTGGTTTATAACGACTTGGGAGAGATAGGGGATACCATCAACCGGCTACGTGCCCGACTTTTTCAGCGGTCCGGGCAGACACAAACATCGCCGGTATTCCTGCTGAGTCGCGGGTGATGGATATTTACGTCGGACTGGTTCGATCTATTGCCTTTGGGCTCGGCCTTTTTTCGCCCAAATGGGCTGGCGAATATTTGCACCGGCATAATATTCTGGATAAAATTGTCAAACGTGCATACGTCGCGGGAAAAACGACTGGGCCGAATCAACAATGGCGGCCAACCGGGACAAGTGCGGACACTGAAATCCGGAAAGACGGGGCGTTAACCCGCTGGCGGGCCCAGGACCTTGAACGGAACAATCCTTTTGTTCGTGGATTGGTCCGCCGTTACCGTATAAACGTAGTTGGTGACGGTCTCTGGCCTCGTCCGCTCATTCGGGGCGTTGACGGACAGCTTAACAAGGCCCTGATCTCCTTAGTGTCCGATACTCACGAGGAATGGGCCGAACATTGTGGCGTCGATGGTAGTAGCCTCTATGACATCCAGAACTTGATTGCGGGGCACCTGTTTGTTGACGGCGAAGTGTTTGAAATAACCAGCTTTTCCAGGATTAGAGGAATGCAAATTCAGGTCCTAGAGGCCGGGCAGCTCAATGAGACTATCGACGGTCCGCTAAGCAATGGGAACGTGGGGGTTCGGGGGGTTGAGATATCTCCCTTTGGGCTCCCGGTGGCTTATCATTTTTGGGAAGCGCATCCCGGAGACAGCGCGAGCGGGGCAATAGGACAAGGACTTTCGGCTGGAAACTCAAAGAAAATCCCGGCTGATCGGGTGAGGCATATTTTTGTTCGTGAGCGGGCATCCCAGCATCGCGGCATTTGTCATTTTGCTTCAATCGTACAGGACGTTTTTGACACCATCGAGTATAAGGACTCTACGATGGTGTTGGCCCGACTGGCAGCGGCCTGGGGGATTTTCGTTGAAACTCCGCATCCGGAAGATCTGTTCGGCACTGAGGCAATCGCCGAGTTCACCGCATCTATCGGCGCATCGAAGCATGAGTATATCAATCCGGGTGGAATTCACTATCTTTTCCCCGATCAAAAGCCGCATGGCTTCAAACCCGAGCAGCCAACGGCTCAGTATAAGGAATTCCAGCGCCAGGGGCTTTTAGGCGCCTCTGTGGGTGCGGGTGATTCTTACGAGAATTTCACTAACGACTATGCCGGTGCAAGCTGGTCCAGCGCCAGGCAGGGGATGTTACAGGCACGGGCTTTGTACCGCTTTTCTTCAAATCTCTTGGACCGACTATGTAATTTCCCGACCTATCGTGATTGGCTCGATTTTGCTGTTGGGTCTGGTTTTTTGGCGATTCCGGGGTATATGAGCCAGCGGCGGAAATTTCAGCGTGTAAAATTCAGCCGACCTCGGCTTGAGTGGATTGACCCAAAAGCCGAGGTTTTGGCGGCCGAAAAAGAGGTCCACATGTGTATCAATAGCCGGACACAAATAATTGAAGACCGTGGCGGCGACAGAGACGAGGTTTTCGACCTTTTAGAAGAAGAAATGGCCGAGATGAAGCGGCGCGGCATCTGGCAGCAAGATCCGACTTTAGACGCATCATCTCAAGACATTACTACCGAATCAACGAACACATCATTTAAGGGGGGCGAACCTGATGCCAGCACCGAAGAAGAATAAAGAGCGAACGCTGCAATTCCGGTCATGCGCTCGGGTTCGTCCATCCACGGCAAACGAAGCCGAGCGGTCGATCGAGTTTATCTTAGCCACTGAAAACCCCGTTGCTGTGCGAACCTGGGAGCATGGGATTGTCGAAGAAATTTTGCTCATGGCCGGCATGACAATGCCGAAAAACCGTCAGGTGCCATTGCAGGATACACACAGCACCCGAACCGTAACAGACGTGCTTGGAAGCGTTCGAGAAATTCGAGTGGCTTCAGTAGAGTCGGAACTGGCCCCAGCGCTTGTAGGAAAGCTATTTTTCAGCAAAAAGCAAAAAGCACAAGAAGCGTTTTCCGACGTAATGGAGGGCCATTTAACTGACGTTTCGGTGGGCTACGACCCCATACAAAGCGTTTTCATCCCTGAAGGGGAACGCGGATTCGTTCGTGGTCGTGAATATACAGGGCCCGTTCTGGTAACGGAGTCCTGGCATTTGCTGGAAACAAGCCTTGCGCCGATTGGCGCTGACGAGGGGGCGAAAGCCCGATCATTGCAAATTAACAGCGCTACCCGCGCTGAAAAAACAGGAGGTCAAACCGTGAAGAAACTCATTGAGCTTCTGATTCAGCGCGGGCTGAATCCGGACGCCACGGAGGAGCAGGCGCTTGAGTTCTTGCGCAAGCTCGCGCCGGACGTTCAAACTCAGGTCCGAGCAGCCGCGGGACTCGAAACAATTCCCGAGCCCGCCAAGCAGGAGCCATCCACCGAACCCGCAGACGAAGGACAGCGCGTGGACCCTTCCGAGGTCGCCGTCCGCGCCATCCGGCAAGAACGCGAGCGGTGTGAAAAAATTCGGTCTTCTTTCGTGCTGCTCGGGATGGGCGAACACGCCGAACCGTTTATTAACAGTGGCGCAACGGTTGAATCAGCTCGGGAAGCGTTGATCCGGCTGAAATCCGAGAAAGAACCGCCCGTTTCCGTTCGAGTCGAGCACACAGCAGACGCCAACGTGAAGCGGCTCGACGCCTTCAGGGACGCCATTCTTCTCCGGGCGAATATTCCAGTTGAAAAACCTGCTGAGGGCGCGGTTGAAGTCTCTCGACTTTCCCTGGAAAACCTGGCCCGTGAATGCTTGGCCGCCAAGGGCGTTGCGACTTCGCGCATGGACCGGGAAGCTGTGTTTCGCGCATCTATGACAGACCGTCGACCTGGCCTGATTGGAATGAGCCGCGCCGGGGTGGCGGCCATGACGACCAGCGACTTCCCGTATCTTTTGGCTGTGAGCGCACAAAAAGCACTGACCGTTGGATTCGACTTCACCAAAAGCACGTTTGAGTCCTGGTGTCGGATTGCCAGCATCACCGATTTCAAAACAGTGGATCGGGTCACCCGTTCGGATGTCCCGATCCTCGAGCAGGTCCTCGAGGGGGCTACGATCCCGCGTGGATCTCTGTCCGAATTGCGCGAGCAATACCGGATCTACAACTACGCACTGATCCTGCCCTTCACCCGGGAGTGTCTCATCAATGACGACCTCCAGGCGCTTCAGGATCTTTTCGTTGGCTTCGGTGCGAGTTCCAAGCGGCTTTGCAATAGCCTTCCTTATGCGGTTCTGACAGCAAACGCGGCGCTCGACGATGGCGGGTTGCTGTTCAATTCGGACGCTGTTACGGTCGCGGGTGGTCATGCGAATCTTTCGGCGGCAGGCGCGGCTCCGAGCACCACCACCTATTCCGCCGCTCGAATGGCGATGGGCGCACAGACCGGGCCGAAGGGAAGCAAGCTCAATCTTACGCCGTCGTTCCTGCTCGCGGGGATGGCCAACGAAGATAACGCGCTGATCCTGCTTACGTCGGAAAGCCTCCCGACCGCCGGGATGTCTTCCGGAGTCCGCAATATCTACCGGAACACAGCGACCCCGATCATCGACGCAGAAATATCGGGCAACGAGTGGTATATTGTGGCAAGCCCCATGATTGCCGCCACGATGGAAGTTGGTTTCCTGAATGGACGGCGGACCCCGACCATCGAGGACCTGCCCATCAGCAACGATATCCTTGGAATGGACTTCCGTGGCTACATTGATGTGGGTGCCAAGGCCATCGGATTTCGCGGGCTGTACAAAAATCCGGGACAGGCATAGGAGGTTAACGTGAAGACAGAAATGAAAATTTTCGGCGGTTTCGCGTTCTTTCTGCTCGCGCTGATGTTGACGGTTCCTTCCGCACCGTTGGCCGCGCTGGACGAGACGGCGCTGGGGGTTCCTCAGAGCAGGCAAACCTACCCGCTGCAAACGTTCTCGACCAGTACGACGGTTGCCAGCACGACCGCGGTCACGGTTACGGCTCTGGCGGGCCGAACATATCTTGAAATTGCCGCGGGCGACAGCGACAGTATGACTAATCAGATCTGGGTGGGCGTCGGAACGACTACGGTCGCGGTAGGCGTCGGCCGGCTTGTAACCCAGGATAACCCGCTGAGGCTATGGGTTGACGACGGAGTTGTCTTTTCGACAATCGCCTCTGAAGCAGTCCCTATGGCCGTGCTTCAGGCAAAATACTAAAGGAGGGCTCGATGGTTCGGCAAACAAAAAAGCTTCCATTTCTCGTTCTTCTCTGCGTTGTTGGCCTTTTGGCCACAGCGCTTCAGGCCGCGACCAACTATATATCGTCGGGCGAGGTAATTAACCTTTCCTGGTCCACAACCGCGCCATCCTCGGGAGATCCGGTTGTAAAAGCAACGACCAAGGCGGCCGGGGGCATCAGCGGGGTTTCACTCGTCACCGCTACGGCTTCGCAGCTTGTCCCGGTTGCGATTAACGGGATCTTCGATCTGTCGGTTACCGCCAATGGTGACGATGGGCTTGGTGGGCCTATTGCGGTCGGGGATTATGTGTTTGCGTCCCTTGGTGGGGTAGAAGTATGCACCACGACTCTTTCCGCGCTTAACACCGGTTTGATCTTCGGGGTTGCTCTTGAAGCAGTCGCATCTGGAACTACCGCCACGATCAACGTATTGCTTATCCAATCCGGGGATTAGGGGTTTCTCCTCCCTGGTCCATGCGACCGCCTGGGAGGGGCAACCCTCCCAGGTCTCAACACAATAATGACGCTTGCCGAACAAATCGATCTTGACCGCCGCCGCGTGTTTCTCAACACGTCGGAATTTGCGGTCTCTATGGTTAATAGCGCCGGAACAACGATTTCCGGCATTGCCTCCTACGGGCAGGATTTGGTCGGTTACGAAATGGAAGGTCAAGCAGCCGCAGCTTTGGTAGATGTTTCGGTAGAGGATTACCCTCTGCCCAAGCGATACGAAACCCTGACGTTTGGCGGGTATGAATGGCGGGTGGATAATATCATGAGCGGAGATGGTCACATGTGGAAATTGGTTATGGTCCGGGATCTGAGGGCATCATAATGGAAATTACTTTCGATCCCGGAACGATCCCGAACGCAAAGGCATGGGTAGAACAAAGCTGGTGGAACATGGCCCGTGCCTCGATCTCCGCGTTGAAGCCCGCCGCGTTTTTGCTGAAAAATGAGATGCGGAAGGCGGTCGAAAAAAACCGGTTTAACTGGCCGGCGCTCGCCATCTATACCAGATCACCCAATAGCTTCGAGAGGCCACGCAAAACAGCCCGTCGCTGGGCCAAGGGAAGAAAAACAACACCATGGCGGTCCGGCGGGATAAACATTGGCAATGTCATTGCGCTTCGACCACCAGGCAGCAAATCTGAAATTGGAAGCACAGTAAAAGGGATGCCCGGACAATTTCTTTGGAAGCTGAAGAATATCTTCCGCTATCTTGTAAAAGAAGACCTGATGAACCCCCGGGCACATATCGGTGTTATGCGGGTTTTCACGAGCAAAGACGCACAAGAACACTTTGAGAAGTTTCAGTCTGGTGGAAAACTAAATAATTTTTCTCAGGCAGTACCGAGTATGACCAAATATTGGGGGGCACTGGGGATGCCACTGTCCCGTGGCAAAACCCTAACACAACCGCCGCGGCCATTGATTAAACCGCTGTTTAAGGCGCTGGAGTCTCAGGTCAAGAAAAAAATGGAGGATCGTTTTTTGGTGAAGCTCAACGAATTAACGCAGTTTACAAACGCGGCTTACTCCGAAAAAGGTATGGAGAATAAGGCCAACGCAATCCGCAGGGAGTTGGCGTCATTGGCGGCGCGTGATGAAAGGTCTAATCTGAAATGATTCAAACCAGCGCCATCACTCTCATAAACCAAATCATAACGGCACTGAAGGCTGATGTCGCACTTAATGATTACGTCCTGGCCGCTTACGGTAAGAATTTTTCCTACTTTGTCGGAATTGACCAAGCCAATCAACCAGAGTCTTCTTCTCAGCCGTTCATGGCGTTTCGCCCCGGCTCTTGGTCTCCCAGCGATGACCGCACGCACAGGGTAATTGAAATTGCAATGGCGCTGGTCGTCTCAAACGACGAAACGACGACGACTGATGGAGTGACTACGCTGTCCGGACTGGCGTCGATAGAGGCATTGTATTTTGCTGTTGAGCGTGCGTTGGAGGTTTTTTTCGGCGGAATTGATTACAATTACACCCCGGACTACAATTCGATGAGCCTGGATATTGGGATGCCCTTTTTTCGGGTTACCTGGAATATCAGTCTTGAAGGCGATTATTAACAAAGGAGGCAACTAATGCCGCGCAAAACAGGACGCCGAGGAGCGTTTTTCCTGCCCGTATCCGAGGGCGTAGCGATCACCAATGAGGCGTTGGCCTTGTCAGCCTCGAAAACCATCGGTGGAACAGCCTACACTGATCGTTTTTTGGGGACATCCAGCCGAACGGCGTGGAACAAAGCGCAAGCGCTTTCCGCCCGGGTCCAGGGCATTGTGGGGGAAGTGACGATCAGCCCTGGTGCGGCTGCAGACCAGATCGACGTAACGGCTTTTTCCTACCACAAAGACAACACGGGGGTTCAATCCGCTGCGGCAACTGACGCGCTTGGTATCACGCGAGATTCAGCCGGTGCGCAGTGGAACATGATTTCCGTCAGCAACGCAACGGGCACAGTTGTTGTTACTCTGGGTGCTGTCTCGGCGAGCACGACGGCATATAACGATACGTGGGGCAGCCCTGGTGGCCCGGCGTTGATTCCGGTTGCGAATACCCTTGTCGGCGTGGTGCGGCCTGTCCCAGGAACAGCTGCCATCACTCTTTCGAGTGAGATTTTTTACAAAATGGTAGACGGGACTACCTTTCTGCAAGAGCGGTCGGATCTTCCTGGCTTTGCCGTGTTGCCTGTGGAGGGCGGGATACTGTTGAACGAAGCAACGCTGAAATGTCACACAGGGACGGTCGGCAGGGTGGCGTATGCAACGTTTACAGACCAATTTCCCTTTCTGGCCAAGGTCGGCGATATCGAGGGCCTGACTCTCGCCGGCAGCTCGGAAACGACCGAGATGGAGGCGATGGAAGACTTGGCTCCGGAAAAAGATATTGCCGGTTCGCCCTCGTCCAATGGGACTATCAGCCGGTTCTATGTTCAAGATGCTCGCATGTTCGGCCTGGCCATGCAACGCCGGATTGCAGGGATTGCCCGCATTTACCCGGATTACAATGACACGACAAAATATTACGAGATGGCGATTATCGTAACTGATTGGGGCACTTCCCTGGGAATCAATGATGCCATCAAAGAGGATGTCTCGTTCGAGGTGGATGGGCTGCTTGAGCAGCGCGGGCATTCATAAACCGGTGTAAAAGGAGAACCCCATGGTGGAAACACAATCACAGATTCTTACTCTCGAAGAATTCCTCGGCTCAAACGACCAAGAAAACAAGGTTTTCGAGTCCCAGGTCTGGAAAAAGGCCGATGGAACACCCGGCCGAATGATTTATCGGATGGCCACGGTTGGCGACCGCGAAAGGGCCAGACGAGCAGCAAAGCGCGGAAAGAACTTCGACAACGCGACCTACGGGGTTAAAATAATTGCGTTATGCATGGTTGACCCGAAGATCCCGGAAATCGAGATTGAGCGCATGAAAAGTAAAAACGGCCAGGAAATGGACCGGCTTCTTACGGCGGTCCTCGGAGAAACCGAAGACGACCCTACTTGATGGAGCGCGAGCTGAGGAGGGATTCTTTCCTTCTTCAGCTCTACGCTCTGTCCCTTGAAACGCACTGGCTCCCGGGAACAATTCGGCACCTAAGCCTGCGTGATTTTCGCGGACTTTTGGCCTGCAAACGCATCCAGTATAAAGAAACGGAAAAGGCATACAAAAAAGCCGGAAGGAAATAGGATCGTATGGCGGCGGCTGCGGATATTGGTGGCAAACTATCGGTCAAGGGCGGCCGGGAAACCCGCAACGTTTTTGATTCCGTTGCTCAGGGAGCGTTAGATCTCGGGAAAAAGGTCGCCGATCTGTCCGGTGGATTCCTTAGCGTGGGCAAATGGCTTAACTTGACGATCGACGTTTTTCAGCTTGCCAAAGATGCCCTCAACGCCATAAAAGACGCGATACTTGCCGTGGGTCGCGCCCTGGCCGGGATAGTTATCTCGGGTGCCGAAACGGCTGGTATGTTCCAGGATATCCGGGTTAGGCTTGATACCGCTTTCGGGCAAGGGTCATCGGCGGAGGCGGCCATTAAGTGGGTGCGAAAGTTCGCAATTGAAACGCCGTTGATGCTTCAAGACGTGGAAAATCGGGCGGTAAGGCTGAAACTGGCAGGGTTAGATCCCTTGGACGAAGGCCGAAAATACATGCAGAAGCTGGGTGATGCCGCTTTTGCCGTTGGAACAAACTTTGATTCGCTTCTCCTGCCGCTGCGAAAGCTCCGCGCTGGCGGCAACGCCACCACGCGGGAAATCAACTCTCTGGCCCGGTTGGGCGTCCTGACTTACGGGGAAATGTCTGAGGCCATTGGGGTTACAACGAAGCAGTTAAAAAACCTCGGCAAACAAGGGATAGACGGTCGGGATATCGTGGACAAGTTGATAGACGTGATTGGGGTTAAATTTGCGGGATCAATGGATCGTGGCTCTCGGACCCTGGCTGGCGTGCAAAGCTCATTGGCGGGCATTAAGCAAGAAATTGAATTGGCGTTTTTTAAGGAACCAGTGGAGGCGTTTACAGGCGAACTAGTTCGACTTCGCGACGCCGGAATAGCCTTGGTGGCCGACCCACGGTTTAAGGCATTTGCAGGCATGGTTTCCACGTATTTTACTGATATGGTCAAAGAGTTTGGGGAAGTGGTAGACCTGCTTATCAAGATCGACCCCCTTAACCTGAAAACGATAGCTGATTTCCTTGCCTACCGCCAGTCCTGGCAAGACTTCTGGAAGGAATTGCGGACGGGGCAAGACCAGGCGGTTGCTGCCTTTAATCTCCAAGTTAACAACGAGGCGTGGGCGAAGGAGATTGAGCAGGCTGTAGCAGCCAAACGTGCGTACAAAGAAGCGGCGGACGAGCAAGCGCGGCTGGAATTGAAGCCGGGGGGCATCGCCGATTTAGACAAAGAAGCCGAGTTTGCCGAAAAGTGGGGCCAAGCTGCTGATGAGTTCCGGGAGCGTGCGGAACAGGTGGAAAAATACGGTCCGCTGGCCGTTATCGGGCAAAGGCAATCCCCGGAAGAAAAGGCTTACGCCAAGTGGGAGAAGGACCAGCAGGACCGGCGAGACAAAAACGAGAAGGGAATGCTTGCCGCCCGGAAGAAATACGAAAATGAGTTTCGCAAGCACCAGGAGAAGCTACAAAAGGATCGGGCGCGTGAGCTTAAGAAGGCCGCCAAGGATGAAGAACGGTTGGCTGAGAGGGTCCACAAGCACAATCTGGGTCTTCAGAAAGACGCGCTCAAAGAAGAGTTGAATGCCTTTGAAAAGGCCATGCAGGCCAAGAAGGCGAATCTTGAATTCAGGGCCGGTCTGGACAAAGACTATTACGACCACAAAAACCGATTGGTCGATATTTCCTATAAGTTTGAACGGGACCGGTCAGCCACAGCGTTCAAGCGCATTCAGGAGGATCAATTGACGGGCCTTGGTCAAACACGTGACGAGTATAATAGTCTGCTCAAAGAAGTTCTTGACCCAACCAGATTCAGAAGTGACATCGGGCTTGATAAACTTAAGTTTGACACATCAGAATTCGGAAAAAAAGCACGCCAAAAGAACTTGAACATTTGGTCGCTGAACCCCCGCGAGCGAACAAAAGTAAAGCGGCTTTGGGATGAAATCTTGCAAAAGCGCCGGCGCGACCAGGAAGATGAGCGAAAAAAACGCGAGAGGGACCAGAAAATAGCCGACGAAAAACGCAGAGCCAAGCTCCAACGGGAAGAAAAGCTGCGCGACGAAAACATAAAACGCCTGATTGAAGCATTGACCAGCACCGACAAATTCAAGGCCAGAATTGAGCATCAAATCAAGGTGATCGACCAGATTGAGTTTATCAACAATTGGCACCGGGAAACCCTGCGGATTGCCGGGGTTAAGGCCCGACTTGAAGGAACGGAGATTGCAGCGCCATGAGCGGCGGAATAACGATCAGCACAACCGACGGCGCTTCCCAAGCCGAATTGCCATTTATTGTCGCATGGGTGGTAAAGATTCCCCGGTCCACGGTATCAGCTACGAGCCTCGACGGCTCAAAGATTCACCAGACAACGACAAAAAGCACGTCCGCCGGAACCGTCAGCTACACGGGGTGGGTACCGAAGGACGAGGCCGACACGCTCAAAACAATTGACGACAACAATAGCTCCGTGATTCTGGCCGACGGGAAAGCCGTCTATGAGGCGATCATGGACGCAACGGTCTCCCAGAAAGTGAAGGGCGGAAGAAAATACATTGAAGCGTCGTTCGCTATTTCCCGGAAAATTCTATGAGTCACGAGCTGGGTGGCTATGGAGCTGGGCGCTGGGGGAGTACCCTGGTTTGGGGCTGGAAGCTCACGGGCGTTACCGGTTTGGCATCTATCGTTTCAGACGATATTATATCTGCCATGGAACGGTCGGACAACGCCAATGGACAACGACCGCTTGTTCCGTCGGCAGTGGTTTATCTCGACGACGTAGACGTTACCGCGTTTGTTTCTGGTGGCTCTATCACACTCCAAGGAAATAACGCATCGAATCAGGCCGATTTGCAAATTGATGCCCAGACGCTCACCATAAACGCGCACGTAACTACGGTCAGTATTTTTATCAAGTATGAGTTGGCAGGGAATACTTATTCGGTGGAGCGGTTCCGCGGGTTCGTCTTAGAGGTTCAGGATTCGGATGAGCCGGGGGTGGTCATGACAACGCTCTTGTGCGTTGGTGATGGCTACCGGTTGACTCAAAAACCGCCGGCCGTGTTCTCTAGCAAATCCCACAACTTCTATTATTACGTTGGCGAGCCGCCGAACCAGAGCCTACGAAGAGATTTTCTTTCTGCCTATAACTGTATAAATGCTGTTCTTCTAGCGTCTGGATTCGGCCCGGTTATTGGGAGCGCAACCGATTATTTCCCCTATTATTTTACGCCTTCCCAATTCAAAACCGCATTAGAGCTTATTTCAGCGGTTGCCAGCGGATTACAGCCTTCTTTTGTGTTTTTCCATCCGAACCAGACGGTTACAATAAGTCAGTGGAACCTGCCAAAATATTCCCCTTTCAATTTTCCGCTGGCAAGCCAGAGTAAGCAGAAAAACTTTGAGCCGATGGATCGGGTAAACAAGACCATAGTAACCTATGCTAATCATCGCCTCACCCAGAACATATCAGGAGTCTTGTCTTACGAATTGGAAATGAAAAATTATCTCTACAAAAACCAAACAAGAATATCAGACGAGGGATTGATCGAAAAAAGGATAACAACGCCCTATGTCTCTAATGATTTCAATGAAGATGGGGTCTTTTTTGTCGCTATTATGGCATCCGCAATTGTCAACTCTAGCATTCTGAAAAAGTATCAGTGGACGAGCGCGTTGAACCCGTTCGTTTTCCCGGGGGAAAGCACGGTTTTATCCTTGGTTGGCGGCAGCACTGCGAATGTGATGGTCACACGGGTTGTAGATCGGTTTGAGTGGATTGAGGGGCGTGGCGGTGGCTTCTGGTCTGACTGGGAGGGCACGGAAAACCCATGACGACCACGATAGTTATCAGAAACACCGCAGATACCGAGATTAACGAGGTCGATTTTACCGAACTCGATCCTGGGGAAACTTCCTCGGCACAAACAATACGCGTATATAACAGCGGGGACGCTGCTCCGATATCGTGCTACGTCGTTGCTCTGAACGCTCTGGCAAAGTATACTGGCGGGACCAACAACCAGGGCCAGGAAGCAATTACTGAGCAATGGTTAGAGGCCAAAGAGGGGGCCGGTCCCTGGACTCACATTGGCGGGGACATCACACAGGCGGCGAACAGACTTGCGATTACACCACCGGGCGCATTGTCATACACGGACGTAGCCTTGCGCTTGGTGGTCCCATTAGGTGCAGTGGTTCGCGGCGGGCTGACAATCCAGATTGCACTTTTTTATCCCGAAGGATAAGCAAAAATGACAGTTCTTTTTGATCCCAGCCTTGGAATGCAGGCATCAAGCCCGGTGCCGTTCACGGTCGGCCGGGTGATCTCCGTGGAGGATGCCAACCGCTACGTTGTGGACGTAGGCGGGCGATCGATAAACGCGCTTTCGGCGGGGAACAATCCACTGACCGTTGGCCTGGCTGTTTCGGTGATCGAGATGGAACCGCAATCCTGGGTGGTAGACGCAGCGGCCGGGTATCCCTCGAGAACAAGGGTCCCGCTTGCACCGTTCTTTGAGACTCACCCGGCATCGGCTTTCCTGGCTTATCTTCTGAAAGACAACCCGCAGCGGTATCTATATCGGATGGGGATGAACCGGGGGGTCGATAATGATCGGCTCGTGGTCGAATGCTGGGACGGTCTGACGCGATCATTGCCTGTTGAATACGCAGGGGTGGCGCTCAGCCCTTCGGCAATCCCCGATGCCGTGCCTGTCCTTTGTTTCGACCGCGGGCGGGACAACTGGGTGGTGATTGGGAAGAAGGTCGGGTTCTATTTCAGCGACTATTTTGGATTTGGTCAAACTTTGCCCACAATCAGCTTGCGCGATTGTGACATCTTGCCTGCTCACTCGTCCTTGCCAGCGGAGGGACAAATTACATACAACTCCGGACAGGGCAGATTTACGTTCAAAATAAATATCTCGGCGGTTCAATCAACAGATACCGCAGTGGATGTTTCGTTCACTGATTTGGACGGGAACTCTGTCTCTCCGGGAACAGATTTTGTAATTGATTGGGACCCGGAAACACCTTATCAGGAAACCACATATAACAAGGAATATCCAACAGATTTGGACGGTTCTGGCAATCCGATTCCTATTTCAATACCGGCTGGTGAATTGTGGATCAGGGTTCAATTGAGAACGATTCCGAATCAGGGAAAAGATAGCTTTGACGAGTCGCTTATACGGAATTGTGTTTTGAACAGCCCGTCGGGCGGTAATTTTGCCGAGTTTAAGTTTACTATTGCATACGAAGACCCGTTTCAGGTGTGGTGGAGACCCACACACACAACAATCTCGTATTCTCCGTACAGATTGCCCATATCTGTTCCGGGGGTTACGTCATGTGGTAATGATTGGCCCGAATACTTAAACCCATCATCCGACGGCCAAGGCGACGTACTAATTGACCCCGGGGCTGGCAACTTTTTTCTTTTTTGTGCAAAAGCAATAGATGGTATTTTGCAAATGACCGCAACGTGGGAATCAGATTATCCGGCAGAGGGAACTCCAAAAACATTCCAAGATGGCGCAAATACCGCGAATACGGTAAGTGCTCCGATTTGGCCCGACATTACCCATGAAACCGCATCGGATGAGTTCGGGGAACCAATCCCTTATGCCGCAACAATGACCTTTTCTCTTTCATAAGGAGACTACATGACTTGGAACACAACAAACGCAACAGGTGAAACCGCGTCTGAAACATGGGCGGATGAAACTCGTGCGGCCATTGTGACCGACGATGGAATAATCACGAGTAACAGTACAACCGGCCAGACGATCACTCTCCTAACCGGGGTGTCCGCCGTGGATGATTACGCTGTTGAATATTATTGGCAAGAAGACCCTGGACCAAACTCGGGCCATCTTTATGTTGTGAAAACAACCATTAACTTTATTATAAAAAACAGCGGTGCAACGACGGGAATAAAGATTTATTACCGCGTGAAAACAAACAAAAAATTGTCATGAAACAGCTTCTTCTACTTTTACTCCTGAGCGTTCTTGTTGCCGCTCATGGGGTATCACTGGCCCCGGGAGGAACACTTTCTCTGGCTCCTGGCGGGCAAATGACTCTGCGTGGTGTTGCCGAGGCAGAAGCAGCGGCAGGGTGGCTGAATGCCTCCATGACTTCCATGATTGATCCGGCACCGCACCAAATCATAGATACCGGAGGTGGCGGGTCGGGGGATCTGTGGAAATGGTTTGACCATGACGAAATATCGACCGCAACCTACGATATGGCGGCTCCTGCGTTGTATATCATTTACGATTTCGGAACCGCATCGGCTGCAAACGTGGCGACTCTTAAAATCAAGAACATGTCGAGCTATGGTCTTGCAGGCTGGATTCTCGACGCCTCGGATGACGACATCACCTATACCCAGATTGCGACCGGGACAGCCGTTGACGACGAAACACTGCAATCATTTTCCTTTTCAAACTCGCTGTCATACCAGTATTATAAACTGAGCTTCGACTCTAGCTACGATCTGAACAGTCTAATACTCTACGAGGTGGAACTATGGAACCCGTGAAACGAATTAGAAGCCTTCTCCCGGTGGTGATCCTGATTTCCTGCCTCGCTACATTCCCGTTGTGTGGCGGCGGGTCCGATCTTTACCCGTGGCCTACCAATTGGAGCCTGGGTGGTTTGGCCTCGTGGTCCCTGCCGATCATTGCCAGCTCAGCCGCGTTGCCTCCGGTTGCCAGCGGCAGCATCGGGGAATTTTTCATCGTTACCGATGCCGCGTCATGGACACTTTACCGGAATGACGGTACGGATTGGGTGCAGTTGGTTGCATCCGGCACAGGCAGCGGCGGAACGTCCGATCACTCGGCATTGTCGAACCTCGGCTTTACCGAATCCGCACATACCGGCTTTGCGTCTGAATCCGCGTTGACCGACCACATTGCGAGTCAGACAGACCCGCACGGGGCATCAATGACTGTCTCCGAGGGCCTGACAATTGGCAGCGGGACGGCCGACACGTTTATCTCGCGATATGCTACGGGCACAGCAATGATTTCATACTACATTGCGATTCCTTACGAACTGGCCACGCCAACGCCTGCCAGCGGGGTTTTTACTATTTGGGGCGACGAGAATACCGGGAAAGTCCGAATCCACGATGGTGACGCTACCTGGCGCGATCTATGGTAGATTTCTTTTTGGGGGCGATATGTTAACAAAAAAGATTGATTTTTTGCTCTCTGGCGAGTTTACGCATGATCCGTCAGAAATAAATTTCTCTGGCTTGGCCGCTGAACTGGCCCTGAAAGCGAATCCCGGCCAAATTTTCAACCAGCCTTTCGATTCCGATACCGGATTCTCCTATGATTCCGCGCTGATCGAGTTCGTAGCCGGATCACTCCAACAAAAGGACCAGCGACCATCAGATGCGACGTTTGGCGCAACCTTCACGTCGGCCATTGATATAAGCCTTGTCGAAACCGCGACTACCGGGAAAAAATACTTATTTAGCTGTAAGTATATCGATTCTGATGGTGTGGCCAAAACCAAAAACATCGGGCGGGCGGCAGTGCCGAATCAAGAAAGCGTGGATCTTTCAACGCTCACGTTTACAACCTAATCTCATACTGTGGAAATCTTATATAGGGGTGCGAAAATGAAAAAACTATTTATGGTTCTGTGCTTTGTTTCAGCCGTGGCGATTGCGTCTGGCGCGGCGGTTCCGGCACCGCAAACCCCCGCGATTCTCACGGATAACTCGGGTGGAGATACCAGGACAAATCCGCTCTCGGTTGCGATCACTTCTTCCACGATCTCCATTTCAGCCGCGGCCTCGCCGGTCACAAACGGTAGCACAACGGTCTACACGCCTACCGCGGTTCCGCTTCAGGTGACAATAGCCACGGACGCATGCGCGCTGTTCGCCGTTGCAACGGGGACGTTCGAGGTTTATCTCGGGTCTACGACCGTCATGGCCAGCAGCGCGGCGGTATACAATGTTTCGCTCGATACAGCCGAGGGCCAGATTATTATGCTGGGTCAGACAGCGACTCCGACGAACGTAACTGTTCATCAATTGTCGAGGTAGCCATGAAACGCACAATTTTTGCGCTTTCTCTTTTCTGCTTTCTCCTTTGCCTGATTCCTTTCGCTGGCGATGCCGATGGCATCCGCGCCAACGTCGGAATAGACCCGCGTGTGCCATCAAAGGCCGACCGGGACGCAGGGAACGTCACCGACGGGGTGGCTTGGCGAACGAAGCTCGATGTCCCGACTCATGCCGAATCAGCGGCGTCCACCACCGCTTTGGGCCTGGGTAACATGGCCAGTCAGAGCGCGTCGAACGTGGCCATCACGGGGGGCAGCATCACGGGTGCAGACGTTGACGCGAACACCCTCATAGTTGCCAGTGGTGCGGGAACCGTGAGCTATAAAATAAAAACGGTTTCTGGGGTAACCGGAGCAACCGAAGGAGACACAGTTTCCATAGCGCATGGACTACCGCAGTCCACACTAAGAGGGGCAACGGTATTGGTCAAGCGATCCTACCCGCCACAATTCATGGCTGTAGCCGAGAGCGAATATAGCGCAAACCTGGACTCTACCAACGTGAATGTTTATTTATCCTCGACAAATTCTGGGAACATCTTGAACGCATCTTTTACGGCGGTGATTATCTATGAGCCTTAAACTGGGGGTGTTTTTTTCTCTCTTCGTTCTGTGTGTATCTGGTTGCTTTGGCTTAACGGCCCCTTTTCCGGATCTAACGTCCTGGGGTGTAGAGATTTCACCCAGGGCACGCGGCGGCCTGGCTGCCCTTGTGTCCAAAATAGGGGGCGCATCCAAAACCATTCGAATCGACAATATATCCTCGGTCTCGGCAAATCTTACCATCCCGCCAAACATCCGCGTTAAAATACCGAAGGGATGCGGCATTCAGGGATCGTATACGGTTACGATCCGTGGTCCGCTGGATGCGGGCCGATACCCTATTTTTCTTCAGAATAATACCGTTGGCCGAATTGCTGGGCTCAGGTACGCTCAGCCTGAGTGGTTTGGCGCAGTGGCGGATGGCGTGAGCGACGATTGGCAGGCAATTCAAAGAGCCATTGATTGCGTCGGCAGATCAGGGGGGGGCGTTGTTTCGCTTGACCCCGGCAAAACTTATAATCATTCGTTGGATATCCATATATGGGCATCCAACACCAGCCTAATTGGCCAGCATACAACGCTTCGAAAAACCGGAACCGTCACCAATCTTGGAGAGTTTTTTTCAGTTATGGGCCTGATTCAGGGCTACATCTGCATGGGAGATCCGTTTGCGTCTCCGACGTTCGACTATTCTTCCGTAGCGTTCCAAACGGTTGGCATAATCGGGGAGAGATCGTCTTGAAGTCAGAACCATCAGCATCTACATGGATGGGCTGGATCTGTGTCACCTCCGGAGAACCAGGTACGTGGGTTGGATATGGGACATCTGGACCATGACCAATTACCACATGCGCAAGCCCGACGACTGCGGCCCGGCTCTCGTCTCGGCCGCCACGGGCAGAACCTACGAAGATGTCATGGCCAAATGGCCCGGAGGCTGGATGAGCACGGACCGGACCAATCTGAGGCTACCAAACGACACACCATGGGATCATTTTGCGGTCCTGGAAGCTCTGAAGGTGCCGTTCAAAATCACGAGCCACACCGACATCATTAAAGGCCGCGCCGTGAGTGGGAAAACGGCCATCCTGATACACCACTCGAAAGCCCCGCTCCTGGCGCAGCACTGGGCGCTCTTCGACCGGCTCGAGCCTACCGGCGTCGTGGTCGAATGGGGCGCAATCGGGAACCGACCAGGCGATACCGGATACCGGCTGTTCCCATGGGCTGAGTTCGAGCGGGCCTATTATGGCGGCTGGTTACGCATGTTCCGCTCACAACGGCTCTTTGCGTGCGCCTACACAATTGGCGAGGGGCAATACAGGCTCACCGCGTGGCAGCGGTTCGTTGCGCGGTTGCTGGGGCGGTATGTTTGATCTGATCGGCATTTGCTGGGTATTTTTGCTGGTGTTTTTATCTCGTAAAATCGGAGGGCCGGACGATGGCCGAATGCCCGGTGGGACGCTGCGTTGACCACGAGAACAGACTCAAAACGCTGGAGGGAAACGTGAAAGAAATCCAAAGCCGGTTAT
>Ga0210043_1001298_pt1 | contig 21623 bp, 31 predicted proteins | sample CryGeymet201501t_FD_183990 | JGI IMG/M metagenome (GOLD analysis project Ga0210043, IMG submission 183990) | Groundwater microbial communities from Crystal Geyser aquifers in Utah, USA - Crystal Geyser metaG 2015-01t (SPAdes) (version 2) | ecosystem: Environmental > Aquatic > Deep subsurface >... | reverse complement strand
TGGTGGAGATGCTGACGGCTTTGGTAGCGAAGTTACCGGAGTGGTACGTAAAGAACGCGTACAGCATACCGGTTATAAACGGAAAGTTCAACGAAATTGTCGCTTCTATACGGCAATCTAAAAAGCAAATGAATAATGAGTACAAAGAACGCATTACTCGCGATCTCACAGGGCAGTAGCCTGATGCCGGTAGAGCAGCAGACGGAATTGGTGAAGACCTACCTTCCCGAGAATCATCTTCCCGAAGTCAGGAATATGACCGCCGTGTCGCAGGTGCTTGCTAAGGGCGACACCTGTACGGCCTTGTTAGCGAAGCAAGTGGGAACCAAACGCATTGAGGCATTGGTGAAGCTCTACCTCGTGCGCCTCAACGAACTACTCGACCTGAAGCGGCCACTGAGCGAGATGGCCATAGACGAGATTGCCGCCACGCTGATGACCGGTCTCTATCGCAACCTCTCCCTGACCGACATTGCATTTGTGTTGCAACAGGCCGCACGCGGCGTGTACGGCGAGATGTACGAGAGCCTGAACGTTACTAAGGTTATGCGTTGGTTTGATGCATATTTCGAGGAGCGCGTCGCCGCCGCCGAGCGGATGAGCGAAGCCGAACGCAGTAAGCACAACAGCCTAATGGGACGAGATCGAAGCAGTGAGCAAGCCCAAGAAGATGGCTTCTCGGCCTTCAAAAAAGACTACGAAATAGCTCAATTAAAGCAACGAGCAACTCAACGTAAGGCGCAAGGCGGGCAAAACAAACCAAAAGCCGGAAAATGAATCTTCTCATTTTTAAAATTTTTAGGCAAGCTACCTAAGGCGCAAAAAAAGAAGTGTGACATGGTTTTTTAAAGAAAATAAACAGAAAAACCACATAGTAATAAAAAGTAATAAAAAGTAATATAAATTTTGTATGTTTGTATCGTCAGACTGTTACGAGAGAAATCTCGAAACTTTATTTAACGATAGGCACGCCCACCCGGGTGTCTTAACCGAAAGGCGGACATTCCATTCTCGTAATGGTCTGACAACCCGTCAGAGGCGTGCCGCATACATAAAATTGTCAGATTATGAATGCAACCCACAACCGCCGAGCTCAGGTGCAAAACGAGCCGCTGATTCCTTTTATAGAGGTATCAGGCAGAGAAGATTTACTTATCGATGCACGCACTATGCATGCGAATCTGAATGTGAATCATCGATTTAATGATTGGATTAACAATCGAATTCTTGAATTCGGTTTTGTTGAGAATCAAGACTTTTTGACTTTTACTAAAAAATCAGTAAAAGTATTTGGTCGTCCTTCAAAGGAGTTTCATCTCACTTTAGACATGGCAAAGGAATTGGCCATGTTGGAGCGTTCTGCAGTAGGCAGATCTATCCGGAAGTACTTTATCAACGCAGAAAAAGAATACCGTAGCAAACGGCTCTATGGCCAAGTAGCCACCATGAGCGAGATAAAAAAGAAAGTGCCCACCATGTCATTTAACGGAAGGCTGCTCTTTCAGTACCGCCCGTTGCAGAAAGCACTTGGTTATTCAACAAAAAGCTCTTTGAGCAACGTGCGCAGGTGCTACGACAGCCAATTGTGCATAGTTAACAGAGTTGCCTACGTCACCGAAGACTATGGCAAACTTATGATAGCCCGTGCAACGGCGAAGCACACAGGTGAAGATGTGAAACAAGCCCCCGCACTGCTCCCTCCAGATTTTGGTCAACTTAAACTTTCTGTCCAATGAGCCTCGAATCCACCATTGCCCGAGAGGCAATACGGCAATACCGCGCGCCGCGTAACTTGCGCAAGCGTTTCCTGGTCAGCGAGGGCGATCTGTTTACCCTATACAAAGAAGTAATGCAGGTACGCAAGATAGAAGAGCGCGAGGCGTTTTTGCAACGTTTTAAAACCCTCATGGAAGAATCTGTTCCGGTAAAAATGGTAAAACAGCAGAAAGGAGGCACGTCATGCCCGTGAGCCTAAACCACCGCACCCTGCAGGTGCAAAGCCTGTATGATTGCCTAACACCCGAGGACTATGTGTTGCGCATGCGTGCCATTATAGCGGCACTGTCTGAATCGCCGGCAGACTTGTTCTGTGATGAATATAGGTACCACTTACTATGCATCCTTGAGGACTACCTCCCCACGGAGGAACAAGCGAAGAAGTTCTTACAGCCTTCGACACACTAAACAAAAAACCCCGCAACACGGGGGTTTTTTATTACTGAAAAAGTGTTTAACTTTGCGTATGCACAGCGACAAAATCAAAAAGGGTATCAAAACAAACAAATTGTTGCGTTACCAGGCCATCAAAGAAGAGTACAATGCCCATAGGCGTTTGGGCACTCCTACCGCCGTTATTTGGCGCGAGCACATCTACCCAAAGTACTTCATCAGCCGCACCACGCTGTACAACATTCTCTGCACGTCTGTAAATAAGGAGCTGCAAGAAATGCACAACGAGCAGCTGTCTATGTTTTAAACATTGTGCAAGCCCAATGTGTACGTCATTTCATACTGTGTGATGCCGTCATCTCTTTTTCTTCTTGACAATTGGGTACGCATCAGGCCACCGCTGTAAGCCACAGGCTTGTACCCTTGCAGCAGGGCGTGAACCTGCTCTATGATTTCCCAGATTTGTCTGGCGTCGTCTTTTTGCCCTTGGGGAGCCAAGCCAGAAGTATTACTTAACTTGAGCGTGGCCAAGTGTATAACCACAGTGGCCGTGGCCATTTGCCTGTTCTCCGGCGCAAACCCGCGTTCACGGCCTATGTTGGTATAGAGTACGTTGCGCAATTCTATTAGGGCAACGGGCCACTTTACGGGAAAGTTGGGCGAGTAGTCGTCCAACTGTCCCCAATCTTCGTCTATGTGTTTCAGTAGGGCCACGGCGGCCAAACGGCTTTGGGTGTTTTCGATGATGAGCTTCATGGTTTGAGTTTTTGTTTAATTTGCTGGTCTAACTTTTGAGCCGATAGGTCTGCATTTTCTCTAACAATTTGATCTACCCGAGGGTGGTGGCCGATAAACCTGCGTTCCGGCATTTTGATAATTTTGCCCACGGGCATCAGGGCGAGGGATTTCCACTTGGCCGCTTCAACATTGAGGCGTTCGTTGCGTTGGTTTTGCCGTGGCGCACCGCCCTTGGTTTTTGTTATAGCCCCTGAAGCTTTGTAGAACATAGCCCAAAAGAAGCGTTTCATCTTGGCCGTGACGGTGATTTCGCCGCCCTCGTTGTGGATAGAAGCGTAGGGCAAGCTGCTTACCCAACTCACCTGCCCCGGGCCGCGTATGCTACGAATGCTCCCGCGCAAGCCTCCGCCACCGCGCACGTTGAGCAGGGTGCCTTTTGGGTTGAAGAGTTTACGCTTGTCCCACGGCTCATCGAAAAAAGCCTTACGCTCAAAATTACGGTCAAACTCTTGTGACAGGTCAACGTCTATGCCTTTGAGCAAGTCGTCTTGGAGGTCTTGGAGGTTCATTATTTTGTATATTTTTAGTGAATTAATTAAATAATCCTCGAGGCAGAGCCGTCAAGGTATTCAACGGAAAAAATTTTATTTTTAGTTTGATGAAAACCTTAGGTTTTCAAACTTTCCTTTAAACCCCGAGGCAGAGCCTCTGGGAATTCTATTGATTAAACATTAAACCCGAGAAGCTTTCTCCTCTTTTTGACTGATTTGTTGCATATTGAAAAAGTTTTGTATATTTGCAGAGTAATCAGTTGGAACAGCATCGGGTTGTATTCCCGTTTGAAATGGCCAACTGATTATTTTTTTATGCCTATTTTTACCCTTGGGCTATCACTGATGCTATAGAAATGCAATTGCCCTGTCTTTAACTCTCGAGCAATCAAAAATGAATTCTTACTCGCTATTTTAGTTTCAAATATGTGTATTTTAGAAACCATTTGATTTTTTTTATGATCTTCTTTAGCTCCCAAGTATTTAGAATTTTTGATTACTTCATCTATCCTCTCTAAAATAGAATTTTTCTCAGTGATAAACTCATGCGGTTGATTTAGAGCCTCTTTTATACCTTTAGTGGTAAAAGTTATAGGAGCGTTTAATTCCGGTCTTAAAACGCGAGCTTCAGACTTTACAAATTTATCTATAAGTGTTTTTCTTAAAGCTGAAAACTCAGGCTTATTATCGCTTACTTTTTCTACATGAGTAGAAACTTCCTCTGCACCCTGCACTCTTCTATACGGATGCTTAGGCGGGAAAATTACCTTTTGTTTACCTGGGTTAAACCGGAAGATAGACGATTTGTTTACACCGTCTTTACCGATTTGCGTGGTGGCTTTTTCGCCCTTTTGCGACGCTTCCAACGGGTCTGACCGTTTGTGGCTGCCGACCCTTATTTCTATGGCCGTGCAACGGCAGTTCCATCCGTTTGGCGGGTAGTAGCTGTCCCAAAAAGGATCTTCTTTAGGCAAGGTAGTGTTGTGCAGCACTTCATGTGATTGTCGCACACGCTCGTCGTCGGCCGTACGGTATTGCAAGTCAAAGTTGGGGTCATCATCCATCCGGTTCCATTTGTCTGCCATGGTAGCTGCCGCGTTTGAGAAATTGAACTCAGCTTCGAGCCAGGCAGAGTTGTAAGTTGACTGTAGGCGTTGAAAATCTTGCTCAAATTCTGAGAAAGATTTACGCAACCCGCGGTCGTTGGTGAGCAACCTTGACGCTTCGAAGAGTTGGGCGTGAGTCTTGAGTCCGGAAAACAAAAAGACGTCCTCCTGCAGAGATTTTCTCAAGGAGCCATCGACCACGTTGTCTGTAACCGTTGGCTTTAACACGGCATTGGTGGCCTCTATGAGCTTTTTGTACTCTTTGACTTTTCCTAAATCTTCCGGTTTGTAGCCTTTTCGTTTGAAAAGGCATTCAAAGGCTTTCAGGGCAGTCTGCAGTACTTTTTCGCCCGGTTTGCCCAAAGCTAACGAAGCTTCTTGCTGCTTGATTTGGCAACCGCATGTACAGCCGGGACCGTGATACAATTCGTGTAGCGAACTGTGCAGCATAGAAAAGTAGTTCGGCACAGCCCGCCCGGTTATGGACGGGCTTAGTCGAAAAAAGGGCTTGGACTAAATGCTGCTTGAACTTGTTGTTTTGTACCGGTAACTTTTATACCAAAAGTATCTGCCACCCACTCAGGGTCAACTTCAAAATAAGGCAATGCTTCAGAAGTCATTTTCCAAAGCTGTTCCAAATCCTCTGTTTCGGGATAGGAGAAAACAAGCCCGTCCTGAATTACGCCTATGCGAACCAGGGCTGGCAGAACCACGTCATTTAACTGCTGTTCAATGAGTGTTAAATCTGAATTTACTAACTGCTGAAGAACTTCGCGCGCAGATTCGTCTTTAGATCTACTACCCATGGCTGTGTCTTGACCTATTATCGCACCCGATATGAGCATAGATAGCTCATTGTTGCTAAGTTGAATGAGTCCCTTATAAACTTCGCCGGTTGTGGTTGTACCTTCAGCAAATTCAAAGTTCTCGGAGTCGTCGATAATGAACCAGGCAGCTGCCCCTTGATCTATGAGCATTTTTTCTGCTCTGTTGACCATTACGCGGTCTTGGGTGTTTGTTTTTAATACTCTGGGCGGTATGCCGAAGATTTCACACAGTTCGCTCCACGCACTTTGTGCGAATCTTTTAAAAAGTACATGGGGAGCTGCACTGTTAATGAGCCCTAAATCCCTGTTGTCGCCAAATTCTAATATCCAAGTACCGTACTCTCTGAGCTCTCTGTAAGGTACAAACTTGCTGTCGTCTGTATAGTCCGGGAAGAATTTACCGGTGCGAGGTTCTATATTTTGCCTCCTGAAAAGTGCGACCGCCGGTTTGTCCTGATCAAATGACAGCTCTATCATGGAATGGCCGTAGAATCGGGAGTCTATAATAGCCCTGATGATATCGCTGAACCACTTAGCCGTTTGCAGGTTTTTTGTGACTTCATCGTTTACCTCTCCTGTGGAAGTGCTGAGCATAAAACTTTGACTCAATGACATTAATCTGCGATTTTCTATTTGGCTTGTAAGCAGAGAGTCTAAGGTCACTTCGTCGTATAAGTTATACAGCAGGTGTCTTCTTGGATCGTCTGCGTTGCGTGCCATGTTAAGTGCCTGGTTCCAATTAAGAACATCCATGCGTGTTCTCGAAAGGCTTTTCTCTACTATCTTAGGGGTTTGCTTACCCACTTTTGCGCTGTGTTTGGTTTCCATTATTAATAATCGTGGTTAAATTTTTTACGAGAACCAAAAGAAAATGGCTGTGCATCAACATCTAATGATAGATCCTTGGTGGGAAGCGTAGATAGGTTTACATCGCCCTTTGCCAACGCTTTAAGCCAATTCACCGCACGATCATAGCGTTCTTTGGCCTGCTCATAGATGATATCAGCATTGCTGAGCTGCACGATCCACCATTTTGCAATTGTTTTTGTAACTTCTAAAATGAGTGCGTTTCTCTCTGTTCCTGTTGCGGATAGAATGGCATCAGCATCATAGACGAATCTACCGTCGTAAAACTCTTTTCTATCGTTAGAGGTAAGATAGCTGCGCACTTCTTCTTCAGCCGCTGCCAAGGCTTGAAGCACTATGTCGTTATTGCCCTCTGTAATTTGGTCTATTTGATAGCCGTACATGGCTGAAGGCATATCTCCTACTGTTAAAAACATAGCTAATATTTTCTTGTTATTCTTTTACCTACGCGATAAAGCGTGTTTTTTCGTATAATGTTGTTCTTAATCAGCCAACAACCGCCTTCTAAAGCATCAGGGCCGTCTATATTTTTGGCGTTGATAGAGACACCAAGCATCTGCTCTTCCATGCGCTGCATGTGCGGGTTGGTCTTTTCTGTTGCATTAAATATCAATAAACCCATTCGATTGATTGGTTCAAGCGTGCCTTCAACTCGGAAAAACTTATCGGGTTTTCTCCGTGTATCGGGTGTTATGGGCAAAGCTTGACCTGTTTGGTTGGCCTTTTGGTAGATAAGTGGGAGTATTACTTGTTCGTAGAAAGGGTCTTGCAGTGCGTTATTCTCAACATATATTCTATATGTATCAACTTTCTCTGCCTTCATGTAGTTCTCGGCTTCGTAAAGCCAATCTACAAAGGTGGCGTTGGTACATTGGTCAAGCCTCACCCAATAGAGGTAATATTTGAGTTTATGGTAGCCTACCACTAATACTGATTTTGTGCTTCCGCTACCTTTGTCTTTGTTGCTCGTTGCGGGGTCTGAATAGACTACTACCGCTTCACAGCATTTAAGTTTCGGACAAGACCCGTAGGTAATTTCTTTAAAAACATCACCCTCTGAAATGGGGTTATTGAAGTACTCTTTTTGCGCGGAGTTGTAGCTGATGGTGGACAATACTCTGTCTATTTGCGCTTCGCTGTTTTTATCTGGCCATACGGATTTTCCGGTTTTGTCTCGTATGTTAATGACCTCATGTTTATCCGCCTTTTTGGCTAACTCGGTCACGCAACAATACTTGGCTATGATGTTTCCACAGACGATAAGCAAAAGAGGGTTAGATATAGATCGCGTCGGGATGAGTGCCTCCTCAATCCATTTTAGTTTTTGCTTGATACGATCAGGATTTCTACATTCCTCGTCGGTGTCTATATCGTCTATAAGAATGGTGTCGGGTCTGTATTGCTCTCTACGCGTCCCTCTGGGGCTTTGCCCTGCACCCAAAGCACGAAAAGACACCCCGTTTTTAGTGGTGAATTCACCGTTTTCCCATTGGCCTAAAGAAGGCTGTGGCCCGTAATCTTGGGCAATGCGTTTATTGTTCTCGAACTCTGCTTTATATGGTAAGAGCAACCGTTCTGCATTATCATAAGAATTGGAAACCAAAATAACGTTGCGCTTTTTCCCCCTTAGGGTTAGGTACATTATTTCCATCATAGTTCTCGCGGTCTTGGCTAACTCACGAGACCATGAGCGCACTTCATACCATTCAGGATGGTTTAGAATTCTCGTGCTTGCACGTTTGTGAAACGGCGCAGGGTTACAGCTGTAGTAATGTGGAAAATAGTAAGCAAACCATTCTTCGGGATTAGCCTCGAGCTTTTGAATTCTTGAAAGCCTCTCTGTAGGAGACTCGTTGAGGTTTACGGGAGTTTGCCTGTCTATGGCCGATTTAAAAGCCTGCCATATTTTATCATATTGCTTCTGTTTACCAGTCATGACAGTAGGGTTTGAATATAGGCATCAAAGTGACGCGTGATGAGTTGGGCCAGTGAAGTGTCATTTGCCGCAACAAATCGGATGAATTTCATGGCGACTTCAACGGTTTCGCCCGCCCCGGTTTCGTTTTCTAACTTTTTAATAGCTGTAGCCAATTTGACTAACATGTCGGTCTCCTTGGTGGTAGCCATGCCGTTTTCCCTTTTTTTAATCTCGCCTTGCAAAAGTTCTAACTGTTTTTGTAAATTTGCAATGATAGAATGGCGAGTCGCGGCGAAGCTTCGCTTAAGGTCGTTCCATTTATATATCTTGACCCATCTGCCGACCGTTTTCTCTGTAACACCTACTCGCTGGGCAACATCTTTTTGAGACAGCCCTTCCTTAACAAAGAGTAATTGGGCATGTTGCAGCCGTATTTCTTTTCTTGCAGCCATCTTTTTTAGGCAAAATGACTATTTAATTACCATTATTAAAAAGGTCGGTAAAGCAAGTTTACAAATCTGCAAACCCTCATGACACTTCCTTTGGCGGCTTATTTAATTGGCTGAAATTTGCTGAAAAATTACAAGTAAATCTAAGCCTATGCCATTTGTGCTCAATGACGACAATTTTGTAAACACCTACGGGTTTTCGGTAGCAACTTCGGGTATAGACCTATCGGCATTTACCGAAAATCCGGTGATGCTTGAGTCCCATAGAAACGATGCCGACCACACCTTAGGCCGTTGGATAAATTTAACCGTTGAAGAATCTAGGCTTTTGGCAGACCCTGAGTTTGACTCTGAGGGCGAGAGGGTACAGATTGTAAGCGGTAAGGTAGAGAGAGGCTTTATTAAAGCATCGAGCATAGGAATTACCTTCAACCCTGACAAGTTTCTTTTGGTAGGTGGAAGGCTTATTCTGACCGAGTGCAAGTTACTAGAGGCGAGTATTGTACCTGTGCCGTCGAATGCCGGAGCCATTGCGCTATTCACGCCTGAAGGCCGGCCTCTTGATGAGGACGAAGTAAAGCAACTCTGCCTTGAAGCAAAGCAAACAAAACCTGAAAAAAACGATAAAATGAAAAAATTTCAAATTTCGCTCGCTGCCTTAACGGCGTTGGGCGTTACAGAACCGGAGCAATTGGAAGACGCACAACTGTCTGCTAAGATTGAGGCTTTGGTATCTTCAAATGCGGCTTTGACAGCAAAGCTGAAGCAACTGAACGATGCTGCCGAAGCAGACTTGGAATCTAAAAGAAATGCTCTTGTTGAGCAAGCTATTAAGGAAGGCCGTATTACGGCAGACAAAAAAGAAACTTTCCTAAGCCTTGCCAAGAACGATTTTGCGCTTGCGCAAGCTACGCTTGATGCGTTGCCCAAAAAGCAAAGTTTTGCCGGTACTGAACAGCCTGCCGGAACGGAGACAATGACGATGGAGAAGTTCCAAAAGCTTAGTGCCACAGAGCAAGTTGCATTTAAAAATGCAAACCCGGATTTGTATAAACAATTGATCAACTCAAAAAAATAAAACACCATGCCAGCTAATTTTCCAGAAATATGGTTAGATCGGGTCATTCATAACCTAACTACTGCAGACGTTGCGCCATTCCTTGACGGTATCCCCGAATTGGACACCGAAGTCATAGAGCTCGGCCAAGGTACGGCGACAGAAGCAAATGCCATCCATGTACCAACCACCGACTTTGAAGTCGACGTGTTGATTAACAACAACACTTATCCAATTCCATTGCAGGCCTACACGGACTCTGAAATCATCATTAATCTCGACAAGCTGCAAACTAAGGTAGTAACTATCTCGGATGATCAGGCGATGGGTGCCTCTTACGACAGGATTGATGCAGTTACACGTAAACCTGTTCAGGCAATTACAATTAAAAAATTTGCAAAGGCAATCCACGCCATTGCCCCACAGGCTGACGGTGCAGATACCCCTGTAATAGAAGCCTCCGGTGCTGCAGATGCCAATGGCAGAAAAGCGCTCTTATATAAAGATTTGGTTGACCTGAAAGGCAAGCTTGATAAAATTGAAACTCCGGTAGAGGGAAGGAGATTAGTGCTTAGTACCGATCATTGGAACGACCTGCTGAAGGATCGCGACAACTTTGGAAATTTGTTAATCGATTATCGGGAGGGCACAACTGCGCCACGCATCGCCGGCTTTGATATTTATCAATATATCAACATGCCGCACTACGACAATGTGACTAAGGCCAAGAAAGCCTTTGGCGCTATCCCCGCGGCTAACGACAGGATTGCTTCTGTAGCGTTTTTTACGGGCAACATTGCTAAGAAAACAGGCTTGACCAAGCAGTATTTTGTAGATGCCAGACAAGACCCGGAAAACCAAACCAACAAGTTGGCTTACCGCCACTATTACATAGCACTGCCATTCAGAGCTAAGTACATAGGCGCAATAATCTAAGAATCGTGTCTGACGTTCTTCTAAACATATTGCTTGCTTTTGGTACCGGCGCAGCAACTTGGTTTTTTGCAAGGCGAAAAAACCTCGCAGAAGCCCGCGCAAGCGAAATAGATAATGCGCAATCTGCCCTGAAGTATTATAGGGACATGCTTGACGATATTACGTCGAAGTATAAAGAGTGTGTTATTGAGCTTGACAATGTCAGAAAGATTATGCGAGAGTTAGAAGACAAGATAGATGTTTTGGCCGGTGAAAACAGGCAATTGCTCGAAGAACTCAAGAAGTTTAAGCAGCTAAACGGAAAACAAGTATAAACCCTAAAAATCAATAAATGAAAAAGTTATTTCTCATCTCGTTTGCCTTCCTGTTTTTGATGGCATTCGCAAACACCCACAATCATGAAAAAACTGATTACAATGCTGACGGCAATGATGATGTTGCTGTCATGCTCCTCCAAAAAACCGGTAATTCAGAAGGAATTTATCAAGGTAACGGACACTACCTATGTTACGCAGACCGTCAAGGATACGGTATTGATCGTGAGACCGGCAGACACGGTGACCGTTACTCTGCCAATGCCGAAGGACGACACGATTATAACCCGGCGAAGCAAACAGGCGAGCTTAAATTTACAGATACGTTCAGGGAAAATAGAAGCGACTTGTACTTGCGATTCTCTAAAGGCCAAAGTAAAGCAATACGAAAAGACAATAAAGACACTTCGCTCAAGATTGGAGCAAAAACAAATACCCGTTATTACAAACGAGCTCAACTCTTGGCAGCGCATGTTTTACAATATAGGCTTAATAGTTACACTGCTTCTCCTTGGGGCGGGAATTTGGAAGATCATTTCAAAAAGATTTAGTAATGGCTAAATCAAGTAAGACAACTGCCAAGACAGCAGGCAGAAACGTAAGTAAAAACCTATGCGGGCCAATACGCTGTAACAAAAAAGGCCCGCGCAAACCTAAAAAGTGAGTCATGAAAGCAGAACAAATTTTTAAGCAGTACCCAAAGTTAGACAGCTTCTTCGAAACCTCTGACGGTGCTCAATTCTTTAACGCCAACGATGCTTCAGCGCACGCGCGCAACCTTAAAAACAAAAAGGTAAATGAAGTGAAACGTCCTGAGGCAAAACCTGAAGCTGCAGGAGCTGAAAAGTCCGAAAAAGCTAAAACCGCTTAATCATGTCACCTATACCAAGCGTAAAAATCACGTTCGAGAACGGCAACATAGGCGGCTCTTTGGCCACTCCGGACGGTGTGTTCGGTATGATTTTGCCTATGGCTTGGATACAGCCCTCGAGCGCATTGATAAAAAGCCTTAGCGATGCCGTAGGCTTAGGTATTGACCAAGTAAACCATCCTCGTGCCTACAGGGCATTGAAGGAATTTTATGATGAGGCCGGTACAGGTACTAAGTTGTGGATTATAGGTTCAACTGCAGGTTCAGGCAGTAATTATATGTTGTCAGTATCTGCAGCTGCTAAACTGATGAGCGATTCTAATGGTGAAATCAGCATGATATTCGACGTTTACGATCACAACGTCAGCACAATTCTCTTGCTGAACACGCAGGGCATAGAGCAGGACATTGTTGGCGCAATATCTGCTGCTACCGCTTTTGCCGAGAATTCCATATCGGTCAATAAGAAGCCGGTTGTCGTGGTTCTTGAAGGCTATAACCCTAAGGTAAAGGCAGACGGCACTATTGACACGGCTGCGCTTATCGATCTGACTCAACAAGGCTCGAACAGAACAGTAGTTCTTCTTGGAGGAGAGTTGCCGGTAACTTCGGCAACAGAAAACGGTTTGGGAACAGCCATAGGCACTTTGGCCGGCCGGTTGGCCGCTATACAAGTGCAACGCAATATCGGTAGAGTAAAAGATGGGCCCGTAAAGCCTCAAGCAATTTGGCTTGGCGATAAGCCTGCAGAAGCCAATGATTTGGATGCCATTCATGAGAAAGGTTTTGTAACCTTCAGGCGCCACATTGGCAAAGCCGGGTACTTCTTTACCGATGATCCCACAGCCACTTTGACCACAGATGATTTCCGTTTTATCAACCGCCTCAGGGTGATAGACAAAGCGTATCGCATTGCTTTTGCAACGCTTACGGAGTACATCCTTGACGAAGTACCATTGAACGCCGACGGCACCATCAACGCTATTTTTGCAAAGAGCATAGAAGGACACGTTGAGCGCGAATTGGTTCAACTCATGACCTCAAACGGCGAACTCTCGGGAGACCCTCAAGACAACGACGACAATGGTGTAGTCGTTCAAGTGGACACTACTAACAACGTGGCTCAAGATTCTATTATCAACGTAGTTCTTAAAGTAAGACCTTTCGGCCACGCGAGGTTCTTTGAGGTAAACCTTGGTTTTGATATTAACGCTAACAATTAAGAACTATGGCATTTAACAGTAGAGAATATGAATGGGCAGACGTAACGCTCATTTTGGGTGGCAGAGACCTGATAGGTATCCGGGCCATCAAATATACCGAGAAAATAGAGCGCGAGCCGGTTTACGGCAAAGGACGTTTTCCGCATGCCATTCAATCCGGTAATGCGAGCTATGAAGGCGAAATCAAGCTATTACAGAGCGAATATGAAAGTCTTGTGGCCTCGGCTAAAGGCAAAAGCATATTGTCGCTTTCGCTTGACTGCTTGGTTGCTTATGGCAACCCCATCGAACTTAACGCTTTGGTGACCGACCGCGTAGTCGGAATGCGATTCACGGAGGCACCCAAAGGATTGAACCAAGGTGATAAATTCATGGAAATCACCATTCCATTTATAGCCCTTAACGTCAAAAACCAAGTCTGATGGCAGAAGTAACTGAAGAACAAATTGCCGAGTGGAAAGAAAAATACGGCGAAGTGTATAAGCTGAAGGTAGAAGATGCCGTGTGTTATCTTAAAGAACCTGATCGCAAAACGCTCAGCTATGCAACAACGGTAGGGCAGAAAGACCCGATGAAGTTCAACGAAATCATGCTGAATTCCTGTTGGCTTGGTGGTGATGAGATTATCAAGACCAAAGACAGCTACTTCTTGTCTGCCAGCACTAAATTGGCTGAGTTGATACAAATCAAGGAGGCAACGTTGGAAAAGCTCTGAAGGCTGCCGAAGTACAAGACCATGAGTGGATAAGGATTATCAACGCGCAGTTGATGCACTATCTGCACATAGCCCACACGGACAGCCTGAGCGATGCGGAGTGGGCTATGCGTTTTAAAGAATTGGAATGGATCAGGAGAAAAGAAGCCGGAAAATAAACCTGTTTTCGAGCTATTTTGAATTTATGTTAATAATTGCATTTACAATGGTTGCTAACATTACGATTCCAAAGACAGATACAAATATGATATCAAGAGTGGGCATTATGCGTTGATTTTTAAACAAATATATGGATATTTTTAATTACATACTAAAAATAACTACTAATGCTGATAAAGTTACTGCAAGTATAGATAAGCTCGATGCAGGAATGGTCAACATACGGAAAGCATCTGTTAACGTTGATAAAGCTTTTGGAAATTCGTTTAACAATATCGAAAACAACCTGAGGCGAATCAGTTTTACATCTTTGATCCAACAGGTAAACGCAGTTGCAGATGGTCTAAATTCATTAAACACTCCTGGGCTTGCTTTTGATTCTTCACTTGCCGATCTTCAGGCAATTACTGGTGTTACAAATAAAAAACTCAAAGAGCTTTCAAACAATGCGCGTGACAACGCAAAAACCTTTGGCGGGTCTGCAGCGAATAGCGTCGAGAGTTATAAACTGATACTATCTCAACTCAACCCTGAAATTGCCAAAAGCCCGGAAGCCCTGAAAGCAATGGGTGAATCCGTCAGTATCTTAAGTAAAACGATGAACAACGATGCCGTGGCTGCCACAGAAACACTCACAACTGCCATGAATCAATATCAAATCTCGCTCACAGACCCTATACAAGCGTCAAAAGAGATGGCAAGAATGATGAACGTGATGGCGGCAGGGGCGAAAGAAGGCTCTGCTGAGCTGCCCTTTATTAAGCGAGCTCTTGAAAATGCCGGCTTGGCAGCCAAGACCGCAAATGTCTCATTCGAAGAGACTAACGCGGCAATACAGGTTCTTGACAAAGCCGGTAAGAAAGGCGCAGAAGGTGGCGTGGCATTAAGAAACGTTTTGGCGACGATATCGCAAGGAAGATTTTTACCCAAACAAGCTGCTCAAGGACTTAGACAGGCCGGAATAGATGTTAACGTTTTGGCTGACAAGAGCCTTACCCTATCACAGAGGCTGAGCCCACTCAAAAAGATAATGAATGACACAGCACTCATTACTGAGTTATTTGGAAAAGAAAACAGCAATGCCGCTTTGGCTATTATATCAGGAATAGACGAGATGGACAGGCTTACCAATGCAATTACGGGAACAAATACGGCGATGGAACAAGCTGAAATTGTTATGGAGAGTCAAAGCGAAAAAAATGACAGGCTAAGAGCCAAAGTTGATGATTTTAAAATTTCATTGTTTAATGCAACGGGCGGCCTGATTGGTTATGCATCAGTTTTAGGTGAAGTGGGAAGAGATATTACAAACCTTTCACCATTATATACGCTTACTACTGAGCTTATAACCACTCTTACTTCTAAACAAAAACTACTTAACCTGTGGACTAACATCACTGCCATTGCAGTTGGAGGTCTTAGGAAGGCAAAGATTTTGTGGCTACTTGTTACAGGCTTATTAAGCAAAGCAATTGCTATACTGACATCTAAAGAAAAGTTGCAAGCCTTTTGGACATCGACACTCTCTGTACTCAGCAAGGGTGCAGCCATTGCTACAGGCATCATGACAGCCGCCCAATGGGCTTTAAACGTGGCCATGGATGCAAATCCAATCGGGGCCATCATAGCATTGATAGTTATTTTGATCGCCGTGGTGACAACCGTTTCAAAGAAATACGATGAATGGGGCGCGGCGTTGTCCCTCGTTCTTGGTCCGATGGGTCAGATTATAAGGATGATACAGTCATTTGCGGATCATTGGGACAGCATAGTCGAAGCTTTTAAAACAGGCGGTTTTGTTTCCGGAATTAAAAGGATAGGGATAGTTCTCATAGACACTCTTCTTAAACCTGCTCAACAATTGGCCGAATTGCTTGACGGCCTCTTTGGAGGGGATACAATCTTTGGAAAATTTGCAAAGCAAAATCAAGACGTCAGAGAGAAACTAAACCTTGTAACAGAAGGTGAGAGGAAAGCGCGTACTACAAAGGAAAGCATCATACAAACACCTGAGATTCCCGGTGTGAGTACCATCAAAACTGCTGAAGCGTTTGGCGTAAATGCTAATACAGTCAACTCGGAAGCTACAAAGTCCACCCAAGCCGTTGCCACGGGCGGTAGCAAGCAAACTACCATAAATATACAACTCGGGAAGTTGCTAGAAACAGTCAACATAAACGGTAAGGATTTTAAAGAAAACGCAAAAGAATTGGAAGCGCAAGTCACTGATGCCTTGTTGCGTGTTCTCGGTTCTGCGCAAACAGCAGCTATATGATCACGAATAAGGAAATATTATTTGCCAATTTATTAGGGTCTAAGATAGCCGAGGCTATTCCGAGACTTACCAACGTGCAGAACGAATTGATGAAGCATGTGCTACCGCCTATACCTTTTTTACCTCTTCAGAACGAAGAGACGGTAGAGAAAGCAGAATCCGGTTTTTTAACACCGAGCCAAAACAGAGAGCGGCAACAAAGCCGCTTAGCCTTAGAGGCACGTGAGTGGCGGGCTGATTTTCAGAAATCAGAAAACGAACAATTTTTCCCTCTTTCGCTTTCGCTCACAGAAAACGGCCAACGATTTTTGTTGCCATATGAGCCGTTCATTACCGTAAAGGGTAAAAACGAGATTGTCAAGCGTAGAGTGGCCAAGGCCGATAGGCTTAGGGGAACAATAAAGGAGCGTTGGAATGCCGATGATTTTGAGATAAATATTACCGGCGTTTTATATGGCACTCAGGAAGTAGGCAGATATGAAGAAGCCTTTCCGGAGCAAGATTTTATACTTCTTTTTTCATTTTTGAAAGCAGCAGGGCCTGTTTACGCTTGGTCTAAACCCCTGGCTAATCTCGGAATCACAAAGATAGTTGTAGATGAGTACTCTTTTCCCTTTACTAAGGGCGAGAACGTACAGGCATACGATATTAAGTGTAGTAGCGACGACAACTACTCCCTCTTAACGCCACTCAGAGAAAGCGACACAGGTGTTGAATTTACTGAGCGATTGCCTAAGTTTCCAGCTAACATAAATCAATTCACAGGCTGATAATGTTTAACATGGATTGGCGCATAACGTTTGTAAATGAGAGGAGCAGGTCTCAACTGAAGCTCATCGATTCTGTTGAGATAGACAGTACAGTTGATAATTTGACGGACACAGCCGTCATAACATTGCCTGAGGCGGTAATGAACAGGGTCTTTGACATTCAGAAAACCATAGACAGAGGCACTCAACTGCGCATAGAGCTCGGTTATGACGGTAATTTAACCAACGAGTTCGAAGGGTTTGTGAGAGAGGTGACCACCGATAACAAGCAGTTGAAGATACTATGCGAAGATGCTTTGCATTTATTCAGAATTTCAGTCCCGGACAGAGAGTTTATTAACACCACCGTTACCGAGATAGCTCAATGGTTGATAGACCAAGTGGGGGTTACTTACAAACTCAAAGCTGATTATAATGTGGGTTATGAGAAATTTACCGTTAGCCAAGCCACAGCTTTCGACGTCCTGATGAAGTTACAGTCTGAGACTAAAGGCAATATTTATTTTGATACGGCATCCAAGACCCTACATATACACCCTGCTTATGTGGATAAAACCGGCGAAGTGGCATACTCAATGCAGGACAACATAGAGAGCAGTAGCCTACAATGGAAACGGGCAGAGGATAGGAAGGTAGAAGTGACTATTGAAAGCACGGACAGTTCCGGTAAGGTTACTTCATTTACAAAGGGATCAACGGGTGGTGAAAAAATAACACTTAAACGAGAGTCACTCACGCCAGAATCATTGGAGCTCATTGCAGACAGTGAGATCAGAAAAAGAAGTTTTGACGGTTTTGAGGGTTCGTTTGATGCTTGGTTAATCCCTATGGTTAAACCCGGCTTTAGCGTTGGGCTAAGAGATAAAGACTATCCGCACAAAGACGGAACATATTACTGTGTGAGCGTAAAGACCACCTTCTCAGCTTCAGGCGGAAAGCGAACAGTACAATTGGGCATAAAATTAAGCTGATGGACAAGATAGCACAGTTACGAACCCGATTAATAACAAGCAGCCAAGAAGGCGGCAAACCCAAACAGCATGTGTATGCAGGTTCTGTGGTTAGCGTACAAGGAAGGCATTGCACAGTAAAGTTAGCTTCGGGATTGACGGTCACTAAGGTAAAACTCTCAGCGAGCATCAACGATAATGATGGAGAGATGCTGATGGTACCCAAACAGGGAACGCGAGTGTTGATGCTTAGCCTAAGCGGGACAGAAAACAACTTATCTGTAGTAAAGGCAGATGATGTGGAGTACGTATCCTACAAGCAGGGTGATCTCGAGTTACTCATAGACAGCCGTGACGGTAAGGTGGACATACATAACGCACAGGTAAGCTTAGTAGGTTTGATGGATCAATTGGTGCAATTGCTCCGAACGTTCAAAGTGCATACGCCCGCAGGGCCTTCCGGAACTGCGTTGGCTGACGTGGTTCTGAAGATTGATGATTTTGAAATGAATTTTAAAAAGTTACTGAAATAATGGCATTGGACAAGCAAGGGCTGAAGAATGAAATAGCGGCATTATTGACCGACATGATGCTTCGCGAGCAAAACTCAATTGATGAGTTTGCCAATCGCTTATCTGATGCCGTTGACGCTTTCGTAAAAACAGCAGACATCGTTTATACCGAAGGTTTGTCTGCACCTAACGGCCCGGTGACAGGAACATTTAACGGAAACTTGCAATGAAAGGTATAGGCATACAAGTAAACGATAGCACAGACAGCGGCGCTTTCATGGATATGAAGGTAAAAGTGCAGCGCGATTTTGAGGGGAAGATAACTAAAGGATTTGTGGTTGGCCAAACGCTCAGGCAGAACATGGCTTTCTTGCTCATAGCAGAGCAAGGCGAACTGAAGCACAACCCGGAATTGGGTGTAGGCCTGCAGGGCATATTACTCGATGACGACAACTTCTTGGTTTATGAAAACAAGATAAGAAGTCAGTTTCCTTTAGATGGACTGAATGTGAGAAAAATAAGGCTCTTCATGACGGAGCCGGTGGTGATAGAAGCAGATTATGAGTAGTACCGTACAGATTGGGCAGAGCCTTTTAGATAAGGCTATCGAACTGACCGGCAGTGTAGATAACGCTTTTGCCGTATCAGTTGCCAACGGCATGGCTGTTACCGATGATTTAGAGGTAGGCAGTGAAATAGAACGGGCGGGACTAATTTTCACAAACGTAGCCGCGCTTTTTGGAAACACAGCCTGTGCGCTGGCAACCGCCTACTTGCCGAAAGCAGTAGAAGCGGCTCCTGAAGGGATAGAGTTTTGGACGATAGGATCAACATTTATTATATCATAAAATGGCAAGAACACGAGCGCAGATTAAACAAAGCATGACTTCTATGTTTATGGGGAGTTCAACCATATCGTCTATATACGGCTTTCAGACCGGTTCTATATTTGAGGATGAGTTTTCTTTGGCATCCCTTGAGAACATGCTTTTTGAAACAGTTGCCTTTGGAATCATGCTCTTTGAGCAGCTACTCGATGCACATAAGAGTGAGGTCAATGAAACCATTGCCGCTCAAAAAACAGGCACGGCAAGGTGGTACAGAACCAAATCTTTAGCATTTCAATACGGTTTTAATTTGCTGTCTGAGTCTGACGTATTCGACAACGGATCGTCAACCGCTCAGCAGATTGAGGCTTCTAAAGTAGTTAAGCAGGTAGCCGTATCTGAAGCTGACGATGAGAGCAGGCTCATTATTAAAATAGCAGGTGACAATGGTGAGTTCTTGGCGCCGATCTTACAGCCTCAAAAAGAATCTTTTGATGCTTACATTCAAAGGATAAAGTTTGCCGGCATAGCTATAACTGTGATTAACTTTTTGCCCGATAGGCTATTCCTAAATCTCACGATATTTAGAAATCCCTTGGTTATAGACGAGCAGGGCAATAACATATTAGTAGGTGGTAAGCCGGTTGAGGAAGCCCTTTTGGCGTTTGTCAGAGAACTGCCATTTAATGGGGAATTAATCATTGCTAAATTGGTAGATAAGCTTCAGGCCGTTGAGGGGGTTGAGATTCCGCATGTGAACTTGATACAGAGCAGTTGGATAGACCAAGCCACCAACGAGTATGGAGTACCTCAACCTATTGCCGTCAGGAAAGTTCCGGAGAGCGGGTATTTTACAATTGTTGACTTTAACGCAATCAACTATGTGGTATAGTATAGATTTTAGAAAGGTTTTTTTGAATTGGTTGCCTACTTTTTTACGGCTGCCGGCCTCCGCGGCTATTTACGAGAGCCTTGCTGAACCTTTGGCGAGGCTCCACGACGATTGGCTTGTGTTTAGATCTTCAAATCTGTATAAGTTGGCTCATAATGCCCAAATTCCGTTTTTTGAGAAAGCTCTAAATGACAGTTTAGACCCCTCCGAGAGGAGGATAAGAATTATAGACGGTAACAAATTTGGTCGGCTATACATATACACAAATGGCGAGCAGAAGCCTTTATTCTTAGGCACAGCCTACCTGAGAGCGTCTGCAGATTTCGCTGACACAGGCGTTGACTTCATAGTTCTGGTCCCGGAATCAGTATTACAACTGCAGCCTGCATTGCTCAAGTCGCTCATCAACTTCTACAAAATCGCTTCAAAACGCTACAAAATAGATATACTATGAATTTAATAAACATCCAACAAACAGGAGGATTCCCGCTTGAGACCGACACAATTGACAGACTGCAAGCTAATCTACTGCTGATGCAAGCGTTTGGTGAAGCGTTCGGGAATCTTGGTATAATTAGAGGCGCAGCTGTAGTGGGAACTACCGTATCGGACGGCGTGGTATACATCAACGGCGAACTTCTCGATTTTCGTGGCGCACAGCTAGGTACGAATGTCATCATCGTAGAGGAGGTGGAGAATCGTGTATTTGAGGATGGCACAAGCAAAGGTGTATTCGTCACCCGCTACGCCACTTTTGGTACAGCTACCATAAGTTATCCATGGGTGGACTTTGTACGTCCAAAGAATCTTGCCGATCTGAGTAAGATGCAACGAGTTGTAGGCGAGATCATCGATTGGTTTGGCAACCCAACAGCCGTGCCGATTGGTTGGAATATTTGCGACGGCACCAATGGCACACCCGACTTACGCGGGCGCGTGACTGTAGGCTATCACTCTGCAGACTTAGACTACGATACCGTTGGTGAGATTGGCGGAGAAAAAACCGTGACTCTTACAGAGGCACAGATGCCTATACATACACACACGGCTAGCGAGTTAGCCGCAGGAGCGCACACACACAATATTTTTTTAAAAGGAGGAGAGAGCGACGGAGGTAACTCCGGACGAGAGCTACGTCAAGTTACTGAACTCGGAGTATCTAAAACGGTAGTCACAGATAGCCAAGGCAGCCACACACACGCTATTACTGTCAATGCTACCGGAGGTGGACAGCCACACGAAAACAGATCTCCGTATATGGTGATGTTGAAGTTGATGTGGGTTGGGTGAATCAAAAATTAAAAATTACAGATATGGCAAAAGTAAGTTTATCGACAATTAAAAACTGGTTTAAAACTGGTTTAAAACCCACACAGGCGCAGTTTTGGGACACTTGGGATAGCTTCCGGCACAAAGACGATGCTGTGCCTGCCGTAGAAGTGAGTGGGCTTGATGCTCTGCTTGCCGGTAAAGCCGAGGCAACGCACACAACAGACC
>Ga0210043_1001292_pt1 | contig 21708 bp, 38 predicted proteins | sample CryGeymet201501t_FD_183990 | JGI IMG/M metagenome (GOLD analysis project Ga0210043, IMG submission 183990) | Groundwater microbial communities from Crystal Geyser aquifers in Utah, USA - Crystal Geyser metaG 2015-01t (SPAdes) (version 2) | ecosystem: Environmental > Aquatic > Deep subsurface >... | reverse complement strand
ACTTGTCAACTCCGAATTGACAAGCTCCCGTTATGACTCTGTAACAGATGATCATATCTTCAAACGATAATTCCGAATCTAAAGTCAAAGATTCGTATGAAGAAACGTCTCTTTTCGCTTCCTTAAACCTGAGATCGAGGAGACAACTTTTTAGATTTTTCCCGTGAGCAGCTAGATTTCCCTCGACTACTGCGAAAAAATATTCTTCTCGACAAATCCCTTTTAATTTGAAAATTTCAAGATTGTCTTTAATTTTTCGACTGATGACTTCTGCGAATATTCTTTCAATCGAACAATATTTTCCGTTTTGCCAAGTTAGGATAGGATCTGGTTTTTTATTTTCGCGAATACTTTTGTTTTTGAGATAAGTAATCTCTCCGACAGTAGGGTTGAAATCTTCTGGAACTTTCGTTACATTACCTAAGAAAAGACTCCATCCGACGGTGGGGCAGAAACCTTCTGGTATTTTGGTTAGACTATTGAGATAAAGATCCCTGCCGACAGTAGGGTTGAAATCTTCTGGAACTTCGGTTACATTATTGAGGAAAAGACTCCATCCGACAGTGGGGTTGAACCCTTCTGGGATTTTGGTTAGACTATTAAGCCAAAGAGTTTCTCCAACAATAGGGTTAAAACCTTCTGGAATTTTGGTTACCTTATTAAGGTAAAGATTACCTCCAACAGTTGGATTGAATCCCTTGGGAATTTCAGTCAAATTGTCAAGATAAAGACTCCAGCTGACAGTGGGGTTGAACCCTTCTGGGATTTTGGTTACATTATTGAGGAAAAGACTCCATCCGACGGTAGGGCAGAAACCTTCTGGGATTTTGGTTAGACTATTAAGCCAAAGGCTTCCTCCGACGGCGGGATTAAAACCTTCGGGAATTTCGGTTACATTGCTGAGGTCAAGGTCCCATTTTACCATCTCTCTCCCGAAGAACTGATCTTCGGTCAGTTTGTGATCTTCGCAGAATTTTAGTATTTTTTCGCTTGTTTTCATAATTTTATTTGGTTGTTTGTTCACAGTTTGATATTATCAGGATTTTATATTTTGTCAAACGAATTAAAACAAAAAAGCGGCCTCCCATTCGGAAAGGCCATTTTCTGGTTGAATCGTTAAGTTTAGGACGATTTCTTCATATCCTTTTCAGCCTAGTTTTAATGTCAACAACTGGAACTGGATGTAAGGTTTCTAATGTTTGAACGATTTTAAACTTAGAGCAATAATCTTCGTATGTTTCTTTTTCTAAATCATCATGTTCCGCCGATCTAAATGAGCCAGAACAACTCTCCCTCAATTTATTTTTTGCTTCTTCTAAGGAAGAAAACGGTCCCTCACATTCGTATTGTTTCCTAACATTATTTTCAAAATCCCCGATAGTATCCTCTTCAATGATCCAAAATTCTTTTTTCACAATTTTCTTCATATTTTTTTAATATAGATATATTGTTTAATAATGCCGAAGGAATAAATACAATCCCTCTCCGTTTAAAAAATCTGTTATCGCCATTCTGATCCCTTTTTCAATCTCATTTTTAGGTATAGCAGTTCCTTTGTATATTTCCCCGATTTTATGGTTCGCCTCAATCCTTATTTTCTCCAAGTCGTACAACCATGAAAAGTTTACATATTCTATTCTTAATTGAATGATTGTCATTTTTTTCAAAAACGCTTCTATTTGAAGTTTATCATATAATCCTTCTATCAGCTCAGAATCCGTTCCAACAGTCGACATTCTGGTTTTATACGATCCGGCTTTTCTGTTATCTCGAAAGACGTGAGTGAATTTTTCAGTTTCCATGATTCAACTCTAGCACAAAAATATATCCTGTCAATAATTATTTGGAAATTATCAACAGGAGATTTAAATTTTTTAATATATCTATATTCTTTAGGATTCTAGGAAAAACTTTGAAAATACGTTACCACCGTATTGATTCTCAGTCAATTCTATAATTTCCCGAATCTTGTATTTTTCTTTAGGATTTTTCAAATTTCCTTCGATAAATTTGTCAACCCCAAATTGGCAAGCTCCTGTTACGACTCTGTAACAGATGACCATATCTTCGAATGATAATTCCGAATCCAGATTTAAAGATTTGTACGAAGAAACGTCTCGGTTCCCTTCCTTAAATCTTAGATCAAGGAGACAACTTTTTAGATTTTTCCCGTGAGCAGCGAGATTTCCTTTTACTACTGCGAAGAGATATTCCTCACTGCAAATCTTTTTTAGTTTGAAAATTTCAATATTGTCTTTAGTTTTTCGATTGATGACTTCTGCGAATATTCTGTCAATCGAACAATATTTTCCATCTTTCCAAGTTAGGATGGGATCTGGTTTTTTAGTTTCGGAAATTGTCTTGTTTTTGAAAAAAATGCTCCCTCCGATAATGGGATCGAATCCCTTAGGAACTTTGGTTAGACTATTAAGGCAAAGATCCCACCCAATAGTGGGATTGAACCCTTTTGGAATTTCGACTAAACTATTGAGGTAAAGACTCTCTCCAACAGTCGGGCTGAATCCTTCTGGAACTTTGGTTAGACTCTGAAGAAAAACAGTTCCCCCAATAATAGGATTAAATCCTTCGGGAATTTTGGTTACCTTATTAAGGTAAAGATTCTCTCCAACAATAATGTTGAATCCTTCTGGGATTTCAGTTAGACTATCAAGGAAAAGATCCCACCCAACAGTGGGATTGAATTCTTCTGGAACTTTGGTTACACTATCCAAGAAAAGACTCCCTCCGACAATGGGATTGAAACCTTCTGGAATCTCAGTGACACTATTCAGATAAAGAGACCCTTCAACGGTTGGATTGAATCCTTCTGGAACTTTGGTTACATTGCCAAGATGAAGATTTCCTCCAACGATAGGGGTGAGTCCTTTTGGAATATCAGTTAAACCATCAAGCCAAAGATTTCCTCCAACAATGGGATTGAATCCTTCTGGAATCTCAGTGACACTATTCAGATAAAGAGACCCTTCAACTGTTGGATTGAATCCTTCTGGAACTTTGGTTAGACTATTGAGATAAAGATCCCTGCCGACAGTAGGGTTGAATCCTTCTGGAACTTTGGTTAGACTATTGAGCAAAAGATCCCCTTTTACCATCTCTCTCCCGAAAAATTGATCTTCCGTTAGTTTGTGATCTTCGCAGAATTTTAGTATTTCTTTGTTCGTTTCCATAATTTTCTTACAAATTGTATCCTATTAGTTGAGAGAGAATGATTAGCGACTTTTAACCCTTCCTTCTATTTTCTTCCATTTCGCTCAAATATCCGTGATAAATAGTCTCTAATTTTTCCAACATCAGGCAAATATTTCCAATATTCATGTTATCCCTGTATTCTTGATACACCCCTAACATCTCTATTCCGAAATTGTGATTGGTGACAAATTTCTTTTTGCTATCTCTTGTCAACTCTTCTGAAAACTCGGCAATTCTCAATATATTCCCGTCTAAAAAATTCTCATCGAATATCTGGTTTCCGTTTCTTTTTATTTTATTCATGACGATTCTCAAAAGAAAATTTTGTTTTTATAGTTAAAATCTGACAGAAATATGCGTTATTTGAGTATTCGCATCCCACTCATCTCCAATTCTCAATCTCCTTCGAGCATCATATCAAACACTTGACGCTGTTTTCCAGTGATCTGAACTCTACTCTTCCCCAACTTGTTCAACTCTTCGACCGAGACGTAGTATTTCTTGGATTTGACTCCCTTGACCCTCCCCCGACCGTTCGATTCGACCATTGCCTCCGTCTCATTTGTCTCCTCTGTCGGAGTTTCTTCGACTACCGACTCGTTCTTCATCTCTTCTACTTCGTTTGTGTTGTTCATTGTTTTTGCTTTAGTTTCTGACTTTTTGGTTTTTGATTTAGTTGCCATGATTAGAATCTATATGAAAATGTTAATCTAGTCAACGGAAAATAATATTTATTTTCAGAGAGCCTCTTTGCGGATAAATCGTATAGTTCGCGACGATTTCTTTTCTTTAATATAGCTATATTGTTTTATCCCGAACATGCTAATTAAAATTTTCTAATTTTTGTCAATATCTATTGTCCCAATTGTCTTTTTTGCCAATTCTTTCAATTGTAGATATTATCACGCAAATTATCAAAAATATAATGCTTTTTATCTTACTTTTCACAATTTTTTTAAAAAGAAAAAAGGACAGATGATAATCAGTCCCCTTTCTATATCGTTTTTTTTCTTGGTTTGTAGCTTAATCTAACCTCATCCTTAACAGAACTAAAAACTACAACTCTTTTTTGATGACTTTTCAACATCCGAAACGCCTTTCTATTTAGATTCAACATCATGTTCGTGTTTTTTAAAGGATCTTTCGACTTCAACTCTTGGATGATTCTTTTGTATATTGTCAAGAGCTTGTATCTTTTTGATTTCGGAATATGTGATTTCATTTTTTTTTATTTGTCTTTCTCTGAGATTTCTTCCATCAAGTCGCAAATCTGATTCTCCAATTCATCTGTATCTTTTTTAGATTTTCTGAGACAATCATAAGAGATAGCTAAAAGATGGTTTGCGTATTCTAAGAGATTATGCTGTTCAATCTCAAAGTCCACCCTTGTCTGATCTCCAATCGCGGTTAACCACAATTCGTCAGAAAATTGACTAAAGTTGGACGCTCGCTGTTGTATTCTCATTTTTAAGACTCCGATTCTTCCATTCTTTTTTCAATATCTTCAATCGATATCCCTTATAATTGGTTCCATAATTATTTCAAAAGTCCGTATTCTTCTAGAATTTTCTTCTCCCAATTTTCGGGATTATTGTTTAACGCTTTAATTCTTATTTTTAAATCCTTTTTCAAAGATTCGTATTTTTTCTTCTCATGTCCCGTTGTGTATAAATTTGTTTCTTCAAGCATTTTTTCAAATTCTGATAGTTGATCCATCCAATCAAGAGTTTCTTGGCAGATATTGTGGAAAGTAGTTTCTTCGGTCATCATTATTTCAAATCCTCAATTGTTAGCATTGATCTAACTTTTTCCAATTCTGTGTATTTTTGAATCAACTCGTTTACAGGATTAACAAGCTGAGTATTCGGACATGATGCTATTAAAAACTTTAATTTGTCAACATCATAATTTAATTCCTCATATTTTAATATTATTTCTTCTTTCGTTGGGATTTCGCCCATAAGAATATCCTTCCTCCCGATTTAATTCCACTCTTATTTGATCTTCCAAATCTATTAGAACATCTTCCCTTTCTTTTTCCAGTAACTCGATTATTTTATCGAAAAGTTCAATCGTTTTCTTGCGATCCTCTTCTCTTTTTAACCTTTTCTCCTTTAATTTTTTAAAAAAACCAAACATAGTTATTTTCCTGTTAAGAGTGAGTATATTCTAACCGCCAAATAATAAATCCATCTTAATTTGAATTTACTCTTCATCATCTCATTCAGGAATCTATCATCACATTGTTTCCTTGTCAACCCCAATTCTTTTCTAAATTGCAGAAGAAAGTCGTGAATCAGTGTAGCATGATAAGTCTTCGGTTTTCCACAATACAAAAGGCCATCGGGAGTTCCAATCCAAAATAAATCTAAAATAGAAATCTTAGGAGTCGCTCCATCCCATGCGTATCCCTCGAATATTCTAATATAGGTATATTCATTTCTCACATCCGCGTAGCCGAACACTTTGTGGTCCCTACCGGATCTTAAATGGACTCGGTGTTCGTCTATTCTATAATCTAAAACGAAGTCAAAATCTTTTTCTAATTTGAATTTCCAATTGCTCATAATTTTAGCTCCTGAAAAACTCTGAGAAAGATTCTCCTCCATATTGATTTCCAGTCAATTCGATAATTTCCCGAATCTTGTATTTTTCTTTAGGAGTTCCTAGATTTTTTTCTATAAACTTGTCAACTCCGAATTGACAAGCTCCCGTTATGACTCTGTAACAGATGATCATATCTTCAAACGATAATTCCGAATCTAAAGTCAAAGATTCGTATGAAGAAACGTCTCTTTTCGCTTCCTTAAATCTTAGATCAAGGAGACAACTTTTCAGATTTTTCCCATGAGCGGTTAGATTTTCTTTTCGTACTGCGAAGAAATATTCCTCACTGTAAATCTTTTTTAATTTGAAAATTTCAATATTATCTTTAGTTTTTCGACTGATGACTTCCCCAAATATTCCGTCAATCGAACAATATTTCCCATCTCGCCAAGTTAGGATAGGATCTGGTTTTTTATTTTCGCGAATACTTTTGTTTTTGAGAAAAACACTTCCCCCAACAGTGGGATTGAATCCTTTGGGAATTTCAGTCACATTGTCAAGGAAAAGATCCCACCCAACAGTGGGATTAAAACCTTTTGGAATTTTGGTTACATTGTCAAGGAAAAGATCCCACCCAACAGTGGGATTAAAACCTTCGGGAATTTTGGTTACACTATTAAGGCAAAGATTTTCTCCAACAATGGGCTTGAATCCTTCTGGGATTTCAGTTAAACTACTGAGGTAAAGATTTTCTCCAACAGTAGGACAGAAACCTTTTGGAATTTTAGTCACATTATCGATGTAAAGATTCCCTCCAACAGTAGGGCAGAAACCTTCTGGGATTTTGATTAAATTTTCAAGATTAAGATCTCCGTTTACCATCTCTCTCCCGAAAAATTGATCTTCAGTTAGTTTGTGATCTCTACAAAATTTTTGTATTTCTTCGTTTGTTTTCATGATTTCATTTGGTTGTTTGTTCATGGTTCGATATTATCAGGATTTTATATTTTGTCAAACGAAATAAAACAAAAAAGAGACCTCCTTTTCAAGAAAGGCCGATTTCTGGTTAAATCATAAAGTTTATGATAATTTATTTTAATATACCTATATTGTTTTAATTCTCTTGGAAAAACTTTGAAAATACGTTACCACCGTATTGATTTCCAGTCAATTCGATAATTTCCCGAATCTTATATTTTTCTTTAGGAGTTCCTAGATTTTCTTCGATAAATTTGTCAACCCCAAATTGACAAGCTCCTGTTATGACTCTGTAACAGATGATCATGTCTTCAAACGATAATTCCGAATCTAAGGTTAAAGATTTATACGAAGAAACGTCTCTTTTCGCTTCCTTAAATCTAAGATCAAGGAGACAACTTTTCAAATCTTTCCCGTGAGCAGCGAGATTCTCTTTCACTACTGCGAAGAAATATTGCTCACTGCAAATCTTTTTTAGTTTGAAAATTTCAATATTGTCTTTAGTTTTTCGACTGATGACTTCCCCAAATATTTCGTCAATCGAACAATATTTTCCGTTTTGCCAAGTTAAGATAGGATCTGGTTTTTTATTTTCGAGAATAATTTCGTTCTTGAGATAAATACTTCCTCCGACAGCAGGGTTAAAATCTTCTGGAACTTTCGTTACATTACCTAAGAAAAGACTTTCTCCGAGAGTAGGGCAGAAGCCTTCTGGTATTTTGATTAGACTATTAAGCCAAAGACTCCAGCCGACGGTAGGATTAAAGCCTTCTGGAACTTTGGTTGTATTAGTCAGAAATTAAATATCGGGAATGGATTCTTTTGGAATCCAGACGGATTTTTTAATTATGATGGCACGGAGCTACGAGTCCCGTGTAGCCAAAATTAAGCAGAAACTATCGTTTTTGTTAACTCTAATAATGCAGATGTTTTCACCCCGAATAACCGATAATAGTCACATCTAACCGTACTTGAGCGCATATTAGAAACAAAATCGAATGTTTTAGCTATACCCGATAAATCAACTCTCACATAATTCCCATCCTTCCTAAAGGAAACATATCCGCCTCTAAATCCTTCGGGCGAGGTTTGTTTTTCAAAAAATCCCTTCCATTTGTCCCCATCAAACCCAACCTCCTTTTCTTTTGCTATACATTGTCCATTGATATTACACAGAAACTCTACCTCAGTATTTGAGTCCTCTAGTTGACGAAAATCTATTTCCGCATCTTCGGGAACGGTTCTTAGCAAAACCTTGTCTGACAAAATACTATCCGTCCAATCTAAACTTTTAAACTCAATATAAAAAACATAAACTAGATTATTTGAAATAAAATCCGATTTCTTCCGAATCGTTTCTAGTATGAAAATCTTTTTTCTTGAACCACCGGTCGATTCTAAAGTGTCGAACCTTTTAATATCTTGAGCTTTCATAATTTTACAGTTTTTCAGATTTAGTTTCTTTAGTGTATTTATTTTTATGCCAGATAATAAAGAAGCCCCTGATCCTATTTTTGAAGAACCCGTTTCTTCTATCTTTAACTCTAGTTTGACTGAATCGAAACCGAAAGTCAAGCAAAAAGAAATTGTCAAAAAAGAAATGGTGGAAAAAACAATTGTCGAAAAAATTGGACAATGCGATATTCCCAAGCTTGTCGAATTTCACAACGACCAAAACATTATGCTCAAAATCGAAACCAAGGATGGAGATTTCGCCGAATATAAGATAGACAACGGAGATTGGCAAAAATATGAAACTCCAGTACCACTAGAATATCAAAAAGCTACCAGATTCATTCAGGCTCGCTGTACAAGCCCAACTAAAAATGATAGCCGCGTGATTAAACACCCGATTGGCTAGTCTGTTTTAATATATCTATATTCCTTGAATCCTCTCTTTTAAGGGAGGATTTTTCTTGCAAATCCTGCTTTGATTTTTCCAAAATTTCAATGGCTGATTTCGGCCATCTAGTATCGCAAGTCCAATTTTCTGGAAGATCTGACTTCATTTTCCAACAATCTTCCATATCTCCGTCGATCATGATTACTAAAAAGTTTTAAAGGTTTTAGAAAGATATTTTCTACAATTCTCTCATTCTAATTCCCTTAACCATCTTATGATCCCTCTCGTCTTCCTCTTTGCGATTTATGTCCTTGAACATTTGAGAAATATTATCAACTAATTTTATCTTATTCGTATCGCCTTTTTCCACTCCTTCTTTTTTTATCAGGTCTAAGGAACCTAGAAATGTATTTGCAGCACGAACTTTCTTAACCAATGCTTTTTTCGGAATAAAAGATAGTGCGGTCGGAATTATCCCCAATGTGCTAATCAAAGGCCAGCCATAAATGAAAACTAGAATTCCAATTATTGTTAATAAAGAAACTATTCCCCAAAATTTAACTCTTGCAACAATGCTTTCGTTTCTTTCTTTTTCATATTCTCTTCCATAGCTAATAAGATTTCGATCATTTTCTCTCTTATCCCCTATTAGTCTTGATTCTATCTGACTTTGTTTGTTTGCAAGACTTAGATATTGTTGATCGTTTGTTATCAATCCCAAAACTTCATTTCTTATTTCAATGGGACTCAATTCAGAAGATCCAATTAAGTTAGATGCTCTAGTCAGATAATCTTTAGTAACATTGGAAGATTTTAAAGAATAATCAGTATGAGAATATAAAGTTGGAAACTGTTCTTTTAACATTGGATCTAATTCAAATAAAACACTTGTTTTAATTAGAGTATTGATTGATTCAGAATTAGAGACTTTTGCTTTAGAAATATTGTTCTGAGTGTATTCTACGACTTTTGTTTCAAGTTTGTCTTTTTTAGATCCGAACTGAGTGCAGCCAAATGAGAATAAGACAAAGAAGAATGTACTTATTAATATGGTATTTCGCATATTAGTAAGTACACTCGTTCAGATTAAAATTTTAAAATGAGAGAATCCCGCAGCATGTTTATGTCCACCTCCCCCCAGATATTTGCAAATTTCACTCACATCTTCTCCGTCTGGTTGACTCCTCAGAGAATAAATGATTTTGCCAGATGTTTCGTCACAGTAGTAAACTACCGCAAAGGGATAATCTTTTGATAAAATATTTCCAATTTCACTCTGAAATACTGGGGAATTAACATGTGGAACTTTAAATATTTTAGACTCAGATTTAAAGGGAAGAATATCAGAGTTGGAGCATATCCGTTTTATCAGCCTTTCCCTGTATTTTACTATATTCCTTCCAGCAATTTTGTAAACGTCCGAATTGAACTCGAACTTTTTGATCAGATCATTAAACTCTGAAAATGTCGTGGTTTGAAAATCTATTTCCGCTTGCAAAAAACAAGATACCTCTTCTGATTCGGGAAGTTCCTTTATCCAAAGATCCTGATCTTGAATATATCTCAATAATAAGGGGGGCGATTCCCGATTGTAAGTTTTAAACTCGACCCCTCTGTCGGTGACCTCTCCGTGGAAATAATTCCAAGCCATAATAGCCCCACTCTGTTCAATATTAAAATATATCTCACTATTATGAATCTTCAAAAGAGATGATTCTTTTAAGGGAGATAATTCTTTCTCTGCGCTTGTATGGTGATCTATGATGATAACTTTCATATTTTTCATCAATTCTTCGATCTTATCTCTTTTCAGAGAAAAATCCACCATCAATAATTCAGAACACTCGTCTAAATCAGGAAGATCGTCCCCGTATTGGATCGAAATAAACTCATAAGTCGGATCTTTCATCCAGACACTATAAGCGGCACCAAACCCGTCCATACAATTTTTGTGATATAAGCAGATTTTTTTCATTTTTTCTTATTTTAGATTTTCTTCTTCCATGTTAATTCCGCATTCCTTACATTGATCCCACAAAAGTCCGAACATTGGATTTTCCCAATCTCCAGATTTTAATAATCCACAATATCCGTTCATCTGAGCAGGTTTTGTCTCGTCAATGCTCCAGTGTTCGCAAATACCGTCCTCATCGTAGCAATAGTAGCCAGAGGGAATTCCATCTTTATTTTTCACCTTCTTCGTGCTTTCCTAATTTAAAACTCTCTAAATCTTCCAATAATGCCTTTAGACATGCTTCTGACCAATTTGGCCACTCTCTCTTTAGGTCCAATAGTTTGGCGTCCCTAACGGCTCCCAACCACTTGTTGAAGCTGGCTGCGGAATTATTGTTAATCAAGTATCCCAAGGTACTGTCAGACCTGAGAAGAGATTCGATTTCTTTTCTGATACTGACTCGATATTTGGCGTCATAATTCTGGAGAAGTGGAACAAACACCTCTTGAGGTCTTGTCGGATTAATCATTTGTGACGTTTCTCTTAGATTTGATGCTACTTTTTTGATTTGTTCTTTGGTCATATTTTTTATTTTTCTTTCTACTCAAACAATTTTTTAGTTCTTTCTGTTATAGGAAGCCATCCTCTTATATAGTTCCTTCCGTCATAACCTCCGTTTGCCAATAATCGACCTCTTGTTTTTTGCAAATATGGGGCAGAAAAGGCCATTTCTCCTAGCCATTGAACCGGTTTTATCATATGTTCCCCATCATGGTGGATTAAAACAACATAATCCTTCCCAAATAGGGCTCTCAATCTTTGGAACAAATTTAGACCATCGTATTTTTTCATAATTTTCTTACAAAAGGAAGCTCCGTCATTTGTGTCGGGGCAACCAACTGTTTAATTCTAACCGCTTTAAATCTATTTAACTGTCCATGCAATAGCCCAAACTATTCCAACTGTCATGAATGCTGATGGCCAACCTACTTCTGCTAATATTAAATATTCCATATCTTATTCTCCCAATCTCTTCAATTGTTTAATCGCCAAGTCTTTCATCTTCAGCTCTATATCCACGATAAGATTTTCATAGCCAAATGTCAAAGGTTTTTTTGTAGCAAAATCCGCATGACTTCTTGGAGTCTTTTCCGATTTGCTTTCGGAATAATGAAAGCGAGGGACCGAATCTCCCCAAGTTGAGACGCATTTTTTGAATGCTTTCTCATAATCCCAAGATTTATCGGGAAAACAATTCCAATGAAGTTCATCCAGAGTTATTGGGATTTGAAAGTTTTTGTTAATATAGTTATATAAGTTCTCCGTATTCCAGAAACTGTTCGGCTTGTCATTATTCTCAAAAACAATTCTTGATCTGACAGGATCGGATAATCTATCCAGAACATCTCCGACTTGAGAAACAACCTGATTAACAGTCTTGGTCTTTGGAATCGAACTTAGATGAATATTGATCGGACAATCATGAGATTGTGGAAGACCTATCGAGTCCAAGAATTTCGCATGAAACTCTAGTTCCCTGACGCTCTTGTCAACAACGTCTGGGCGGTCCGACGTAATGCTACAGAACTGATCTGGGTGCATAGAACCCATGATACCAGATAGATCCAAATATTGTTTGATTTCTTTTAACTTATCTGAGATGAGGTTAAAATTTGGAAGATCTTCTAATGATATATCCGCTTTATCATAAGTCAATAATGGGAATATAGAAGAACTAAATCTGTATGCCCAACCTTCCCTTCCGCATTCTTTGAGAATCTTGAGAGATACATCGAGGTTATTACAAATTCTCTGAGAAAGAGTTTCCAATGCTTCTGGCTTCGGTAGAGATGCGAATCTCTTATAGGTCATGGTTTGGAATTTGTATCCTAATTCTTTTAGTCCCAAATGGTGACAGGTGAGCGAATAAATCATGATAAAAAAAATAGCTGACATTGTTTAAAATGTCAACTATTTCAATCAACCAACTTCAGTCAATCCAAACGGTTCTAAGAAATCTATCAACTCTTTCTCTTTCGGGAGTCGAGTACCCCATTCCCATTCAGCCGAAATTTTTTCGACTATTATCTCACAATCTTCCAAAGAAAGAGAAACAGATCCTCTAATAATCCAAACTCCATCGTCAATTGTAGAAATGGAAACTATCGGCACATATCCAGACGTATCGTCTGACAAAGTCGGCGAAATACAAACTTCTAGAATCCCTGAATCATAATCCCAAAGTTTGTCAAAATCTCCTGTTGAGAAAATTCCTTTAATCCTTTTCGGTTTTAGGTTTGAGAAACATTTTAATCCCAAGATATTTTTAACTTCCCAAATATTTGAATGGCTCATATTCTTTTATTAAATCCTTCAAAAGAAGGCCCCGTCTTTCAAGGCTGGGTAGCTTACTATCAATTGGTTTGAGATATTTAGCCTAATTTTACTTCAAAAATTCTAGAATACAATTTTCCATCTTCAGAAATTCCTCTTGAAAGATTGTATGCTATATCTTTTTTGTATCTTCCTCTCAGGATCTTGTTTTTCTTAGCAATTTCTCTAAGTTTGTCTCTCGACATTGAGTAGAGCCAAACAGATGTTGGGATTTGTACGTTTGACAATGTTACTTTTTTGCTCATTTTTTTAACTTTCAATCAACAGTTCTATTTTTTCATGAAATTCAGTAGAGTCAAGATACTCCTCAACTTCTTTTCTTTCTTCGTCTGTCAATTCTTCGTCATGAGAAACGGAGATAATCTCGAAACCTAATCTCTTATCATTCGATTTTGCTCCCCAGAACTCATAGCTCCCAATTCCATCATTGTAAAATCTAACTTTGGCCTTGAGCCAAACTTCTTTCCCATTATCTAGATTTAGAGTTGTTTCGATTTCCATAAACAATTTCTTTAATGTTGTCTGAATTCAGAGTATAGTATTTCGCTTCTGTCTTTTTCTTTTTATCTCGACTGGTAATATACTCTTCAATCTGTTTATAGTCAACCTTTTTTCCATCTAAAAACCATTCGGATTTTCCATTATGATTTTTCAATCTTGAAGGGCAGAAGCAGAATTTGATTTTCTTTTTTTCTTGGTCGAGAAATAGTCCCTTCCCGATTGGTATCAGTTTCGAAGGTTTCGATTCTGATCCTTCTTTTTTCATTTCAATCACGTCGGACTGATGGTCGTACCTAACCAACCTTCCTTTGATATGGCTAACTTTCCTAATTTTCAAACCTTGGAATTTTTTCTTTGGTTGAACGTCTTTTTCTTGAATCACCGTGAAAATAGCCCCACGATGAATGGTTTTAACTTTTTCTTCGATTTCTGAAATTTTCATAATATTTATTTTTTAAAAAATAATGAGAAAACATTTCCACCGTATTGATTCTCAGTCAACTTGATAATTTCCCGAATCTTGTATTTCTCTTTAAAAATTCCTAGATTTTCTTCGATGAATTTGTCAACTCCGAATTGACAAGCTCCCGTTATGACTCTGTAACAAATAATCATATCTTCGAATTGCAACTCCGAATCTAAGGTTAAAGATTTATACGAAGAAACGTCTCGGTTCTCTTCCTTGAACTTGAGATCGAGGAGACAACTCTTCAGATTTTTCCCATGAGCAGCTAGATTTCCCTTGACTACTGCGAAAAAATATTCTTCGCGACAAATCTTTTTTAGTTTAAAAATTTCAAGATTGTCTTTGATTTTTCGGCTGACGACTTGTGAGAGTGTTCCATCAATCGAACAATATTTTCCGTTTTGCCAAGTTAGGATAGGATCTGGTTTTTTATTTTCGCGAATAATTTCGTTCTTGAGACAAGTAATCCCTCTGACAGTAGGATTGAATCCTTGTGGAACTTTGGTTACACTATTCAGATAAAGAGACCCTCCAACGGTGGGATTGAATCCTTGTGGAACTTTGGTTACATTATTAAGATAAAGACTCCACCCAACAGTGGGATTGAATCCTTGTGGAACTTTGGTTACATTATTAAGATAAAGACTCCATCCGACGGTAGGACTGAATCCCTTGGAAATTTCAGTCAAATTGTCAAGATAAAGATCCCCTCCAACGACGGGATTAAAACCTTCTGGGATTTCTGTTACACTGTCAAGAAAAAGATATCCTCCAACAGTAGGATGGAATCCTTCTGGAATCTCAGTGACGCTATTCAGATAAAGAGACCCTCCAACGGTGGGATTGAATCCTTCTGGAACTTTAGTTACACTTCTAAGATTAAGATCTCCATTTACCATCTCTCTCCCGAAAAATTGATCTTCGGTCAAGCTGTGATCTTCGCAAAATTTTTGTATTTCTTCGTTTGTTTTCATAATTTTGTTAGATTTGGTTAATTATCTATTCTTTTGCAAATGATTGAAACATATCATTTTTTTTCTGACTGTCTACTCCGATAAAACCAACATCATCTCCTAAAACACTATTCTTTGTCAAGAAGTTAAATTTCCTTCTAAAAATATTAGAATGAGATCCATTTTCCTCGAAAAGTTTCGACACCAATTCTTCGTCCTTTATATCAGAAATTTGTTCAATTCCATCCGAAAAGCAAAAAACCTTTTTATAATCATTTAGACTTAAAGTTATCTTTGTTCCTAAATTTCCCAAATGACTGCCGCCGAACGAGTCGAACCTTGCTGAAGTTATATTCGATTCTCTTTGTATCTTTTTGAACTTACTTAAAAATGATTCATCAAAATCTTCTCTCAAAACATATCCAATATAAAACGGCATATTATCTTCATATTCCCATACAACTCTTTCTATTTTGTCGTCTTTTGTTTCTCGAAAATGTTTCAGCATCTCGGATTATTCGAGTTTTCCGATGTTTCTTCCATGACTCCACAAATATCCGCGAGATAAAATGTGAATATCAATCCGTGGTACATCAATGAGCAAAACAATATCAGAGACAAAATAATTGTCAATAATGAAATTAACGCCGTTCCGACTGTTAAGAACAAACAAATACATACAATCGATGATAATACCCTTCCCGTTTCTTTTAATATTTTCCCCATAATTAAATTCCGTATTCGTCGGCAATTTCTTGAAGCCACTCTTCTGAATTTCTAATTTTTTCGATATTGGTTTTTATCCAATTTTTTGTTTCCCTAATTTTTTCTTCAATATTGGGACAATATATCAAGCTTTCTTCTCTAGCTATTTCCAGCTCGATTAACTGAAATTGCTTCTGAAATATCTTAGAGCAAAGCTCGTGAGCTTCTTGTTCTTGTTTCATTTTTTTTACTCCAAATCTTTTTCCAATTCTTGAAGAAATTCTTCCTCATCAAAAACTCCATCTTCTAGTCTGTCGACACATTTTAATTTATGACTCAACTCTAGGCACAATTTTAAAATATCTTCGTGAGCAAGAATTGTTTCCAGATGATAATGATCCTGATTATCTTCGATGACTGCTCTTATCTCCTCGGAAACCGCATCAAGATTGGAATATGTTATGTGCCTTGTTTCTCCAATTAGTCTCATTTTTTTTAATATAGGTATATTGTTTTAATCAAGAGTTTCTTCTTCTGACTCTAACTGCTCCACTTCCATCTTCAAGAACCTATGGCTCTTTTGTTTGTATGCCTCAAATTTGTCCAACCTTTGTCGAACAATGACGACTCCTTCTTCTGGAACTTTATTCTTGCAAAACTCACAATCTTTTTCGTTGTATTTCTCCTTAATGACCCTGATGAACTCTGATCTCCACTCTTCTTCCGAATCAAATTTGTCGACCCCATTCTCTAACAAAAACTGTCGAACAGTCCCAAGGAAAAAGATCGGAACAAAATTAAGACCATATTTATCGCAGAACTGTTTCGACGCTTCGGTCCCCAACTCATAAACATGTCCATCGTGATTGGTGAACGTGACTCTAAAAACAAAAAGATCGAAAGAATATGGGAAGACTCCGTAATCAAACCCCTGATTCTTCATTCTCTGAATCCAACGTCCATCTGGAGATTGTCCAACAATTTCTCCATAAATGGAAAAATTTTTCGGGATTTTATCTCCATATTTTTTAGCGATTTCTGTCCAAAAATCAAACTTATAAAACCCAGATCCAGAATCTGAAAACGATCTGTTTTTAATAACATTCCTACTTGCATATAAAGGAAGTTCGTCCGAGTTTGGATATTCTTCCCCTTGAACTTTGGCTCCGAAGAATTTGGCTATCTTTTCTAATAATGTCAAGTTTCTTTTAACTCTAACACGGCCAAGAGTTGCGTTGCTCCCATGCCATTTTGAGGTGATACTGATCTCATCATCAAGATTGAATTTGTGAATATTCCTCCCAAGCTGATCCGTATCTTCATGAAGCCTGAACTGATGCTCGACCAGTCTGGAAACTTTCTTATTGAGTTTCCGAGTCTTTCTATTGGAAGATATTTCTTCTTTCTTTTTCACGGCTTCGCACTTCCAACAAACGAGACTGTCTTTGATGGAATCTAAATATTTGCCCTCGTATTTATCCAATCCTGAGCAATCATAAAAAGATTCGATCTCTCTCAAAGGCAAGATGAATCCCTCGCTTTTCTCGCTTCTCAGGTTGGCAGCTTTCACCACTCCTTTTGACGAGAAATACCCCTCAACTTTCTGATCTCTATTCAAGGAGGAATCTTTATAACAGTTTAAATGAGACAATAGTTTCGGATCTATTGCCGAACCAACTGGGAAGAAGATATAATAATCCCCATCTTTAGCTTTTAAGTCTGTTATCACGTTATTGAAATCGACAGATATGCACTGGAGTCTATCTGCATTTTCGTGTTTGCGAATATTCTTTATTTTAAAAATCTTCGCCAAGTAATTTGAGTCTGTTTTAATTTTTATCATTTTTTTATTCTTTCTATTTTCTTAATGATTTCTATATTGGCATTTATTGTAATGGGATACGAATGGATTCCCTTTCATCCTCACTAGTCCGTTTTTGATTTCCTCTTCTAGTTCCCAATTTTTTCCATCTCCCGACGAAAAAACCCACTGTTCGGTATTTTCTGGGTTCTTTCTTTTATCGTTTATCTCAATCCCTTCGTCTCCAATCAAGCAAATTCTCATCATCTGCATGAAAAATCCATGAGAGAACACCACGACTGATTCAGGGTTATCCCCAGAAAAGTGTTTATGATTGATTTTGTTTAGAAAAATATTTGCTCTTTCATAAACTTTGGCTCCACTTTCGTACCCATTATCAACCCCATCCCACCAAAAAGATCCTCGTTTTTTCCATTCAGATACGATTAATTTATAATAACTCGTTCCCCAATAATCTGAGATTCTTCTTTCTGAAACCAGAGGTTCAATATTTACAACCAATTCCTGATTCCTCTCTGAAAGATTAAACGTCTGCAACGCTCTTGTATATGGGGAAGAATACCAGCGACTGTCCCGAAAATGATTTAATTTTAAAGATTTTGCCTGAATGACTCCGTACTCTGACAATGGAATCTTATGGTCCTGAATTTCCAAATGGATATCTAAATCCAAATTTGCCAAAGATTCAGCGTGCCTAATTAAAACTAATTTATGATTTTTCATAATTTATAAGACTGCTTCTTTGCGATTGATATATCGCTTGCTATTAAAAAACTTTGAAAATACGTTACCACCATACTGATCCTCTGTCAATTCTATAATTTCCTTGATCTTGTATTTTTCTTTCGGATTTTCCAAATTTCCTTCGATAAATTTGTCAACTCCGAATCGGCAAGCTCCTGTTATGACTCTGTAACAGATGACAATATCTTCGAATGATAATTCCGAATCCAGATTTAAAGATTTGTACGAAGAAACGTCTCTTTCCTCTTCTTTGAACCTGAGATCAAGGAGACAACTCTTCAGATTTTTCCCGTGAGCAGCGAGATTTCCCTTGACTACTGCGAAAAAACAATCTTCATAACTAATCTTTTTTAGTTTGAAAATCTCGATATTATCTTTGATTTTTCGGCTGACGACTTCTGCGAATATTCTGTCAATCGAACAATATTTTCCGTTTTGCCAAGTTAAGATAGAATTTGGTTTTTTATTTTCACAGATTATTTTTTTTTTGAGAAAAATGCCCCCTCCAACAGTAGGATCGAATCCCTCTGGGATTTCGGTCACTCTATTAAGCCGAAGATTTATTCCAACAGTAGGACTGAAACCTTCTGGGATTTCAGTTACGCTATTGAGAGAAAGACTTCCTCCTACTGTAGGGTTGAATCCCTCTGGGATTTTGTTCAAGTTGTTCAGATAAAGATTTATTCCAACAATGGGTGTGAATCCTTCTGGAATTTCTACTACATTGTCAAGATAAAGATTTTCTCCAACAATAGGGTTGAACCCTTCTGGAACTTTCGTTACGTTATCCAAGAAAAGACTCCCTCCGACAGTAGGGTTGAAATCTTCTGGAACTTCGGTTACATTGTTGAGGTAAAGACCCCCTTTTATCATCTCTCTCCCGAAAAATTGATCTTCGGTCAGTTTGTGATCTTCGCAGAATTTTAGTATTTTTTCGCTTGTTTTCATAATTTTATCTAATTTACTAAATCTTTCAAAAGAAAACCCCGTCATTTGTGTCGGGGTAACTGACGATTTTAATATCTGCAAACTTCAATTCCATTCTCGTCCCTCTCTATTCTCAACCCATCTAAAAATGGAACCAGAGAAATTATACATTCGAGTCGATCAGAGTTGAATCTGTCATTCAATCTCTTAAATTCTCTGACCAGAATAGGATTAGAGCGAACATTTGTCAACCCATTTTTTTCAACAGAATCCTCAAAATATGACACTTCCGCTTTTCCATCCCAGAAAATTGGCAAGGCAACGTGACAATAAAACTCCTTGTACTTTTCTGTAAAAAATAATTTTGGAGAACTCCAATCCAATCCGTGCGTCTTATTAAAATCTTCTATGAGAATTCTTTTTACCAATCTTGAATCCTTATCCATCTTTCTTTTCCACATTTCTTTTTTGATAACATTATAAAAAGCCTCGTGGGATATAATAAATCTCCCAAATGGTTTTTTGTTTAATAAAATACTTTTCATGATTTTTAGAACCTTTCAAAAGTCGTTGCTAGATAATTTGAATTTTATTATCTAGATTCTAGAAAGAATTTTGAGAAAACGTTATGACCATATCTACCATCTGTCAACTCGATAATTTCCCCAATCTTATATTTTTCTTTCGGAGTTCCTAGATTTTCTTCGATAAATTTGTCAACTCCGAATTGGCATGCTCCCGTTATGACTCTGTAACAAATAATCATATCTTCAAAAGACAATTTTGAGTCTAAATTTAAGGATTTGTACGAAGAAACGTCTCTTTCCGCTTCCTTAAACCTGAGATCGAGCAAGGCCCCTTTTAAATCTTTCCCATGAGCAGCCAGATTTCCTTTTACTACTGCGAAGAAATATTCCTCACTGTAAATCTTTTTTAGTTTGAGAATCTCAATATTGTCTTTAATTTTTCGGCTAACAACTTCTGCGAATATTCTGTCAATCGAACAATATTTTCCGTTTTGCCAAGTTGAGATAGAATTTGGTTTTTTATTTTCATGAATTGTCTTGTTTTTGAGACGAATACTTCCCCCAATAGTGGGATTAAAACCTTCTGGAACTTTAGTGGCATTTTCAAGGTAAAGATTCCCTCCAACAACGGGGGTGAATCCTTCTGGAATTTCGGTTACACTATCAAGATAAAGACTCCATCCGACGGTGGGATTGAATCCTTCGGGAATTTCAGTCAAATTGTCAAGATAAAGATCCCATCCAACAGTCGGGTTGAATCCCTCTGGGATTTCGACTAAACTATTAAGACAAAGAGTTGCTCCGACAGTAGGACAGAAACCTTTCGGAATTTTAGTCGCATTATTGAGGAAAAGATTCCCTCTGACAGTAGGATCGAATCCCTCTGGGATTTCTGCCAAATTTCTTAAACTCAAATCCCCATTTACCATCTCTCTCCCGAAAAATTGATCTTCGGTCAAGTTGTGATCTTCGCAAAATTTTAGTATTTCTTCGTTTGTTTTCATAATTTTATCAGATTTATTCTGGACTTACTTTCTCAATCTACCTCAAAAACAAAAATCCGTCAACAGTTTTATTTGCCAACGGATTTTGCAAGTTTTTTAATATAGGTATATTCTAAATCTTCTCTACTTCCACTCCACATTCTTTCAACCATTCAATCCCATCCCCATTTCGATAATCTTCGGAATACACGAATCTGACAATCCCAGATTGGAAAATCAATTTGGCACAATCCATACAACAACTGTGGGTACAATATAGAGTAGACCCCTCGCTGCTCATCGTAGATTTCGCGACTTTTGAAATACAATTTGTTTCAGCGTGGAGAACCTCTTTCTTAGTTACAAGATTCCCGTCAATTTCAATTTCGCAATTATTATCTCTTCCTCTCGCGGTTCCATTGAACCCGTCGGAGATTATAAAATCCCCTTTGACAAGAACAGATCCGACTTTCAGCCTTCTGGCCCTGCTGAGTTCGGATCTGATTTTTGCAATTTTAATATAATTTAGATCCAGTTCTTTTTGACTCGCCATAGCTCAACAACCCGCTCGTCCAAATTCTCGAAGGCAACTAGGATCTATACAAACAAATCCCATTACTTTTTCCAATTTTAAATATTAACTGTTAAATATAGATATGGTTTTTAGCTTCGGTTAAGATTTTGTTGTATAGTTTATACCAATAGTTCTTATGTTCTTCTGATCCGAATCTTTTTCTAAAAATACGTCCCTTTATATAAACATCTGTTAAAGAGTATGGATCGTCCTCCCATCCCGTAGAGACTATATAGTACTCTTCCGATCTTTTGATTAAGATTACTTTATGGTGTACTTTGACGACATTTAACAAGTACCCTAAAACTTCTCCGTTGCTTAAAACGTCAATATTGAAAGTCCCCAACGGCATTTGGTTGATAAAATTCTTACTTAACTTCTTCTTCGTTGTTGTTAATTCGATTTCCATGATATTTGTTTTTTCTCCTAGTTCTTGCTAAATGGAACCCCCTCCATTCTTGTGATTTTCTTTTTTGACGAGTTAATTTTAACGATTGTTTTATCTTGTCAGATTTAGACATTTTTCTGATCCTCTATGTACTTCTTGACAACATCTAATGATACAGATCCGACTGAGGAA
>Ga0210043_1001290_pt1 | contig 21733 bp, 17 predicted proteins | sample CryGeymet201501t_FD_183990 | JGI IMG/M metagenome (GOLD analysis project Ga0210043, IMG submission 183990) | Groundwater microbial communities from Crystal Geyser aquifers in Utah, USA - Crystal Geyser metaG 2015-01t (SPAdes) (version 2) | ecosystem: Environmental > Aquatic > Deep subsurface >... | reverse complement strand
CTTACTTTGCAGATCCATACTCAAGCTGGCAAAGAGGAACAAATGAGAATACAAATGGTTTGATTAGAAGATATCTGCCAAAGAAAACAGACTTTAGCAAAGTGACACAAAGAGAGCTTGATGATATTATTTGGGAGATTAACAATCGACCAAGAAAATGCTTGGGTTTTTACACACCCCAAGAAATGTTTGAAAAAGAATTATTAACTATTGGTGCGCGGATTCCAACGCGAATGTAGGTTATGTTAATCCAAGATCTTTGAAAACTTCAGGATATGCTTTTGTATAATCCTTTGAAAAATCGTATATTTTTCGTTTTTTTTCTCCTGCTTTTTTTACTACCAGATCATATAATGTTTTTTCTAAAATATTTTTCATGCTAGATCTACTATCAAATAATAAAATTTTATCAGGCTCAGTTAAGACATCTGCAAGTTCACCTAAAAAAACCACAATATTGTCTGGTAATTCTTTACTATAAAAAAATTTTTTAGCACTTTTATAACTTGAAATTAAGCCAAATATTTGTTCCTGAAACCCATAATTTTTACCCTTAATTTTCTTTTTGCTTGGAAAATTAACAATATCATTTATAACTTGGGCACTTCTCCCAATTCCATGATAGCAAATAGCAATTAAATCCAAACTCGAAGTATATTCCTTTGCTAATTCAAGCCTTTTTTTAACTTCTTCTGGTTCAGACCCAATATCATATTTTTTATTGCTAAGTACTGTATCTGGATTTATTTTTTGTTTTGTTTTGTTACTATCTCTAGTATTAAGTATTATTTCCCTTAAATTCTTTATTTCTTCATTTCTATCTTTCGTCTCTGGTATTTTGAATATTTCATTCATATTTTTTTCATTTTTATTTGTAAATATCCTTTGTTAAATTCCCTGTAAGTATTTCGCACTCCACGGGACATAGTTAGAATAATATTCTTCTTCTCTAATTATCTTGCCGTCTTTATCTTTAACTACATTTTTAAACGAAGCTTTGATTCCGGGTACTGCCCAATCAATTTGTTTTAATGATCCGGTTGGGATTTCAGTAGTGGGGTAGTAGGCTGGAGCTGGAGCACCTCTTAGATCCCATGTTTTATGATCAACTATCTCGGTAGTTCTTCCGTCAGATGTGCCGTATATTTCTACCGTCATGTATAGATCATCAGAGTATGCACTTGATCGAATTAAAATATAGTTTCCAGTATCATTGATGAAGCGCAGATCAACATCTCCAGAGTAGACAGTCGCATCAATTCCCGGTTTTTGGTTTAACTCATAGTAACTAACTCGGTATGAGTGAGCCTTACGCTTCGTTACTTCTAAGCCTGCGTTAAGAATTGCTCTAAAATATGTGGTGCTAACTTGACAAACGCCCCCACCATCCCCGAGAACAGTTTTTCCACCACTAATTACATAGGCAGAGCGATAACCAGTCCTTTTGGAGACTTCTCCAAGAGCATTGTTAAATCTAAATTCTTCTCCTGGAGCTACTATAATATTGTTTAATTTTTCAGCGGTGAGATTTACGTTCCAAATTCTATTTGGAATCGAGTGATCATATTCGCTATCTCCAAATCCGATTAGTTCCTTGATGCCTAAATCATTTGTTTTTTCTAAGGTAATGTCTGGTTCTATAACTTGCAGAGGTAAAATTAGAGTAGTCGTATTTATATCTTCTGAACTATTAGTTTGTTTATCTATAGTGTTAATGAATTCTTTAATTTTTTGGTCTAATTCTGCTTGGTTTATTTCTAAACCATCCTGATGAGGAGTAAATTCTTTAACATTAATATTTCCATCTTCATTTTTTTCATAATCAAAAACAGCGTTCATACTTTCTCTTTTTACTTGATTGTTTAGATTATTTATGAGGTTATTAATTTTCTCATCCTTAACTCCTTCTGGGAAAGCTAATAATTCAATCAGGGACTGATCATTAATTGTTAACTTAATATCTTTATAATTATCATTTTTTAGAAGCAACTCTTGATTAAAAAATTGTGTAGCTCTTTGTTCAGCATTTCTAATTTCTTCCTGGTTTAACTCATAGTGAGTCTTCTCTAATTCACCTTTGAAAACTAGGTCTTCATAATCACTCTTTTCTTCAAGAGAAGTAATTATACTATCTATCATCTTATCTCTATTTACTTCTAAGCCAATTTTACCAGGATCAATTTCAAGGGAGATAATTTTCCCTACTTTTTCGAGAGTTGCTTTTGGATCGTGCCCAGTTTGGTCAACTTTATTAGAAAACTCTTCTACCAATTGTGAGACATTTTCTTTGCTAAATTCTTTCTTAACAGAAAATTTTTTAGGCTTAAATAAAGTTTCATAGAGTTTGATTGGTTTTTTGAGATTTAGTTTTTGATGAGTTTCTATAAAGTTGTCATCAATGGTTTTGTCAATCAAAAATGAAAAAGCCAATTCTGCTGAAGATGAGGAGATTTCAGCTTGATTGTTTTTTATAGTTACCTTAAATTCGTTATCAAATTTAAGGTTGTCTTTTAATTTCTGTTTAGCCTCTTCTTTTGTAAGTAAAGAAATGTCTACCTCATTGATGTATGTCTGATTAGGGAAGATGTCTTTGAGGGAATTTATAATAAAAATTAGAATAACTATCCCGATAAAGAAGAGAAATAATCCAGCAAAAAAGGAGAACAATGCTATTGTTGAACTAGTTTTACTAATTGTCGGTTGGTAATTTGAGTTATTCATCTGATATACTAATTCTGACATCTTTTTGATAATTATGCCAGACATTCCACTGCCTAAACCACAACCACCTACTTCTTCTAACACAATTACCCCACCTCCAGTGCTGCCTCAAAGTGCTGCTCCCACCCCTCCTCAAGGTTTGCCTAAACCACCTCTACCACCGGCTGCAAGACAACCTATTTCTCAAATAAATCCGCTTCCAACTACACCTAAACCATTACCTCCAGTTGCTCCTAACACTGCTGGGGGACTGCCAATGCCCCCTAGACCGCCTGCCCCAATTGGATCCTTACCACCTACTAGGGTGAAGAAAGAAGGGGATGAGTCAATTCCAAATAATGAGAAAAATCAGCCTAAAATCGCTTCTGCGGATAGTCCAATTAAGAAATTTTTACCTTTTATCATTGGTGGAGTCATTTTAACCCTTATTGCGGTTGGCGTTTTTTTCTTCTTTAATTCTCAAAGTAGACAGAGTGTTTCTCTAGAACCAACTGTTACTACTAACACAAATACTGGAACATCTTCAAATGAAGCAGGAGTAAATAGTAGACAAACAATTCCAGATAAGAAAACTCAAATTACTTATTGGGGACTTTGGGAATCAAATGAGGTACTTGAAGAAGTTTTTACCGATTTTGAAAGTGCAAACCCTGGAGTTGAAATTATTTATCAGAAGCAATCTCATCTTGACTACAGACAAAGATTGCAGACAGCCATTGCTTCTGGCAACGGACCAGATATCTATAGGTATCATGCTTCTTGGGTTCCGATGTTAAATAATGATTTAGCTGCTATGCCAAGTAAAACTATGACTACTGATGAATATCAGAAGACTTTTTACCCTGTAGCTTCAGAAATGCTTCAGTCCAATGGTCAAATAGTTGGGATTCCATTAATGTACGATGGATTGGCTCTTTATTATAATAAGGCGGTTTTAGCTGCGGCTGGAGAACAACCCCCCACATCTTGGACAGAGCTTAAAACTCTTGCCTCAAAACTTACAATTAGAGCAGGTGATGACATTAAGAGATCTGGGCTAGCTGTTGGAAATGCTTCGACAACTGAACATTTTTCAGATGTCATCAGCTTATTAATGTTACAAAATGGAGGAGATCCATTTGATTTGACTACTAAAGAAGCACAAGAAGCTCTTATTTTTTACACCAACTTTGTTGTAAAAGATAAGGTTTGGAATGATAAGCTTCCGTCATCAACGGTAGCATTTGCCAGAGGGGATGTTGCTATGATGTTTGCTCCTAGCTGGAGAGCACATGAAATTTTAGAAATTAATCCTAACTTAGATTTTGGAATTGTTTCCACTCCAACTTTGGGTTCTAAAAAGATTGCTTGGGCTAGTTTCTGGGCTGAAGGAGTTAGTAGTAAGTCTAATAATAAGGATGCTTCTTGGGAATTACTTAAATACCTATCTTCAAAGGATGTGATGCAAAAGTTATATAATGAACAGTCTAAAACACGAGCCTTTGGGGAGATTTACTCTAGAGTAGATTTAGCCAATACATTAGCAAATGATCCACTGGTTTCACCTTTTTTGGCAGATGCTCCTTATGCAAAAGGTTGGTATTTAAGCTCTTATACTCATGATAAAGGTCTAAATGATAATATGATTAAATATTATCAAGATGCAGTCAATGCTTTAGTTCAGGGAAAAAGTATCGACAGTGTAATTGATACTTTATCACTTGGTTCTCAACAAGTTCTGAGACAATATGGAATTGAATAGGTTTTAGAGTTTAAGAAAGTTGATTTTGGTTTTACAATACCCTCATGTCCTTCACTGGTCTTGAAAGAGCAATTATCCTATCAATATCATATTCAAGCATTTTCTCTCATCCTTTGAGTTGTCCAGAAATATGGCTAAGATTAGTTATTAGAAAACCTGTTTTTTATAAAAAAGTTAGAGAAGCTCTCTCTGAGCTGGTCTCAAAAAAAATTATCATCACTGATGGTCAATATTACACACTTTCAGATAGTACATTTTTTAGTATTAGAAAAAAACGTCATCAGCTATCTCTGTCTAAAAGATCTGAAGCTACTCTTTTTGTTAAAAAAGCTCGTTTAATACCTTTCGTTAAAGCACTTATTATCACTGGATCAGTTAGTGTAAATAATGCAAAAGAAAATGACGATATTGATTGGCTAATCATTACTCAAAAACACACACTGTGGATTGTCAGACCTTTAGTAATTTTGCTAGCGACTTTTTTTGGGAAAAGAAGAGAGAGAAATGGTAATCACAGAGATAATAGCTGGTGTTTTAATATGTTCTTATCTGAGGATTGTCTTCAAGTAGCAGATAAGAACAAAAATATTTATACTGCTTATGAAGTTTTTCAAGCAGATTTTGTCTACGATCAAAATAATATTGAAAGTAAATTTTTAGGTGAGAATAGTTGGGTTAAAAAATATTTACCAAATTATTGGCTGGAAAAAAATAAAAAAATAGATTTAATTGAGAGTTCTAATTGTAAAAAAATTAGTAATAAAGATTTATCATTTTTTAGTATTATCAACAAATTGTTGTTTTTTATCCAATACCAATATATGAAAAAGGCAATAACTAGAGAAGTTGTTCAGATAAATAAAGCATTATTCCATCCAAGAAATACTCATGGAGAGGTATTAAAGAAATGGAAAGAAATTGTTCGAGATGTCTAGAAAAGAGCAACTAACTATGAAACCAGTTTATAATAAAAAAACTACAGTATTAGTCACAGGTGTTTTTGATTTACTGCATCGAGAACATATAATCTTTCTCAGAAAAGCAAAGAAACTAGGGGATTATCTAATTGTTGGAGTAGAGTCAGACAAGCGAGTTAAAGAAATTAAGGGGGTTAATCGGCCAATCAACGATCAAAATAAGAGAGTAGAGCGAATTGAATTTGAACAGATCGCAGATCAGGTGTTAATTTTACCAGAAAAGTTCTCGACAAAAGAAGATCATTTGGAATTTATCAAGAGAATTAATCCAGATATTCTAGCGGTCTCTTCTCACACTGCTCACCTCGATAAAAAAGCAGCAATTATGAGACTTGTGTCAGGTAGGATTGAGATTATTCATAATCATAATCCTGATATTTCAACCACAATTATTCTTAATAACAGCAGAGAATAAATTTATTTTTTGCTATAGTGAGGGTATGGAAAAATTTAAAATTAAAGCAGGGTTTGTTTTTGGACAAGACCTGATTAAATTATTTGATTACTGTAAGAGGAATAATTGTGCAATCCCGGCAGTAAATGTGACTAGTTCTAGTACGATTAATGCCGCTTTAAGCTCTGCTTCTCAAGCTAATTCGCCCATTATTATTCAGTTTTCCCATTCTGGAGCAGCTTTTTTTGCTGGCAATAATCTAGATAATAGTGATCACCAAGCTAGTGTCTTGGGTTCCGCTTCTGCTGCCATGTACATTAAATCAATGGCACAAGCTTATGGTGTCCCAGTAGTTTTGCATTCTGACCACTGCCCTAAAGAAAAATTAGAGTGGATTGATGGTCTTCTTGATATCGGTAAAGATTACTACGATTCATATTCTGAACCATTATTTAGTTCACATATGCTTGATCTTTCTCAGTTGTCTCTGGATGAGAATATCAAAATCAGTAAAAAATATTTAAATAGACTTGATCAGTTAGAGATGTTACTAGAGATTGAAGTTGGGTTAACTGGTGGTGAGGAAGACGGGCTAGATAATTCAGGGGCAAACAAAGAATCACTTTACTCTAAACCAGCGGATGTTTTTACAGCGTATAAAAGCCTATCTCAGATTGGCAATGTAAATATTGCAGCCGCTTTTGGTAATGTTCATGGTGTTTATAAACCGGGTTCAGTCCAACTAAAACCAAGTATCTTAGCTGAGTGCCAACAATATGCTCAAAAGGAGTTAAATGAGAATGATCAAAAAATTCTTAATTTAGTTTTTCATGGAGGATCTGGTTCTCCAGTTGGTAAAATAAAAGAAGCATTAAAATTTGGTATTGTGAAGTTTAATATTGATACTGATACTCAGTGGTCATTTACTAAGCCGATTAAAGAATACATGGACAAAAATGACCAATATCTTCATTCACAAATAGGCAATAAAACCGGAAAAGACATTCCCAACAAAAAACAAATTGACCCTCGAGTATGGCTTTATCAGGGTGAACAAGGGATGACTGACAAGCTAGTGGAGATGTATAAAGTCTTAAATAGTTATGGAAAGTTTGAAATACTCGATTAAAGCAGTTAAAAGTATGATATACTCGTGTGCATTCTTTAAGAAAGGGATTTATTAAATATGGCTGACAAGCAAAACGAAACAACAGCTACTGAAGAAACACAAGAAAAACCAGTAGTTGAAACAAAAAAAACCTCTCCAGAGGTAAAAAAAAGAGAAACAACAAAGAAACCACAAACAATGGAAGATTTGCTCGCGATGGTTGGTGACACCATTATCGTTCCTAAAAAAGGACAAATAATTTCAGGAACTATTTCCGCAATTGATAAAAAAATGATGACTATCGATATCGGTGCAAAAACCGAGGGTATTGTTATCGAAAAAGAGTTTGACGTTGCTGCCGATTACATTGCTGACCTTAAAGTCGGTGAAGCTATTGATGCAGTCGTCTTATCTCCAGAAAACAATAGAGGTCAAATTTTACTTTCACTTAAGAAAGCAGCAGTTGACTCTAAATGGGAATACTTTGAAGATGCTCTTGAGAATAATACTATTCTTGAAGTTAAGGGTGTTGAAATTAACAAAGGTGGACTAATTGTAGAATGTGGCACCATGAGAGGATTTATTCCTTCTAGCCAATTTGGTAAGCAATATATGGGAAAGATTAAAAACCTTAAAGGTAAATCAATCTCAGTTCTGCCAATCGAAGTTGATAAAGAAAAAAACAGACTTATTTTCTCAGAAAGACACGTCAGTGAAGCTAAAGAATTAGCTCAAAGAGATCAGGCATTAGATAATGTCCAAACTGGGACTAATTATGAAGGAGTTGTCTCCGGAGTTATGCCGTTCGGTCTTTTTGTGACAGTCGAAGTTCCAGTCGCAGATAAAAAAGATGAATTTGGTCATGTTGAAGGGCTAATTCATATCTCTGAAATCTCATGGGAAAAAGTAAATAATCCAAAAGATTATCATAAAGTTGGCGATAGAGTTAAAGTTAAAGTTTTAGGAATTGATGAAAAGACTGGTAAACTTAACCTTTCATTAAAACAAATGAGTGATGATCCATGGGAAAAGATTGAAGAAAGTTATCCTGTCGGAACTACCTTTACCGGTACAGTTTCTAGAGTTGAAGCTTTTGGAATCTTTGTCAATGTTGAAGCGGGTGTTGATGGTTTAATCCATGCTAGTAAACTTGCTCCAGATCAAACTTTCAAGAAAGGTGAAGAAGTGACTGTATCTGTCGAGAGTGTTGAGCCTAAACAAAGAAGAATGAGTTTAAGCGTAGTGACAACTACAGTTCCTGTAGGTTATAAATAAACCACTACAATTAACAATTTAAAGGATTTAATTATGGCAAAACAACGAATGATCGTTACCGATGATCAATTACTTATCGACATGGAACTGCTCTTTAACGCTATCCGTGAAGCAGAAGGTGATTGGGAAAAGGTTGAACAAGACATGCAAAATTATTTAGGTGCTGTTCAATCAATGGTTTCAGAACCAGAAGAAGAATAATCAGTTTAGAAATTTAGAAAGTCCCTAGGTTTTTCAATTTTATTGTAAAATATTAGGGACTTTTTTTATGTTAATCTTAGTATATGACAAAAGAAGTAAGAATAACTTATCCTAATCCAGGAATCTATATTAATATTGAAAATATGCAAAGTGCTAATTTTCGTAAGTCAAAAGATTCGGTTTTTATTTCAAATAATCACGAAAAATTGCAGAAAATTGCCAATGAATGTTTTAAGAAGAGTGGAGTTAAAGTTGCTGTTAGTAGAGGTGGTTTTGGATTTAGTCCTGAGATTGATAACGGTGTAACTAGCTCAAATGTTGAATCAAACAGCAAATTATTAGCTGAAGTCTTTGATAAGTTAAGAAATAATATTGGAGATTTAAATGCTGCTGATGCAGCTGCTTGGATTTTAAGTTTAACAGAAGATGAAAAAAAATTTTTAAAATCATTTATAAAAAATAAAAATAAAGGAGGAATAGGAATAACTGGAAGAAGTCTTGACCAAATTAAAGAAACAATCCCTCAGTTTTTTACATATTTAAAAAATAAAAAATTTAAAAAATTTGTTTCTTTAGGCAATGGGTTTAGTTCCCTTCCTCTTGAGTTGATAGAAGAAAATAATATTAATGTAGACAAAATAGTTGTTTCTGACTTATTTTCCTATAAGGTTTTCTTTGAAGAATTGAGGTTATATATTAACAAACTTAATCAAACATTTGATAGTGATCCCCAGTTTATTATTCCTTACGTTTTAGAATATTATCATGATCTTATAGAAAGAATGATTGAAGAATCAAATAATTCTGATGGTAAAATAACCTTGTCAGATCCTCATTTTTTGGGTAATGATAAAGATCTCCCTGCTGATATGACTAATAGTGATGTTGTTTTAAATTACATGGGAGCTCCTCAAAATACATTGAATGAACAAGTAAAAATGCTGGGAAATAAGGGTGTATTATTTATTGTAGTTAAAGGAAAAGTGGAATCAGATAATATTCCAGATGGTTATAAAGTCAGTTATCTTGATAATTTTGCGAATGAGTTTGCAGAGCCAATTCCAGACACATCGTTACAACTTGTTAAAATTACTAATTCATTGTAATTTTCGTTCTTTAATATTTTTAAATTCAAAAAAAAGCCTGATATATGATATAATACTCGAGAAGGAATATAAAAAATATGTCATACGTAATTACATGTGGAGACGAAGGTGTCCAAATCAACGAAGGTACACGTTTAGGTGTGATTGGTTCTGGTTATAAACTAGAAGGATTTTCTGAAGTTGTTAAAGCTTTAAAAAAACTTATTGGTAAAGAAATTAGAATTGCTTCAAACGAAGAAAATGCTTGGATAAAAGAAAAGCTAGACTTGTCTACTTGGGAACAAACAAACGCTAGCTCTCAACAACATGTTGAAGCGATTGCTGATAAAGAAGGTCTTCTTTATGCAGGGTTCCTTCCTTTTGCTGATCCTAAAGAATTAAAGCATGATATCAAGGGTCATATGGTTAGACCTCAAAAAATTCACATTGCTACAAAAATTGTCTTCACTCTAGCTGGTGGAGAACAAACTTTTCATTTAGGTTCAAACATTGTTTCTGCTGAGTGGGTTCACTTGGTTAAACCAGAATTTGCCAAAAAGTTTATTCAAACTCAACTCGATTTTTATCAAAAGATAGCTGGTGACTTTAAACTCCAGCTCAGCTTCGAAGAAGACGGTGAGCTTGGTGAAGAAATTGCTCAGAAGAATAGAGAAGCCTTAGAAAAACTAGGCTTTAACCCTAGCTAAAATCACCCTCAAGTAATAGAATAATTTCATCTTAAATTAGTAACTAATTTGTTAGATAGAAAGTATTCTATGATAAAAAATATTGTCCCCCAAAATAGTATTTATCCCCGTTGTGTTGATGGTCGTCAGGCTGTTGCCTTTGTTGAGTGGGATAGAAGTGGCTGGGTTGTTTCAAAAAGAGATGAAAATGCTACCCAAGAATGTGGTCCTCAATTTTTAGGTGCTTCCTTGCTTTTTGTCAAAGCTTTAGAAGAAGTGGCTGGGAAACCTAGAGAGGATGCTTTTAGAATTGTTGAGCACGCTAGTGAGAAATTAGGCTGGGGTTTGCAAATCCACATTGATGACCATCACGGAGATCATGACTATTCTAATATGAGTGATGAGGATATTATAAGTCAAGTTTCAAGTCACCATACGGGGTGTGGTTTTGCTGCGTATGCTTGGGGAGAAGATGGCACTAATGTAATTGAGATGGCAAAAGATAGACATTGGAGAATTCAGGTCCTGAAAGGAGAGCATATTGAGTCTGGAGCTATTATCAACAATAGATTTGGATATACCTTTATGACAGCTGATGGTCTTAAAGACTCTCAACCAAGATTTAACACAGATATGGCTGATGCTGATAAAATGTTAGGAGTGCTTGGAGAAATGATTAATGATGAGTCTTTCTCTGTTCGAGCAATGGATTGGACAAACAAGACATATAAAGATGTTGTAGTTGCACTCAAAGGAGTAGAAAGAGCTGATCAAGTTGAGATTAGTGATTAAGTAGTTTCCTCTAGTGCGAATTTTATCGATTTCTATTAATCTCTTTTCTTTTATTTAAAAAAGGTGTAAAATCGCATCTTCTTAATAGAAGAACTATATAATTAGCTATAATAAATATGATTGAACAATATTCTCTAATTACTGGATCAGGATTTAGTTGTGTTGATGGACGTCCTGCAGGAGCAGTTATTTCAAAAAATCAACAAGGGCTATACGTTGTTGAAAGATCAAAGGATGTTTTAAGAGATACAAATAATCCTCAATTATTGGGGGCAGGACTTGGTTTTGTAGCAATGGGTGAAAAAATTGCTAACCTTAGTCAAGAAGATGCCTTTAAAGTTTCCGAAGATGCAATGGCTGAAGTAGGCTACAATCCACAGTTTCATGTAGATAATCATCATGATAAGATTGATATTTCTCAGCTTAGTGATGAAGAACTAATAGTTGAAATTGCAAAATACCTCTTAGGCTGTGGCTTCGCTGCTTACAATTGGGGTGATAATGCTATTGAGTATTTACAGATGGCTTGGAGAAGAGGTTGGGATGTTGAGGTTTTAGTTGGAAATCATGGTGAAAAGGGAGCAAACAAAAATAAGAATCTTGGTGAGCAGTCTTTTAATGTTCATTTAGCAAATGAGAGTGGCACTTCAAAGTTTAATCAAGATTATGTCCCAGTAAAAAGAGTCTTAGATCAGATGGGTGAGATATTAAGATTACCTGACAATGTTTTTGCAACTCCAGCACTTAATTTACTTGATACTACATTTGATGATGTGGTAGTCGCTTTAAAAGGCGTTGAAAATAAAGAAGAGATTGAAACTATTTAGTGATTAGTAATAGAAATTAATATTTAACTCTCTACTAACTATATTTATATATAGAACAGTGGGGAGTTTTTTATTGTCTTTTTTATTTCTAGAGATGTTAGCTTCTTGTAACAACAATAGAGTAGAGTGTTAAGATATGAACATGGCTAAATCTTCATCATCATATATTTGTCAAAGTTGCGAGGAAGCTCATGCAAAATGGCAGGGTCAGTGTAATGGTTGTGGAGCATGGAATACTTTGGTTGAGCAAATGGTAGAGAAAAGTAGTGGTAAAGTTAGTAAATCGACAAAGAAGATAAAAAATAAGAATATTTTAGTCAAATTTTCAGAGGTGGACTCTACAGAAGGCTTCAAAAAGAGAATTTCAACAAAGATAGGGGAGTTTGATCGTGTCTTAGGAAGTTCTTCATTCTCAAATAATCAGGAAAAAGTAATAGGAGGAATTGTCCCAGGAGCGGTCATGTTAATTGGTGGAGAACCGGGAATTGGGAAAAGTACAATTCTTACACAAATGGTTGTCTATTTAGCATCTAGCGATGATACTGGTCCAATTTTGTATGTAAGTGGAGAAGAGAGTCCAGGACAAATAGGACTACGTATAGAGCGTATTATCAGTAACGAACATAAAAGTAAGAATGGTTTCGGGAAGCTTTCTATCAAGAATATTAAAGAAAAAATCATCTTTGTGACGTCTACTGACGTTGATGAAGTCTGTCAAATTATCAGAAATGAGAAACCATATTTAGTTATTGTAGATAGTGTTCAGACAATGAGCACTGATGATTTGACTGGGGCAGCAGGATCAACTGGGCAAATTAGAGAGTCGGCTGATAGGATTACCACTACCGTAAAGTTATTAAATATTCCAACTTTCCTAGTTGGTCATGTCACTAAGGAGGGCAGTATCGCTGGACCTAAAATCTTAGAGCATATTGTTGATGCTGTTTTAGAATTAAGTGGGGAGAGAACTGGTGACTTGAGAATTCTACGAGCAATTAAAAATCGTTTTGGTGCGACGGATGAAGTTGGGGTTTTTAAGATAGATGAGTTTGGTTTACAAGAGATCTCTAATCCCAGTCAAGTTTTTCTTGAACATTTAGATATGTCAGTTCCCGGGAGTAGTACTGTGTGTATGATGGAAGGCACAAGACCATTGCTTCTTGAAGTCCAAGCCCTTGTTTTAAAGTCACAATTAGCTATGCCACGTCGAGTGGGGAGAGGAGTAGAGCTTTCTAGGATTCAGGTTCTTTCGGCTATTTTAGAAAAGCATTGTGGGTTGCCTTTGGGTTTTACTGATATTTTTTTGTCAGCAGCTGGGGGAATAAAGATAAAGGAGCCTTCGGTTGATTTGGGATTAGCTGTCGCCATGGCCAGTTCACTAAAAAATAAATCTTTACCCAATAAGACTATTTTCATTGGTGAGGTGGGACTTCTTGGAGAAGTGAGAAACGTTAGTTATCTAGATAGACGGATCAAAGAGGCAAAAAGGCTAGGCTACACAAATGTCATCTCAAGGAAGACTCATAAAAGAGTTAAGGATGTACTCAAAGAGTTGAAGTTATTATAAAGATTATTTTTGATATAAAAAATTGATATTAAAAAACCACCTCTATGGTGGTTTTAATTTTAGGTTAACTACTGGGTAGTTTTAATTCTACACCAGTAGCACCCCCCCACATTGTGAGGATATTATCAATGGATTATTAAATTAAGCTTTCACTTTACTGAAAATATTATCTTGCTTTACCATATCTTTCTCGGCTGACTTGAATGACTTTATTTTTATTTTTATTTTTACTCTTGGCTGGAGGAAGAGTCAGTGCAGGGAAGGGCTGGGAGACAATGTTATCAATGGAGATCTTGTTAATAATCTGGTGTCTAGATAAGGAGACTAAGTCTTCACTAGTGTACTTTTCCCCATATTCTTTGGCAAAGACAGCGGCATCATCAGATCCCATGACAAAGCTAGCCATTGTCCCACAGTTTCCAAAGATAGCTTTCTGGACTTCTTCGGGTATTTGGGCAATGTACTGATTGGCTAAGATTAAGTTAAGACGATATTTTCTTGCCTCTGAGAGAATTTTGTTAAATGATTCTGTAGCAAAGTTTTGAAACTCATCAACATATAGGAAAAAGTCTTTTCGCTCTTCTTCTGTTACATAAACACGACCCATGGCAGCTAGCTGAATCTTGGTGATAAGCATCGCTCCTAAGAGAGTAGCGTTATCTTCTCCTAACTTACCTTGAGAAAGATTGACTAAGAGAATCTTTCTTTCATTCATAATATCTTCAATGCTGAATGAACTCTTGTTAGCATTAACAACATTACGAATGATTGGTGAGGTGACAAACTGACCAATTTTGTTGAGGATTGGGGCAATTGCCTCTGTCATTTGGCGAGGTTGCATTTTATCAAATTCATCAACCCAGAAGCCTTTTAAAATAGGATCTTCAAGGTTATCAACTACCTTTTCTCGGTATCTTTCATTTGTCAGAAGATCAATAATGTCAGACATTTTTGCAGTTTTACTCTGTAAGAGAGTCAAGAGAGCATTTCTCAAAATATATTCAAGCCGAGGACCCCATGAATATGAATAAAGCTTATGAAAAATTGAGATAATTCCAGAAGCGATTAGCTCTCTGTGTTGAACATTTTCTCCTTCAAAAAGATTTAGTTTAATGGATCTTTCTTTATCACCTGGGTCAAAATAGACAACGTCATTGATTCTATTTGAGGGAATGTAATCAAGTAATGTTTCTACTAAGTCTCCATGAGGGTCAATCACACACAGTCCTTCACCATTTTTCAGATCATTGATGGCCATGTTTGCTAACATGGTAGACTTCCCAGTCCCAGTTTTTCCGATGACATACATGTGACGACGACGGTCACTTCTCTTTAGTCCATATACAACCTCTTGGTTTTTATGAATAACTTTGGCATAGGGGTTAATCTCTCTTTTGTCTTGCACATCCATGCCTCTTAAAATGATGGGTAAGTTCTCTGGTGGTTCACCCAAGAGATTTTTACCCCAAGCAATGTTGGGAATAGTTGCCAAGCCTTTGTTTGGTAGATGGTAGATGGTCGCCAGTTCTTCTAGGCTGAGGTGAAAGTTATTGTTAAAGCCAAAATATCGACCCTTGAGATCTTTAATAAAGAGATTTTTGAATAGGTAACTCTTCCATAAAACAAAAGTATTACTCTCTGAATAGGTGATTGCTTGAAAAGAGGTAGTTAAATTTTCCAGAATAATATCAGCTCTTTCTTGAGTATTTGAGCTAACTACTAATCTGATGGAGGTTTTGAGAGAAGTTGATTTGAGTTTTTTCTGAATGAGCTCTCTTTGGGGATGAATTGATTCACTTCCGTTAGACTGAGATTTTTTATCTGTTTGAGATCGACCGCTATTTTTCCAGCTTTCATTGTTCTTGCTCAGAACAAGCTGAATCCCAATTTTATCAAATGGACCAGTTTTGGAGAGAACTGATAAAACTGTCGAAAGGGGATCGATGTCAGAAAAATCTTTGTAATCTTTTAGGGGGAGATAATCTGGCTTAGAAAGTTTGAGATAGCCAAGACTTAAAAAATGGCTTTGATCGTTACTGAAGTTCATCTCATCTTTATTTTGGTAAATATTTACAAAGTGATCAATGGGGTCAAAGTTTAGCTCATTGATCAGTATTTCCGGATAAGTAGCTTGGAGTATGCTTTTGACGTATTCTGTTAGTCTTTCCGGAATATACGCAAGAAAGTAGATTGTTTGGTTTAAGGATAGTATCTCGAAGCTAATGTGTTCATCAGTTCTGAGCCATTTATACAAAATGTTGTTCTTTAATTTCGGTAGAGTAGCGAATAATTGAGTAGCTGTTTCTGGAGTATGCTCAGCATCTCGGCTGGTTCTGAGTTCAAGTAAAATGTGTTTAGCAGACATGTATGTAGTATATCGGAGATGAGTGAATAGGGCTATATCGACTGTCTAAAAAGATGAGAGAGGAGTTTTATAAGTTTTTCTTGACTTATTAACTAGTAGTTTTTGATGTGCATAACTTTGTCATCAAATCTGGTTTTTGTTTAAAATAAAATCTATCGGATAGTGATAAAAACGCATTATTTAAATTATAGGTTGACCAAATATAGAAAAGTAGTTATACTCGACTAAGATCCTTAAAATGTATTAAAAAAGAGCCTTATTGTTAAATAAGACTCTAGACAAACAAAAAAAGCATTATTACCGCTGGACAGGCCACGTGTAGCAATGCTTTTCTTGAAACTTACAGCATAAATGAAATATGCTTATCAGTCATAATACTAAGGGTAATTTTAATCTATGGCAACTAGATATATGTGGTATCTAGTGCATACAAATATAGAATTTTTAGAGTGCTGGGTGGAGGTTCGACAGTTGGGCAGGCAGTCGAGCTTCCACCGAGCACTTTTTTTATTGCATTCTATGTGTTTTTGAATTTTGTGTAATTATTTAACAAATATTTGTTAAAAGAGAAAAAATAAATACAAAATAGAGAACTGGCTAGGCTGTTAAAATATTATATATCTAGTCAAGAAAAATATATCCTAGGAAGTACGTGCCCATAACATGTTTTTGACATTTTACTTATTTGATGTCATAATATCACCTGTACTTCGACAAATTAGTCATTTCCAAAAAAAAACACAGTGAGTTTATCTATCGCAAATTAGTAATTACATATATTAGTACCCCAGTAGAGGGTATTTTAAAGATTTATCAAAAATTATGACAAATGATTTAAGTAATATCATTGGAGAACCTCCAAAGGACGAACCTGTTAAAGAAGAAAAGAACGTTATTAAAAAAACTACCTCAACAAGAAATAATCAAGCAAACAGTTCTAAATCAAGAACAACAAAAGATGTTCCTGTCGCCCCACTTAATGTTGGCCCAAGGATGAGAAAGAAAAATATGGAAGATGTTCCAACAAAAAATGTCAGGGGAGTCCTTGACCTATCAAGAGATGGGCACGGTGTTTTAAGACCTGAGTATTCAGAGTCAGAAGCAGATGTGTACATTTCAAATTCACAAATTAGAAGATTTAAAATTAAATCCGGAGACGTAGTCGAAGGACCAGGTAGAGAACCAAAAGAAAATGAAAGATATTGGGGACTACTTAAAGTAGAAAAGGTTAATGACTTAGATGCCAGCGAGCATGTAAAAACTAGTTATGATCGCCCTAAGTTTCAAAGATTGACTCCCGTTTATCCAGATGAACAGATTAATTTAGAAATTGGTGATGAACCATTGTCATTAAGAATCATTGACTTAATAGCTCCGATCGGGAAAGGTCAAAGATCATTAATTGTTTCACCACCAAAAGCTGGGAAAACGACTTTGCTTAAAGACATTGCAACTGGGATTGCCCAAAATCATCCAGAGGCGCATATTATGGCTGTTTTAGTAGGGGAAAGACCAGAAGAAGTGACTGATATTAGAAGACATATTGATTTTCTAACAAAAGGTAAAGGGGAAACTGCTGCCAGTAACTTTGATGAGCCAGCTAAGGACCAATGTCGGGTTGCCGAACTTGCCTTAGAAAGAGCAAAAAGACTGGTTGAACTTGGACAAGATGTAGTTATCTTACTTGATTCAATTACTCGTTTAGCTAGGGCATATAACTTATCTATTCCTACCTCAGGAAGAACCTTATCAGGTGGATTTGACCCAGCTGCATTATTCCCTCCAAAGAAATTCTTCGGAGCTGCTCGTAACTTTGAAGTTCCTGGTAGTTTAACTATAGTTGGAACTGCACTTGTTGAAACTGGATCTAGAATGGATGATCTAGTTTATGAAGAGTTTAAAGGAACTGGTAACCAAGAAGTTCATTTAGACAGAAGATTAGCTGAAAGAAGAATCTATCCAGCTATTAATGTCCAAAAATCTGGTACTAGAAGAGATGATCTCCTAATTGATCCAGTGACATATCAATCTGTTATTACCTTACATAGGATGATGGATATGGTAGATGGGGACGCTAGAACAAAGACTTTGATCGAGCAAATGAAGAGAAGTAAATCAAATAAAGAATTCTTAGCTTCGTTAAAGACTGGCTAAATTAATCTTTGGCTTGATATATTAGAATAAGATAATGATTATACCAGAGCACTTTGCTCTGGTATAATTTGTCTTAACCTACCTTTTGAATATCATGGCTCAAATTACAATTAGATTTAGAACACCAAAGTTTGTTAAAGAAATTCCTCAATTTTTTAAATTTTTAAGAAATTATATAAGGGGGAGGGGTTACAAGCTCTTTTCTAGATTTGAAGTTGGTAAAAATTTCATTGTAGATATCCTTTATAAAAAGCGTGGTCGATATGCACGACCATTTCTTCATTTTGGGACCATCAGTTTGCTATTTATGGTGATTACTTTTGGACCTGTGCTGTTTGCTAAAGAAGATCGAGTTGATCAAGAGGCAAGGGGCGGAGTGCTGGCTGCGGCCAGTGATTTTACTGTTGACTTTTATACTCTCCAAGCCGAAGAAGTTAAGCAATATCGGGGTGGAGAAGCGATCACTCATATTGTCCAAGAAGGCGAAACTATTGAGCAAATAGCGACTCGCTATGGTCTAGAGTCAAGTACCGTTTTATGGGAAAATGACTTGACTCTATCATCAAAAATTAAACCAGGGGATGAGTTGGTTATTTTACCTGTAGATGGAGTCAGACATAAAGTAAAAAGAGGTGAAACAATTTACTCTATAGGTAAAAAGTATGACCTTGATGATACTCAGGTGCAGGTAATTGTTGACTATCCTTTTAATGAGTTTCTTAATGATGAGACATTTGAGTTAGCTACCGGGCAATACTTGGTTATTCCTGGAGGAGTTAAACCTAATACTCCTGTAGCTGCAGTTAGAAAACAAACCTATGTCTCTTATACCCCTGATGCTGGGGTAGTCTCTGGATCAGGTAATTTTGTCTGGCCTGCCTCTGGGGGAATTACTCAGGGATATAGTTTTTATCACAAAGCGTTTGACATTGCTAACAGAAGTGGTGGACCAATCTTAGCTGCTGATTCTGGAACAGTCATGATTGCTGGATGGGTTGATAATTCAGGCTACGGTAATAGAGTGGTCATTGACCACGGCAATGGCTATGTTACACTCTACGCTCACATGAGTGTTACTCAGGTTAGACCGGGACAACGGGTAAATAGAGGAGATGTTGTCGGTCAAATGGGTAGTACAGGTCGTTCAACAGGAACTCACTTACACTTTGAAATAAGATCTGGAAGTGGTTTATTAAATCCTGGAAACTTCTTAAAATAAAAAATATGATTGATTTAGTCAAATTACTACTAGTTGCTGGAGATGGAGGAGATGGCAGAGTCTCATTCCGTCGAGAGAAATATGTCGCTAAAGGTGGTCCTGATGGAGGCTATGGAGGAAATGGTGGAGATGTTGTTTTTGTTGGCGATACTCACACTGCTACTCTAAAGCACTTGGCTGGCGTTAGTGAAATTGTTGCTCAAAATGGTGGAAAGGGTAGTAAAAAGAAAATGCATGGAGCTGATGCAGAACCAACAATTGTCAAAGTTCCAGTAGGGACTACTCTTTGGTCAATAGCAGAAAGTGATCTTGCAAAAAATAGGAGAGAAAGATTAGATCTTGCACGACCATTTAATAAGTCTGAGATTAATTTTGAAACTTACCATATTGAAAAAGAAGGTATCAAACCTCCATCAAGAGAAGACGATGTCATGAGCAATGTTTACGATGAAGAAGTGATTGCAACTAATTTTAGAGTAAAAAACGTTAATCTAAATCATATTAAAAAACATAAGCTAGTCGAAATCTTGGAAGATGGTCAAGAAGTGGTTGTTTGCCAGGGTGGATATGGAGGAAGAGGTAATATTGCTTTTAAAAATTCAAGAAATACCACTCCACTTGAAGCAGAGTATGGGACTTTTGGTGAGAAGAGAGTTATTTTGGCTGAGCTCAAGTTATTAGCTGATGTTGGATTAGTTGGTTTTCCTAATGCTGGAAAAAGCACTTTAGTGAGTAAAGTGACCAAGGCAAGCCCAAAGATTGGCTCATATCCTTTTACCACATTAGAACCTCATTTGGGGGTCTTAGAGACTAAGTTTGGTAAAGAATTAATCATTGCAGACATCCCAGGTCTTGTTGAAGGAGCTAGTGAGGGGAAAGGACTTGGTTTCTCATTTTTACGTCATATTGAAGCCTGTTCAGTCTTACTCTATATCTTAAGTTTAGATGAAAGTGTTATTTTTGATGCTAATAGAGAAAATAAGGACAAAGCAAAAGTCTTGTTAGATGAATTTGAAACATTAAAGAGAGAGTTAAACCAGTATGGTGATGAAATTTTGAGCAAACCACATCTAGTCGCTATTAATAAAGCTGACTTATATGATCAAGAACTTAAAGTAGAAATAAAGTCATTATTCGAGCAGAGTGGAGAAGAAGTAACCATTTTTAGCGGAATTACTGGAGAAAACCTAGATGAATTAACTTCGGTCTTAGAAAAGTTTGTAGAGCGATAATTTTTTTAATTTTTTTGATAATTAAAAACTCCCTATTTCTAGGGAGTTTATTTTTTCTATTTATTGACTACTTATTGAGCAGATTCTGGAGGTAAACTAGTAGCACTAGGTTCTTCAACAGGACTTTCTGTCTGAGCGTCTAACTTATCTTGTGTGGCTTGATCAGTAACAGGTAGTTCTGCTGGAGGAGCTTCTACTTCTGGTCTAACATTCTCAATTGGAGCGAGAACATCAAGTGGAACATTATCTACTTCAGATTGTTCTTGAGCCTGTTTAGCTATCTCTCCACGAGCGATTTCTTCTAAGACTTGAAGTTCATCAGCTGCTCTAAGATAGTCATCAGAGTCTGGTTGAAGCAGGATAAGAGTCTTTTGGTAGGCAATTTTAGCTTCTTCAAATTCTCTGAGCATTTTAAATGTATTTGCTGCATTGTAGTACGCGTTAGCATAATCAGGTTTTAATGTAGCTGCTTGATCAAAGAATCTGAGGGCTTCAGCATATTCTTTAGCATTGAAGAAAACTCCACCAAGGGTAACTCTTAATTGAGGGTTATTTGGAGCTAGTTTAATCGCGTCTGCATAAGATCTAATAGACCATTCCTCTGAGTTATCAGCAACTCCGATAAGAGTTTGGTATACCTGTGCTAAGGTTTGCCAGTTGGTAACATCATTGCCATCTAAAAAGATTGCCGCTTTGCCTTCTCTGATTGCTTGTTGGATTAGAGTTGCAAATCTTTCTTTATCTTCATCGGTTAGATCGGTTTTCTGAGAAATTGCAGCAGCAATAACAATGTTGGTAACAGAATATTTTCTTCTGCTTGAATCAAGATAAGGATTTAACTTGATAGCACTTTGTTGTAGTGAATAAGCAGTAACAAAGTCATTTGTTGAAGCGGCTTTTGAGGATCTATACATTAAGAAGCTTGAGTATGAAGCTTGGAGAGTTAGATATAATAGCCCAACACTAGCAACAGTGATAAGTCCGATGATGCCTCTTGAAACAAACTCTGGTCTCTTCTTAAAGATAGCTAATTTTGAGATTACACCGTTTAAGTTTAAACCATATGAATGGAAACGATTTTTTTCACTAGCTACCCAGAATATTACTAAGACCGCTTGAAAGACAATCATTACTATATTAATAGGGAGGAATAGTTGCATTAATAAAGTTGCAACTAACATCGCATGGATTGGTCTAGTAGCTTTGTTAACCTGTTTGCTTTGTTTAACTACTGCTAGGGCAAAGAGTAACCAAGATATTAAACCAAAGATACCTAGAGTTACTAAGATTGTTAATGGTAGATTAGCTCCTTGGCTAAATTGGACATTCCATAATGGACCATTGTTTAACCATTGAGGTTTATATAAGTTAAAGGCTTTAATATAGTTG
>Ga0210043_1001289_pt1 | contig 21740 bp, 23 predicted proteins | sample CryGeymet201501t_FD_183990 | JGI IMG/M metagenome (GOLD analysis project Ga0210043, IMG submission 183990) | Groundwater microbial communities from Crystal Geyser aquifers in Utah, USA - Crystal Geyser metaG 2015-01t (SPAdes) (version 2) | ecosystem: Environmental > Aquatic > Deep subsurface >... | reverse complement strand
CATGTGTAGTTTAAATAATAATTTACTTTTATCGGTGTTTAGTCTTTTTCTAAAAATATTGTTGTGATATCCTTATTAGAATTTTGTATACTAAATTTAATGAGAACAAAACTATACTTTATAATAATATTAACTTCTTCAATTTTGTTTTCTGCTTGTTTCCAAGACATTCCTGTGACAGAAACAATAGTGCCTGACAGTGAAACTTCAGAGAATAGTGCAACCTCTTCATCTCAGAGAACTCAGTTTAATGAATTTACGGCTAATTTCGAAATATATACACTCGGGACCAAAAGAATATTCAATTTACCGATGTATCATAATCAGTCAGCCGATGTTTTTATTGAAGCTAACGATCCAAGTTTAATAAGTGTTAGAAGAGAAGGGGTTACCTGGAATGATTTTTTTGAAACTTTGCCATTTAGTTTAACCAAAGAGTGTTTGATTACTGGGACCAAGCAAACATTTTGTACTGATTATAATGGAACTTTGAGATTTATTCTAAATGGTGTTGAACAAGCAAATAGTTTAGATATGTCTATCTTAGAAGATGATCTGCTGGTTGTTGAATATATAAAGAAATAAAATTAAGAAATTAAAATAGTATGGAAATAGGTGTCGACAGCTTCGCTGCAAAAGAATCAAGTAAGGACCCAATCGCAGAATTATTAGAGAGAATTGAATATTCTGATCAGGTGGGTTTGGATGTCTTTGGCATTGGGGAGCACTACAGAGAAGAGTTTCTTGACTCAGCCCCCACGCTTATTTTAGCCGCGGCAGCTGCTAGAACAAAAAATATAAGATTGACCAGTGCAGTAACAGTATTGAGCGTATCTGATCCAGTCAGAGTTTTTCAAAACTTTGCTACTTTAGATTTAATTTCCAAGGGTAGAGCAGAAATTGTGGCAGGGCGTGGCTCATTTACAGAATCGTTTCCTTTATTTGGTTTTAAGTTAGAAGACTATGATGAATTATTTGCTGAAAAATTAGAACTATTACTGGAAATTAGAGATAAACAAAAAATTACTTGGCGAGGAAAATACCGACCAGCCTTGGTTAATCAATATATTTATCCTCGACCAGTGCAGAAGCAATTACCTATTTGGTTAGGAGTAGGAGGAACACCAGCTTCATTTGTCAGAGCAGGAGTGCTTGGTTTACCATTAATGATTGCGGTGATTGGCGGAGCGACAGCCCGGTTTAGACCGTTAGTTGATTTATACCGCCGAGCTGGTAAAGAAGCTGGGCATTCTCCAGAAAAACTCAAGGTAGGTTTACATTCATTAGGATATGTAAGTGAAAGTAAAGACAAAGCCATCGAGGACTACTATGAAGGTTATGCAAAGAACTTTACAAAAATTGGTAAAGAAAGAGGCTGGCCACCTGTCACCAGAAGACACTTTGAGGCTCAAATTGAGCCAAGCGGGTCAATAGTGATTGGCGATCCTGAAGAAGTAGCTCAGAAGATCGTTAGACATAGTAAAGCTCTAGGAGGTATCTCAAGATTCACTTTTCAACTTGATAATGCTGGTTTATCTCACCACCAGTTGATGAATTCCATTAAACTAATTGGGGAGGAAGTCATTCCTCTCGTAAAAAAGGAGTTGTCTTAGAGATTATTTTGGTCTACGGGGCATGTGGATTTTAGTTGCCCTAAAGTTGTTTGTATTGGCTACCTGCTTGAATTGCCCTAGTTGTCTTAGAAAGTTATCAGGTAATTTTGGAGTTTTTGCTGGTGCTTTTTTTACTTTCTTCTTTTGTTTCATAGTAAATTTTCATCAATTAATATCTATATTTATCTATATTATAGCTCTATATATAATATTTTGTATTATTCATTAGTTTAGTCAATTATAATCAGCCTCTTGCTAATTGCAAATGATTTGCATATAATCTAGGGATGGATTTTAAACAATTACTTAAGCAAAAAGGTATTAAAGCAACTAAAAGTCGTTTGGCAGTTTTAAACCTAATGGATAAAAATGATCAGCCTTTGTCTGCGACGATAATTTTTGATGATTTAAAAAAACAAGGAATTAAAATAGATTTGGCAACTATTTACCGAATTATAGAAGTGTTTATGGGTTTAAAAATACTTAAACAAGTTGATTTTCGTGAAGGTATGCTTCGTTATGAGTTAACTGGAGATCACCACCACCATTTAATCTGTCAAAGTTGTGGAGATATCAAAGGATATCATGGCGAGTGTTTAACTGAGGTAGAGCAAATTATTAAACAAAAATATAAATTTAATGTCACAGAACACGTTCTGGAATTTTTTGGTAAATGTGACAATTGTCAGAAAGAATTACTATGAACACTAATTTAATAAATATTATTTCATTGTCCTTACTCGGCAGTGTTATTGCTTTAAGTGGAGGAATAATTTTCTTATCTTTACAAAAGTTTAGTCAAGCACTATCTAAATATTCAATCCCTTTTGCCTCTGGGGTTTTAATTACTGTATCGTTTTTAGGTTTAATTCCAGAATCATTTCATTTAATCGGAGAGGCAGCTTTTATAGTGATGCTAGTCGCTTTTCTTGGATCATATCTTTTTGAAATGTTTGCGTGTGATTTACACCACCATGATAATAATAGTTGCGATCATCACGATGGGAGTCACCAACATTCTGAAGGATCAGTCCCTTTACTCATTGTTGGGGATACCATTCATAATTTTATCGATGGAGTGGCAATTGCAGCTGCTTACTTAGTCAATCCAGGTTTAGGTTTAATTACTGCTGTCTCTACATTTTTACACGAAGTTCCTCATGAGATTGGTGACTTCGGAATTTTACTTAAAAAAGGATATTCAAAGAAGAGAATTATTTTGATTAATTTATTTTCAGCATCATTTACAGTCTTGGGAGCAATTTTAATATATTATTTCGGATCAAACACTCCATTACCAGGATATTTATTAGCCGTGGCAGCAGGAATGTTTATTTATTTAGGTGCTAGTGATTTCCTCCCAAAAGCACATCATGATGTTGATAAGAAAAAAGCTGTAGGGATGTTGTTAATTGGGGCAGTTGTCATGTATCTTTCTTTATCCATTGTCCCACATGAGCATACTGATGGGGCTCATGATGAGGCACAACATAGTGGTGAAAATGAAGATGAAGCTGAACACAATGAATTTATTGATAGCACACATGCTGAATAAACTAAGAAGATTACTATAATCTCTAAATAAGCTATATATAGACATAATCTTGACATCATATTACTATAGGACTATAATTGGTTCTATAGATGTTAAGTAAAGAAAAACCAACCCTAGTCCTATCAGATCATCCTCCTTTGCAGAGGATGTTGCCAGTTTTACGAGAGTTTTTTTTGGGAGGAAATGGTTTTGTAGTTTCAGATCACTCTATGAAAATCGTTGCAGAATTTTTTGGAATAGGATTTATTCCTGTATATCGTGATCCAAGTAAAATTGAAACTTATTCTACAGGAGAATACTATAAACAAAAAATATTATCTGTATTGGGTAAAATAACAAACTCACAACCTAAATATGAACATCAAGGAAAAGCAGTTACAGATCAAGTTTTAGCTGTTCTTCAATATAATGATGTCTTTATCGCCCCAGCAGGGGTTACAAATAAAGTTTCACCTTGGAAGCCAGGTGTGTCTCACATCCTGACTGAAGCTGGGACTAAACAACAAGATTTTGCTCTTTCATTCGTTTATATCCCAGATTCTTTTAGAGAAAAATTTTCTGTTGCTTTGTTTGAATCTTGGACACAAGTCTTAGATAGTGAGGCTGTAGAATGGACCGACAATCATCGTCAAAATGCAAAGTCGCTCCAAACTTACTACGAATCATTAAGAACAACTAAATAGTTTTCTTCAAGAACCCAAGTACTTGCCCGGTATGCTCTTTTGGTTTTACTGTTTTATAGTGTTTGATGACCTCTCCCTGGGGATTAATGATAACAGTTGATCTCTTTATCCCTAGAAATGTTTTTCCAAACATCTTCTTTTCACCATAAGCATCAAATGCTTTCATTAGTTCTCCATCTTGGTCAGACCATAGGTCAAAATTAAGATGGTGTTTTTTGATAAACTTTTGGTGCGATTCAGGACTATCTTTACTCACTCCAATAACTTTTACGCCCATGTCAGTTAAACCATCGTTTGCATCACGGAAACTACATGCTTCAGTTGTACAGCCAGGAGTATCATCTTTGGGATAAAAATATAGAACTACAAAAGACCCTAGGTGTTCAGACAGGGTTGCTTTATTGCCTTGAGTATCTTTAACTATAATTTTAAGATATGTTTCTTTATTCTCCATAATATTCAGCTACTTTGTCCCAGCTAATGACATCCCAAATTGAAGTAAGATAATCAGGTCTCCTATTCTGGTAATGTAGGTAATAGGCATGCTCCCAGACATCTACACCGAAGATTGGAGTTTGCTTATCCATCAATGGTGAATCTTGATTCGGGGTGGTGACAATCTTCAAGTCATTATTTTCTGTTTTGACTAGCCAACCCCAGCCAGAGCCAAATTGAGCTGCTGTTGCCTCTTCAAATTGTTTCTTAAAGTTTACAAATGACCCAAAAGTATCATTAATTGCCTGCAAAAGTGCCCCACTTGGCTCAGATTTCTCAGGAGAAAGGATAGACCAAAATAAGGTGTGGTTAGAATGACCCCCGCCATTATTTCTAACCGCCTTCTTAATATCATCTGGGAGATTTTTAAAGTTAAGTAAGATTTCGTTAATTTCCTTTTTAAGTAACTCTGGATGTTCTTCTAAGGCGGCATTTAATTTGTTGATATAACCTTGGTGGTGTTTTGAGTGGTGAATCTCCATTGTCTGAGCATCAATGGTTGGCTCCAGATCACTGTATTCAAAATTTAATTTTGGAAGGGTAAACATATTATCCTTTTGGCTAATTGTATAAGCAACCCTATCCTACTTAATTAATATAAGAAGGTAAAGGGGCTGATTCTAAATGCTATTGAAGAAAGCTTTTTATTTCATCAATGACATTAGTCAGTGAGTTTGATGATTTAAAAATATATTTTTTTGCTTGAAGCTCTCTGACTTTTTTAACATCAGATGCTGATTCTAGCGCAGACAGGACAAAAACGGGAATTTCCTTAGTAGTAGGATCTGCTTTAAGCTCTGTTAGGGAATCAAACCCATCTTTGATAGGCATGACAATATCAAGCATGACTAAGTCAGGTTTAAATTCTCTTGCAGTTTTGACTGCATTTAGCCCATTCTCTAAAAACTTCACTTCATAACCTGCTTTTGTGAGTTGATTACGATATATCCTGACGAATAGTTTGTCATCCTCAATTAAAAGTATTTTTTTCATATTTTTTAATTGAGATCAAACTCTGTAAAGTTATCTCTGTCCCCTCTAATACTACTGTTGGATAAGTCTAAGGCTCTCAACCAGACAGGTTTAATTTTAAAGACAACATACTCTCCTTTTTGCTTCTGTTGGATAACAGGGGGCCAAAAGTCTCCAATCCTGGCAGTGGAGTCAGCAAGCATCTCTATCACTTCATTAACTCTTTCAAAATTAGTAATTTGGTTTGCCTGACCATCTACTTGAATTAACATTTTTTTATGTTCCCAGATAGAAAGGCTTACTTTTGGATTAATAGCTAGTGCTTTCGCCTTATACGTCTCACTTCTGGTAGCAAAATAAAAGCTAAAATTATCGTCAACTGCGTACAAGAGCACTGTCGATAATGGTTTATCACCGTGACAAGCTGCAAGGGACATGATATTGACAGTTCGAAGAAATTTAATTACTTCTGTTTTGGAAATTTTTTCACTCATTATCCATTAAATATATTCGTTTCTTTTGATAAAGTAAACTAGGTTATCTTTCGGGTCTGAATTATTATATTTCTTGCTACAATACTTTAACTATGAATAACACTTTTCTCTCTCAATTAAGTTGGAGATTTGCCACAAAACAATTTGATACAAACAAAAAAGTAGATGATAAAAAACTTAGTCAGATTCTTGAATCAATCAGGATGGCGCCTACTTCAATGGGTTTGCAAACTTTTCACACTTATGTCATTTCTGATCAAAAGACAAAAGACTCAATAGAAGTTCACTCTTACGATCAAAAACAAGTTTCCACTTCTTCACATTTGATTATCTTTTGTTACCGGACTGATATGGATCAATCCTTAGAGAGCTATGAGCAGTTGTTAACTACAGAAAAGTTAATGGAGCAGTCAAAGATAAGATCGCTAGTTAATTCGCGAAAAGAATACTTCGCAGCACAGCCACTGGATAAAATTAAAGATTGGTCAGCAAGGCAACTATATATTGTCCTAGGGTTTGCAATGGCTGCTTGCGCAGAGTTAAAAGTTGACTCTTGTCCAATGGAAGGATTTTCACCTAAAGAAGTAGATAAAATTCTTAAACTTCCTGAGGGTATGCATTCTATCTTGATGTTGCCGATTGGCTATAGAGTTGAGGAGCCAACGAGAAAGAAGATTAGATTTAATAAAAAAGACTTATTTACTTTTGTAGAGTAAACCTTTTGTATTTTTTTAGGTTTTTGATATTATTGCTTTAAGTAAATCCCAAATTATATTGTTTTATTTTGTGTTCTTCTGTATAAGATAATCATGGCTATAAGTAAAGAAATTAAAGATAAGTTGAAACCTTACGGTATTGATGGAATTAATTTAAGCAGCTATCAAGTTTTACTAGATGGTTTTGGTTATACATTATCTTTAGTAGAGATCGATGGTCATAGTTATTTAGTTTTTCTAAATATAAATGGGGAAACACAAGCCATTGACACTGATTATTTTGGGCAAGTATTAGCTTTTACTTTTTGTGAAGATGATGATGATTTCAAGAGTAGCTCAAACAGAATTGAAAGTCTCTCTGCTAGTATTAGTGCTGATGAATCTATAGTTAATTTTTCTAAAACAGCACTTGAGTATACCATTAATTCTTTAAATAAGCTCATTTTAGAACAAACATTAGGGATTAGTCCCGAAGATCTCTCTTATTATTCAAAGTTATTTGACCAGTATGGTGTGATATTGGATATTGAACTTATCGGTGAAAATCCGATCTTAATTTTTAAAGGCAAAGATGGGCAACCTAAAGAACTCAGTTCTAATGGAAATAAATCTAGTTATTTGGGTTTTATTTTTTCTTACCCCGATGAAGAGAAAAACACTTTTCAAGCAAGAAAAAAATATATTGAGCAAAAGTATCGGAGATTGCTTTTTAATGACAAAATATCTTTTTTGAAATATTCGGAAAAAAGTTGGCACCATTTTATTGACGGTTTACATCAAGATGAAAAGCAAAAGGAACAGAAAGTCTTAACTAGGGCAGAAGAAGGAGACATCACAGAATTAAAAGGAGAGGTCTTAGATTATCTGAATAGTATATTTGAGGGAACGGGTCATAAAGCAGTTTTTGCAGATTCTAAAGTTTACAATGGTACCCAACTAGTGTCAACAGAACGTTTTCCTTTAGTCGATATCTTAATAATATCAGCTGGAGATGATATGTCTTTTAAGCCAGTTTATCTTGATTTATATGGATGGAAAGCAAAAAAAGAGTTGCCTTTTGATGAGTTAATACCTTATGGAGATGTATGTGGGATAGTCATCGTTGACAATGAGGAAAGCTTGTTTAGTAGAAAAGAGATAAGAAGGAAAACTAGTAGTCAGTTGAGGCATTATTACCCTACAGAGCCAAATGGAAAAGTGCTGACTGTTGATAGAAATCTACTTAATAGGTGGAAAAAAATGAAATCCCCTGAAGTTATTCCTGAAGTGAGAGATATGGCAATTAAATTATTGCCGGAGAGACAATCTGCAGCTTATGGATTGAGGAAAAAATCAAGTGGTAGGGCTGAGCATTACTACATCATGCATGAGCCATTTAGATCGAGGATAGGTGGTCATCAGGGATTTCTTGTCTCAAAAGAGACTGAAGATTATTCTAAAGCAGTTGTTACCGATTTTGGGTATCCATTTGATATTAATCCAGCTTGGGGAGGCATTGGGAGTGGCCCTAGCTATAGTGATGGGATTATGCCTTTCTTAAGGTCGGGAATGTTCCCTCAAACCAGAAGACTCTATCGTCCTGACTTGCTTCAAACTTCTCTTAGACCTGTCAGCATTGATAATATATTAGATTTGGCAAAAAAGTCCAACTTAGGGAATAAATTTGGAGGTCCTGATGAGTTTTTAGTACTTGAGATTTTCCATTATTATGGAGAAGAAGTGTTTATGACAATGCTTCAACAATCAATGCCAACATATCTAGAACAAATTAGAAGAAGAGGGAAAATTCCAGGATTATTGAAATATTTAGAACAAAGAGATCAACAACTCTATTCTCAAAAGACAGTCTACGATGCTTTACTATTGACGCATGCTCACCAAGACCATGCCATCGGTAGCTCCTTAGTTAGAGAAGACATTCTGAGAGGTTGGTCGCCCATCACAAGGGCATTGCTATTAGCTGACCATAAACTAGCCAATGCTTGGTATGTTCAAGATACAGCAGCGCGGAAAAAGAGAGAGGAGGATAAAATTGGAGCTTCATATCAGGTCACTGAGTATCCTTTTATCAATCTTCTAGATGGTCAGAGAACAGAAGTTGTCCCAGGGACATTTGTAACGGGTTTTGATGTTTATCATAGTATTCCTGGAGCTCAGGCTCACTTGATCGAGAAAGTAGGTAACAGTGGGGCTGTTGAAGCTTCAGTCTTATATTGTGGAGATTATAGAAATGGAGATGTCTTTGATAGAATTGGCAGAACTAGACCAGTCGATTTGCTTGTTATTGAAGGAACAAATCCTCCAAATGGTAAAAAAGAATCAACATCTTATGATGAAGCAATGGTCAGAGATAATTTAGCAGAAGTAATAGAAGAGGTTAGAGCTAGCGGGAAATTATTAGTAATTGATTTAGTCAAGAATAACGTTGAACGGTTGAACTCGATTATTGAAGAAGCAACCGTCAGGGGAAGGACAATTGTTGTTTCCCCAAAAATAGCGTGGAGATGTGAGCAAATAATGTTGCAGCAGATGGATTGGTCGGATGATGAGAAGACAAAGTTGCCAGATTTTAGTAATCCTAATATTTTAATATGGAAAAAACCGATGAGTCGTTACACCCCCCACGATAACGATATGATAGAAAGATATGGTCATATAGATCAGGATGGTATATCGGCTGTCCCCGAACAGTATCTGTTAGTTAGAGATGGTGGAGAGCAATCAGAAAAATTAGAGGGGATTCAAGCGGAAGCCATTTGGATTTTAAGCATATATGGTACTTATGACCATATAGCTGCTCAACAACGTAGACATATTCATAAATCTGCTGATCAATTTGGCTGGGATTTGCGTACTACTGGTTTTCATGCAACTGGTCATGCCCCGTTGTTAAAAGCCGATCATCCCGAAGCTGATGGTGGAGTTCTACATCAACTAAATGAAGCTCAGGCGAAAAATGCTCATGGTATAACAAGACAAATTGTAATTACTCATACCCAAAAAAGGCAGGCAGTTGCTGAGGCTTTGAGATCATATAAGGCTTTAGCAAAAGTTCCCATCCATGATAAGGTTAAACATCCTTGGAACACAATTGACTTAAATAATGATTAATTATTTAAAGATAAGCTAATATAAATAAAAAAACCTCCTATTCCCACAGGAGGTTTAATTTATAATTAAAGTTAAGTTATCTACTAACCTCAACTACTTCACTGTTCTCAGCACTACATGCAGAAACAGTAATTAGATTGTTTGCGTCGACTTCAACCATATACCCAGTGGTAGCGGCACTACCCGTATCAGAGTCTTGAGGAAGTGTTTTGAGGTATTTAGCCAATGGAGCAGTTAAGTTTACACAAGCTGCATCAGCCCCTGTGCACAGGGTATCTCCTCCAGATGGGCATGTCCCAATCTGAGCACTCATACTGGCAGTCATCCCAGTTGGTAATGAGCCGCCGTTGTCAACGATATATTGGTGCATGGCAGTTAGGTAACTATTGACATCATTCCATCTTCTCGAGTTTCTTGCATCAGCAAATCTGGTCACAGGATCAAGGGCTACAAAAACACTCACAGCTAAAATTGCGATAATGGCAATGACAACTAATAACTCAATCAGAGTGAAACCTTTTTGATTTCTCGTGGTCAGATTTTTCATATTTCTTCTTAAATAATACTATTTTTTAATACCTAAGATAATAGTAGCATCAAAATCTTCTGATAAGCTACCCCTAGTTGACTCATTATCTATTTCATAAGAGTCCCCAATGATTTTCATAAGTTGGTTGGTTAATTGGGGATCATCATCAGTAATTATCTGAGTGAGCTGATAATCTCTTTGCTGGGCATTACCTATCGCCACATCTTCAAAGCCGTTCTCTTCAAGCAGTCCCTTTGTTTCTGTTGCAATCCCCCCTTGGGTTGTTCCGTTGAGTACCTGGATTGAATACAAACCTGGATAGAAAGTTGGCTCAGGGCTTGTGGATGGTACTGTGATTGGCACAGTGACGATATCCTTGACAGCCTGTTCTAATTCAGGGGGTTTTGTTGAACGGGGTTGATCCTTAGAAAATATTTTTTGTCCAACTGTTATGCTCATTAATCCTATACTAAGTACTAAGAGAATTAATAACTTAGGTAAATTACTTTTGACTACTTCTACGGTTTCATTATCCTTTTTTTCAAATGGTTTAAAAGGTTCTTCTGGATGTGGGGAAGTTATTTTTGTGGTGGTGTCAATTTTATAGTTATCAATTAACTGATGGAATTTTAGACTCTTGAAACGAAAATCTATTGGGCTAATTTCAAGCTTGAGGTTTGATAAATCTCTATCTGAAATGGCAACTATTTTTTTTGTGTTAATATTGTGTTCATTTTTTCCATATTCTAATAGTGAAACTATATCCTCTTTGAAATTAGATAAGTCCCCTAGGTCATAGGTGAGAATTTGCTCATCGTTAAGTAAAGCTAAAAATTTTATTTTCTTTTGAATAAAAATGAGTAGCACTGGTGATTTACTTTTGATGACTTGCCTATTTATTAACCATGTTAATGAGGAGACGCCATCGATTATTATTTTGTTAGATTCTAGTGATTTAACAAAAGGTTTAAGAAGATGATCTTCTGTCACAAATGTCCAGAAGCTAGTAGTTTTTTTACTTTTTGTTAACTCTTCATAGACCCAAGTAGTCGTATCCAAATTTGTGGGAACAAGTTTCTGCAGCTCATTCTTAATTTTATCTTGAGTTATTTTGTCTTTGTTTGAAGACTCAACAATATTAAAATGAGATAAATTAGGTGCAGTAATCAGATTAATTTTACTAGTAGGAATATTTTTTCTAAGGTCTTGAACATTCTTCAGCTCCGTTAGACCCTTATTTGATATAAGGTAAACAAAATCTTTTCCCACCAGAATTATAGAATTATTCATATTAATCATTACTTATCATGATACTCTAGAGTTTTATCACTTGTGAAGAGTCTTTATCCCTCCTGCCAGCTGGTGATATTAATACTCTTCCCTTTTCTGGTTACTGTAATCTGAAGACTGTGGGTATAAGAGGGCGGGCCAGGGACTGTAGTTACAACGTTAACTGTTTTTAAAGTGCTAATACCACTGACAACAGATGTACAACTACCTTCAGAAAAGTTTAATGCTCCTCCAGCGTAGTTAACGTCATCACGAATTCTTATTAATGCTTCTTCAACGCAGCTCTTTGAGATGGTAACAGCACTTTGATGTTTTGTGACTGACAATGAGCTTTGAGCATTATCAATCCCCATTAGGGCCACTGAGGTGGCAATCCCCAGGACGACAATGGAGATGACAATCATGCTAGTGATCGCTGCAAAGCCACTTTTGTCCTTTGGTTGCTGGAAGTTAATTATTCTCTTTCGGATCATTTATTCTCTATTAATATTATGGCGCACAACAACAGGTATCAGCATTACTTCCTCCGGTGCAATAAACATTGCCTCCAGATTCATGAGTTTCTCCACTTTGCCCACATGTCCCAGGATTTTTTCGACAAGTCCCAGCAGAGTAGGTAGATAGACTTGCACAGTAGCTGGTACAACTATCAATTGAGGGAGGGGTTGAAGTAGGTGTGGGTGAGACAGTAGGTGATGGAGTTGGTGTGGGTGAAACAGTCGGCGAGGGTGACGGAGTCACTCCAGCAGGTAGGGTAAACTCAGTTTTATGTACTGATCCATCACTTAAAATAAAATTCATACGTATCACCCCGTCATAAATGGGAGAATCAAATTCTAAGTAATTAAGATCAACAACCCCTGCAGCTGGTGTTAAAGTAAAGTTGCCAATATCAATTGTTGAACCACTCACGATACTTCCAGTCCACTCAACTGGGTTGCCATCAATCTGGATTCCTGTAATATTTTCCGAGCCTGTTAAGTTGAACCATTCTAAAAAAATCTGATCGATGACGATATTATTTGTGCCCGAATTTTCGAGAGTGATCCCGTTAATAGCGTTGGTCGGATCAATCGTAATGTTTGTTAGATCAACAATTAGTTTTTGAGCTTGATTATATTGTGAGTAGAGTTCTACAGATTGGTTTAAGCTGGAGATAGACTCAAATGAGCCGCCTAATCCATTACTACTTTGTTCGAGGGTGATATCTACTGTGACCCCCTTAGTATTAGCTAGAGCGGTATTTGTCTCACTAAAGACTAAGTTTGTTACTCTGGTTTGGTTGCTGGTCAGTGGAAATGGACCCGACCCGTTCAGACTAATTTCTAGGGTTGTGCCATTGAGATTAAACGTTGTGGTAGATCCACTCCTACTTAAAACTAGCTGTGTTGGAGTAATTGAGTTGATCGTTTCCGCATTGCGAATTTCATAATCAATCCTCATCATTGCCGTGCTGGCCGATTGATTAACCATTCTTTGGGCATGAGCTTTCTCTCTGCTATAGATGACATCCCAAGCAAAGATGATTGCTCCAGATAAAAATATTGAGAGTAAAGCAATATAAAGAATTAGCTCAATTAATGTAAAGCCCTGTTGCTGTTTTTTTGCTAGAAGTTTTTTAATTTTTTTTATCATTAATTGTATTTTTTACTTATGGCGCACAACAACAGGTGTCAACAGCATTTCCTCCAGTGCATAGATAATTTCCTCCTGATTCATGGCTTTCCCCACTACCATTGCAAGCCCCAGGATTTTTCCGGCAGCTTCCGCCGCTATAAGTAGTGAGGCTGACACAATACTCAGCACAACTTGTAATTGGCGATGGCGATGGCAGAGGCGTAGGGGTGGGGGTCGGTGTAGGAGTTGGTGAGGGGATTGGTGGTCCCCCGCCATTGTTGACGCTCTTTTGCCAATTGGTTAGATATGCTTCTTGGGTAACTGAATTATTTCTAGTGGGCGTGAAGTCCCAAATAACGGTACTGACTACTTTTTTTGTTTCTGAGTCAACTGTTCCTCCTGTGTTAACAATGTCATTATTGCCATCTCTACTTACGTCACTGATGGTAATAGATCTAATAAATTTTCCACTAGGGTCACTGTCTGATGTCCCACTGAGCGTCCATGAGTCCCCTGAGTAATTCAAACCAAATGTGCCGTTGGACATATTTGCCCAATCTTGATTTCTCAGGCTAGTAACAGCTTCAATCCCTTGGAGTGCGAGGAAGTTTGCTTGATTTTGCTCTTCTCCTAATCGACTGGTCGAAAATGAGCCGAGGATAGCTCCCACAGAGCTTGCAGAAATAATCACAAATAAGGAAACAGCAATAATAATCTCAATGATAGACAGACCTGCTTGTGATTTTGTGGAGCTAATTAACATTGATATTCCCTACTTGATTTACTGAAACGGTGAAAGTCTCATTCTGGTTGTTACTAATAGAATATGTTGTTTGTGTGGTATCTCCAGTGTACTGAGTAAAAATAATCTCATGGCTAGTTATATTGATGCTGTTAGGATGATTAAAGGCCTGGTCAAAAGCACTGTCTCGAGTGGCATAACTTGATCCTTTAAAGACAATGATGTCATTGCCAGTGGTACTCACTCCCCAAGAGCTATTTTCCTTATTTGTCATGCTATTTATTTTAGCTTTGTATAGTTGGGAGACTAATTTATCTTTACTATCTCTAAGATTACTTCTGATTAAAAAACTTGAGGCAATTGGGACACTGGCTGCACTCAAAATTGCTCCTAGGGAAATCACCAGGAGAAGCTCAACCAAGGTGATGCCTTTGTTTTCTGAGAATCTTTTCATGTTAATTCCTGATTGATCCAGTTAGCTCATAGATTGGACTAATGATAGCAAAAGCAACAAAGGCGACAATCAGTCCAATTGCTAGAAGCATAATAGGCTCGAGAACAGTAGTTAGATTTTTACTAAGGCCTTCAATTTCTTCTTCATAAAAGTCACCTAGATAAATAAGGGTTTCATCAATTTTGCCTGTTTTTTCTCCCACCCCAATCATTTTTGTGACCAGACTAGGAAATTCAGGGTACTTTTTATCTTCTAAAATATTATTAATACTTGTTCCTTTTTGTAAGATATTTGCCATTTCTGTAACGTGCTCTTTGAATTGGACATTGCTGAGGGTAACAGCAGTTACTTCCAAACTACGATTGATCGGTAGACCTGCCTGAATCAGAACTCCAAAGTTTCTAGAAAACCTCGCCAGTTGTCCGTACTGGAGCATTGGTCCAATCAGGGGAATTTTTAAGATGATTTTGTGCCATGTTGGCTTAAAGAGTGGCAGTTGCACCATAAAGTTCAACAAGAAAAATATTCCAACTAGACCACCAATAATCAGGATTCCATAACCCTTCATTAAGCTAGCTACTCCCAATAATATTTTAGTTGCTAGTGGTAGTTCAAAAGCAAAAGCATTAAAGAAGCTAACTAGCTGGGGAAGGACAAACAAAGCTATATAGCCACCCATCACTGAAGTAGCAAATAATACTAATCCGGGATACATCATCGCTCCTTGGATTTTTTGTTTTAGAGCATAGTCTTTTGCCAGCTGCTTAGATAAAAAATTTAAGCTTTCTTCAAGTGTTCCAGATTCTTCACCAACTTGAACTAGACTAATATAAAACTGATCAAATGTTTTAGGATATTGTTCTAGGTAGTTAGCTAAGGAGTCACCATTTTTAACTTTTTCGTCGACATCAATAAGTATACTTCTCATTTGACCGGCTTTATTTTGCTCTGCCAAAGTTTCTAAAGCTTCCCCAATCGGAATACCGGCTTTAATCATGACGCTTAAATGTTTAGTAAAGAAGAGTTTGTCTTTAAAGTTGATTGAGGGTTGGAAAAGTTGGGGCAGGGTAATGTTCATAATATTTAATCAAAATCTTGAGTAACTCTAATAACTTCATCAATGGTGGTGATCCCTTGCTTAACCTTTTCTAAGCCATCTTGAGCCATTGATATCATCCCTTCGCTGATGGCAATTTTTCTGAGGGTTGAGGCGTCTTTCTTTTCGACAATTGCTTGTCTGATCTTATCGCCAATCTGTAAAACTTCATAAATACCAACCCGCCCCTCATATCCGGTGTGATTACAAACTTCACAGCCCGCTCCTTGGTAGACTCTGACACTTTTTTTACCAGCAAATGACTTTTCAATAAACTCTTTATCAAAAGTTTTTTCTAAAGTGGCAATATCAACCTCAGTACTTTTACGACATTTGAAGTGAATCTTTCTGACTAGTCTTTGGGCAATGATGACGTTAATGGTGCTAGAGATAATGAATGGCTCAATTCCCATATCCATCAAGCGAGGGATAGTAGTGGTGGTGTCGTTAGTGTGGAGTGTCGATAGGACTAAATGACCGGTCATGGCAGCATTAGTAGCAATTTTGGCAGTTTCAGTATCACGGATTTCTCCCACTAGAATGATATCTGGATCTTGTCTAACCAGGCTTCTCAACCCTTTGGCAAAAGTTAAATCAGTTTTTTTATTTACTTGGATTTGAGTAATGCCTTCAATGTCATACTCCACTGGATCTTCAATGGTAGAAATATTTACGTCACGACTATTTAAGATTTTGAGAATGGTGTACATGGTGGTGGTTTTTCCTGACCCAGTTGGACCTGTTGCAAGAATCATTCCATGAGGTTTTTTGTAGGCTGATTTGACGATGTTAAGGTCATTTGCAGAAAAGCCCAGATCCTCAAGCGAGAGTTGTCGGCTTTTTTCTGAAAGTAATCTCATGACAATTTTTTCTCCATCAGTACTGGGTACAATAGAAACTCTTAGGTCTAGCTTATCAGTCGTGGAGTCTTGCCCGTTTGGGGTTTCCCATTGGATTTTTCCGTCTTGAGCAGCTTGATGTTCATCAGTCCTAAGTTTTGACATTACCTTTATTCTGGTGATGATTCTTTGGTGAATTTCTCCAGGTAATCTAACAATATCAGTCATCATCCCATCAACTCTGAAACGGATCAAAGAAATATTATCTAATGGCTCAATGTGAATATCAGAGGCTTTTTTTTGTTCTGCGTAACCGATAATAGTATCAACAATTTTAATAATCGGTGGTTCCACCTTGGCATTATTTTTTGCACTGGCAACATTTTCTTCAATGATGTTTTTAAAGATAGTGGTGGCATCCTTTTGGTATGAAAGTAGGGCATCTTGAATATTCTTTGGGGTGGAATAGTGGAGAATTATTTTTTTGTTAGTTTTCCTTCTGATTGCTTCTAAAGCCATGATATTAGAGGGAGTAGCGGTAGTCACACTTAAAAATTCTTTATTTTCTTCAAAAGTGATTATTTGATTTTCCCTGGCAAAGTCCTCATGGATGAGCTGAAGAGTATTATCATCAATATTGATTTCAGTGAGGTCAATTAAAGGTAGATTAATCAAGTTGGAAATGATCTGTCCGAGGTTTTTATCAGTTACTAAGCCTTCTTTTAGCATTAAGCTATAAAGATCACTTTTCCCTTGTTTTGAGTTTTCGTAGAGGTTATCAAGAACTTTCTGAGCCAACAGTCCCAAATCAGATAACTCCTGGTAGAGGTCTTTATCATTATAAGAATACATAGCTTAATATTAGCATAAATTTCTAGTGTAAATCAGGCTATTGTCAGTCTTTTGTCTAATCGGATATACTTAATTTTGATGAGCTCTCAATTTATCTATATCACCATGTTTTATGTTAGATCGTATTAAAAAACACTTAAATATGGGAGATCTTATTATCCCACTTTTAATTTTTTTAGTAATTTTTTCTGTGCTTATAATTATTTCTTTTTCTGCGGTTGTCTATGTGCGGCAGTATAATGTTGAGACAAATAAATTTGAGTTACTTGAAGAGCAGAGAACAGATTTACTAAAGGATAAGATAGAAGCTGTCTCAGATTTAGTTATTAGTGATTTGTTGATTGCAAAAAATCACCACGAGTTCTTTTTATACTTAGATTCATTATCTGGTAAGATTTCAGTTGGACAAGGTCAAAATCATAAACAAAATCTAATCGAAGAATTATTAGTTTTGGCCAAAAGCAGGAGAGTTTACAATCAAATTAGATTTATTGATCTAAAAGGGGATGAGCTGATTAGGGTTAATCATCAGGGAAGTTTTACATTTGAAACTCAAGATGAAGATTTACAAAATAAGGCAGATAGATATTATTTTAAAGAATCGATCCAACTTAATGAAAATGAGATTTATGTTTCTGCACTGGATTTAAATATTGAAAATGGTCAAATTGAGGAGCCTATCAAGCCAATGATTAGGATTGCAACTCCTATTTTTAATAATGGTGAAAAAATTGGAGTACTTGTTTTAAACTATTTAGCTCAAGAAATTTTAAATATAATTGAGGAAAATATAGGGGTTGAAGGGGAAAAAGCGTTTTTAGTTAATGAAGATGGTTACTGGTTAAAAGGTCCGTCTCAAGAGGACGAGTGGGGGTTTATGTATGGTGATACGTCAAAAACTATTTATAACTGGAGTAATCAATTAATTAATAATGAGATAGATTTATCAATACATCAATCAGTAAATGATGTCGGTTTGTTTACGATCGTAGCTGTTAATCCATTTGATTTTTCAGAAATAATTAAAGACGGATCTGTTTTTTCATCAAGCCCTGTCTCACTCATCAGGAAGGATAGAGGATCTGAATGGAAGCTAATCACATTTATATCAAAAGATAATATTCATAGTGAGACAAACAGGCTATTAGTGTTTTTGGTTGTTGCAAATGTTACCACAATATTATTATTAATATCTGCAGGTACAGTTTTAATTTCTGCACTAAATACTAGAAAAAAGTCAGAAATACAAATTATAAAATTAAATGATACTCTCAAGATTATTACTAAGGTTTTAAGACATGATTTAGCAAACGCATTTACCCACGTTAATTTCTCAATTGAGTTGTTTGATAGCTCTAAGGATGAAAAATACCTAGAAGAAATAAGTACTTCAGCCAAACATGGAATCTCAGTTATCGAGCAGATGAAAGAACTGGAAGGCATGGTTAATCAAGGAGCCAGTTTGTCTAATGTTTCTTTAAAAGACACTTTTGAACAGATAATTGATAATTATGAAATTAAGATTAATATTGAAGGATTAAATAGAGATAAGTTTGTTATTGCTGACAGTGGAATTAATTCTGTTTTTGAAAATATTATCTCTAATTCAATTCGCCATGCAAAAGTCAGAGAAATTGATATCAAAGTTTCTGATAATAATAACAGAGTGATTGTAAAATTTATTGATAAGGGAAAAGGAATTCCAGATTCAATCAAAGATAAAATTTTTGAGGATGGGTTTAAGTATGGAGAGACTGCAAACACTGGGCTAGGTTTATATATTGTTCAACAAACCGTTAAAAGATACGGAGGCAATGTCAGAGTTGAAGACAATAATCCTAAGGGGACAATTTTCATTGTTGAGCTAAAAAAAAGTCAAGATAAAAAGAAACTATGAACAAAACCAAAAGAAAAAAAAATAATCCAAATGCCATATTATCTTTAAGAAATATTTTGATATCACTGCTATTTTTTATATTTGGTTTGCTTGGTACATTTTTTTTACTGAAAAATCAGACAAGACACTTAAAAACAGTTAAGGTTAGTCTTGTGTGGTTACATCAAGCTCAATTTGCTGGCATATATACAGCCATTGAGAAAGGTTTTTACAGAGAAGCCGGTTTAGACATTGAGTTTGAAGAGTTTGAGTACTCTAAACCATTAGAGGCGGATCTGGCGTCTGGTAAAACTGACTTTTCTATCCTACACGCAGATAGGATGCTAGAAGAGATAGGAAAGGGTCTAGATATCAAGGCAGTAGCTACTATTTATCAGATTTCACCACATGCATTTGTTTCTACAACGGATGCGTCGATCACTAAACCTGAAGACTTAATTGGCAAGACTCTTGGAATAAAGGGTGATAATAGCTCTGGTAAATTGCTCTATTCTGTGATGTTAGCAAACTTAGGAATAAGCAAGAATGACGTATATTTTAAATCTCTTGATTTTACTACAACAGAGCTTCAAGATATCCAATCTGGAATCGTTGATATGATTGATTTATATAGAACCGATCAGGTTTATGGATTTGTTAAGAATGGTGTCAGTTACCAGCTTTTCCTACCTGAGGATTTTAGTTTTAATATGTATGGAGATGTGATTGCTACTTCAGAAGAAATGATCAAGAATGATCCACAAACAGTCCAGAAATTTGTAGATGCCACGTTAAGGGGGTGGGAGTATGCTCTTGAGAATCAAGAAGAAGCGATTGCCTTTACTGATCTGTATATTACAAGCAAAGATTATCAAGATACTGCTTATAGCAAGTTTATTTTAGAAAACAGTGCTCCCTTAATTAAAAATGATGAATTTCAAGTGATTGGCAGTATGAATATTAATAGATGGACAAGACTTTATAATGTGATGAAGACAAATAAAATATTTGAGCAGGATTTTAATATAGCAGACGCTTTTACTTTACAATTTATTAAATAGTTAAATAATTTTAACAAATTAGCTAATGATTCATACTTGTGTTAATGTTTTATTAATTATATTCTGAATTAAATTATGCAAGATCAACTACAAAACACCTCTGCAGACCAAGTAGATAAAAAATTTATTCTAGTGGCTGAAGATGATGCATTTTATGGTAATGTTTTTAAGACGAAATTGTCAAAAGAGGGTTATGATGTGATTGTTACTGAAAATGGTAAAAAAGCCTTAGATTTTGCTAGAGATAGAGTTCCTCACCTGATCCTTCTTGATCTTGTGATGCCGGAGATGGATGGTTTTGAAACTCTCCAATTACTGAAAGCAGATACTCAGCTTAAAGGAGTCCCAGTGATTGTTTTATCAAACCTTGGTCAGGATAGTGATATTGATAAAGCAAAGCAGCTTGGAGCCAAAGATTACTTTGTTAAGTCTAATGTATCAATTCAAAAAGTCGTTGAAATAGTAAAAAACAACTTAGCTTAAATAAGTAAATTTTGAGTGTCTTGTTCCACCGACACAGTAATTGGTAAGGTGATAGTCACAGATGTTCCGACATTTTCTTGACTGTTGAAGGATATTTTGCCTCCCCAGGATTCCACATAGCTTTTTACGACAAACAATCCTAAGCCTGATCCAGTAGTTTCATTGAGCACCGCGTTTTCAGCTCTGAAAAATTTTGTAAAAATTCTTTCAGAATCTTTTTCTGGAATACCGATTCCAGTATCTGCTACTGTTATAGTCATGGTTTTACCATCCTGACCTATTGTAACGCTTAGAGAACCATTGGGCTTATTATATTTAATTGCATTTACAACTAAATTATCAATCACTTGTCTAATTTTAACTTTGTCGATGATAATTGAGGGAAATTTTTCATCAGGGGGAAGATTGACCTTGTATTGGACTGACTTCAACTTTGCTTCATCTAAATGGTTTGCTAATACCTTTTGAATAATGGTGATAATATTAGTTGGCTCAGGATTCTCTAGAGCTTGCATACCATCGATTTTTGAGACATTCAGCAAATCGTTAATAATACTGAGTGACATTAGGTTTGATTGATAAACTTGATTTAATAATGATCTGATATCAGGGCTAACTTGATCCTTAATTTCTTCGATGATCATTTCTAGACTCCAACGCATTCCTCCGAGAGGTGTTCTTAACTGATGGGCAGCAACAGTTAAGAATTGAGCTTTAATTTCTTCTAGTCTTTTGATGTAGCTAATGTCGTGGAGAAGAATGCTTCCCCCTACAACTTCATCTGCATCATTAATTAGTGGGATTAAAAAAATTTCGTAGAAATAATCTCTGACTTTTACTTCTGCAATTCGATAAGTGGTTTTCTGAGCATGAACTTGCTCAAATGTTTTGACAAAATCAACTTCAGGAAATAACTTAAATATCTCAGAAATATTGTAGCCACTGCTTGGCAACTTAGTAAAATCAGTAGCAGCAAAATTAGAGTAGGTGACTGTATTTTCTCTGTTAAATAGAATAATTCCATTACTGGAGACATCCATAATTGCTCTACTAGTGAGAAAGTTGATTTGATCAGACATTATTGTGCATTAGTCATGCTAAGTTTAACTCGTGATGTGGATCGAGGTCAATTATCTGTTATGGGCACGTACTTTCCGGAAAATTAGTTTGTATAAATTGCAATGGCGACAGGTAATTAAGCGCCATGTGTGGTCTTTTGGAATTGTACCATGTTAAGTATTGATTTAGTTTGTCTGCACAAG
>Ga0210043_1001288_pt1 | contig 21761 bp, 16 predicted proteins | sample CryGeymet201501t_FD_183990 | JGI IMG/M metagenome (GOLD analysis project Ga0210043, IMG submission 183990) | Groundwater microbial communities from Crystal Geyser aquifers in Utah, USA - Crystal Geyser metaG 2015-01t (SPAdes) (version 2) | ecosystem: Environmental > Aquatic > Deep subsurface >... | reverse complement strand
TATATGACGGCCAGGGAAGAGGATATTCTAACGTCTAAGAATCTAATAAACAAAGGTATTGTTCTTGATAAGTTATTAGAATCAATCGTGGTTTCAGATGTTTCTGTTGATGATCTATTGGTTGGAGATAGAAATGCAATACTGTTATCATCTAGAATAATGGCGTACGGGTCAGATTACGCTTCTATTATTACATGCCCAGAGTGCGGCGAGTCTTCGGAAATTGAGGTAGACCTTTCATCATTAGAAGATAAAGATATTGATATTCCGACAGGTACCAACAACGAACACACGTTTAAACTACCACAGAGCGAGAAGACCATAACATTCAAGATCCTGACCCACGGTGATAATAAAAAGATTCAGAACGAAATCGAGACGTGGAATAAACTACAGAAGAACCCAGATGCACCAAGCGCCGATATGAGTATTCGGTACAAGCATATGATTCTGGCAGTCGACGGTAACCGTGATAAAAACTTTATAAAAACATTTGTAAAGGACTCGTTTACCATGAAAGATTTAAGAGCATTCAGGAAACACGTCGCAGACGTTTCTCCGGGTGTAGATATGACGTTTAACTATAATTGTGAGGCATGTGACTACGCTGAGAGGATTTCTATTCCTCTAGGCGTAGACTTTTTTTGGCCTCCCTCTGAATTATAAAAATACGTTACTGTCCCATATCTGGGAATTGGTTTATTATGGGAATGGGTTTACGCATGCTGATGTGTATAATATGCCAATCCAGTACCGAGTATTTTATTATGATAAACTGGTAGAGTCTAAACAGCACGAACACCGCAGTATGGAACCCAAAAATACGGTAGTAAAGGGTCCAGGAGTCTAATTGGATTTCTGGACTTTTTCGTTTTAGTGATATTTATAGGTAACTTGTATAACACCGATAACAATGATTGCAGAAAACTTCTTAACCAAAATACTTACGATATTGAAACCGTTAGATAATTCTAATCTGTCGGTCAGAGATTTACGTAAGAAGATAGAACAAGATCCGGCGATGAAGTCGCATTTTGACAATTTGGGTAAAGACGCCGAGATTATTCGAAAAGCAGCCAAGAAGCGCAGACGCGATGATAAGTCGTTTGATGTTATTTATGGTTTAATGAACTCGTATTTGGATAAATAAAAATGGCTAAGAGACGAAAAAGTTCGCCAAGAACGCCTAGGTATTCAGATATTGGGGCGTTTGTAGATAAAGAGAATATTAAAGATTTCGCCGACTTTGTAGATAAGCTAGGTGAGTATGGGGACGCGGTTGACGGTGCGGCTAGAAAGAGTCGGCACTTTAAAGATCACGTATCCGATATTGCTAATTCATACAAGGATGCGTTTGATGAATTGTCCCCTCTAGGTAGAAGGATTGTTAAATTGTTTCAAGTACAAGCCGATGCGGCCGGAGACTTGGCAGATCGTATTGATGGGTATTCCAAAGCGTCTTTTAATTCAATAAACCCAAAAGTACAAGAAGACATTTTAAAGAGGCTAGACGCTGTTAAACAACTGACGACTGGCTACGAAAACTTCAGTTTAAGCACTCAGGAGGGTATATCGTTTTTAAAAGACTATACCGGGCGTATTGGTGGTGATATTAGTAATTGGGTTACGAGCGCTGGTGACTTTTCTAAACATGTAATGCGGATGGGCCCAATTATAGCGCCTATAGCACTATTTGTTGGAGCAATCGCTGGGTCGTTCCTTTTAATACACAAACTATTTACAAAATCGCTAGAACGGCTTACTGAGATAGAACAATCTACTATTAATATTCGTAAAGAGTTTGGTATTTCGTCCAAAACGGCTCAAGAATTTCATAGCTATATATCTGGCTCACGTGAAGAGTTTATGGCTCTGGGGCTATCTACAGACAACCTGGCGGACAATATGGTACAACTTACCAAAGAGTTCGGGTTTATACGCCGGGTTACTCGGGGTGAAATCAGTTTAATCAATCAATTGAACGCCCGTCTTGGTTTGGCAGCCGATGCAAGTGCCGGTGTTCTAAAGATATTCAACATGATTGGAGACCAAACTCGGGAGGTTGATCAAAACATGATATTATCTACAATAAAATTGTCAGAGGCTGGTAAAGTTGCAAACGCTGAAGTATTTGCTGATATACGTGATAATAGTGAAGATATATTAACATATTTTAGAGGTACAGAGGTAGAGTTATCGCAGGCAGTTATTCGGGCTAAGCAACTGGGCATCAGTATATCTAATATAACGTCGTTTGCTAGCAAATTACTTGATTTTGAATCGTCTATTGCAAGTGAGCTTGAAGCGTCTGTTCTCCTCGGCAGGCAGCTTAATCTAGATAGGGCTCGCCGTTTAGCGTTTGAAGGTGACATGGTTGGGCTCCAAGAAGAACTTCTTAATATAACAAAGTCTGTTGGTAGTTTTGATGAAATGAACGCAATTGAGAGACGGGCTATATCGGAAGCGCTTGGTTTATCCGTTACTGAAATGCGTAACATGGTTGTATTAGAAGAGAAATTATCTAAATTAACAGAAAAGGACCGTAAGATGTTCGCCGAAATGACGGAGGAACAGAAAGCACAATTGGCTATGAAAAAAGAAATAACCGGCCAAGACTTACGGCAGGTTAAGAGTATTGGAGATATGCAAACTTCTACAGACCGTATAAAGAACCAATTTAATGCTATGATCGGTAACATTGTGAGACTTGCAGAACCGGCGGTGCGTAGAATACTCCAAACCATTACTAAGATTACAAACCAGTTTAATGCTACGTTCAATAATCCTACAAAACGCAGATCTATGGAAGAGTCTTTCAATAGAATAGCAAATTCAATATCAACGCTGCTAGACAAATTATTCAATCCGGATAATCTACAAAGAATTGCAGCAGTTGTAGAAAGGATTATCAACGGAGCAACAGGTATAGTTGACTTTATTATGCGAACATTTGGTGGCGGAACTAGTGGTGGGTCTGGTGTAAGTGCGCTTATGAACCGGGCGACTGGTACGTCACCTACTATAAGTGGTGTAGTCACCAATAGTGCCAACCAAAATATGTCAGAAAGTGCTTCGATGAATCAACAATCAATGGCAACTTTAAGTAAGGTAGATGAGACACTTTCTAGATTACAAGCATCTTTAGACAGAGGTATAACTGCGGTTGCTACAATGGACGGTCGACGTGTAACACGGCAGATAGCGGGCGTTAACGCGTAATTAGAGTAATACTATGCCACAAAAATTTACATCGATTATACCATCTAAGCCGTCTAGGGGTGGTGATAAAATTACCCCAATAGGGACACAGCAGATAAATTCGGCCCCGCTTAACCTGGATAGACCAACTCCGCCACCCCAGTCGTCTCCTATTACAAAAACGTCATCAGACCCACTCAATCAGTCAGTGTTCGCAGATGACGGATATATTAATGTAAATGATGCAATAAACTTTAAGATTCGGGATGTTGTGAATAACCGTGTGTTACAGTTTAGATGCACAGTCTCTAACTTGATAGAATCAAGTCAACCAACTTGGAATCAAATAGATTATGTTGGTAGACCGTATCCAATACATATTTATAAAGGGGTATCTAGAACGCTTACATTTGATTTTAAGATATATGCTAATAATGAACGGGAGATGCCTATCATATGGGATCGAATCAACTATCTATCTGGACTAACACACCCGTCTAATTATTCGAGCGGTGGTTATATGGTACCACCATATATAGAAATTACGATAGGAGACTTGTACAAGAATCAATTTGGATTTATTTCTGGGTTTAATATGTCTATTCCACAAGAGTCTGCGTGGGAGACACGTTCTGGAAAAACTAAATTACCGCATATGGTTGATATAAATTTATCGATCAATATAATTGAAGACGGATTAAAAAGCCCTCTTAAGAAATTATATGGGTTCGAGCCAAAATACGCGCTTGAGCAACAAGATAAACAATCTAGAGGGTAATGTATAATGGGTAGATATTCTACACAAGCAATTAAACGTAGAGGCGATGGTAAACGTGTGTTTACTAGCACCGCATATCCTAGAATCGGTAAGAAGATGTCAGATATATACGTTATAGCTACAGATGCTGATAGACTTGACATCTTGTCTTTTCAATTTTATGGCAGAACGGACTATTGGTGGATAATTGCTATCGCAAACAATATAGGCCGCGGTACGTTAACAGTACCAGAAGGGGCCCAATTGAGGATACCAACTGATGTAGAAGACGTAATTAAAGAATATAATCGAATAAATAATGTCGTTTAATAGACATAGAACCTTTACAGATAATGTCTTATACGAGTTCAAGAGGCGTGAGCGGGACTTCGGAGTTTCAGGACATAACACAAATGTTAAAAATCAATCCTCGTTATCTAACCCCGTATCAGATGATCAAGACAATCGGTGGTCCGGTGCCGGTGGTAGAACCCCGTGGGTACGGGTTTCGTCCGGGGTCGTTGGTTACCGTAGAGACGGGGATTCCGAGAGTGTTGACAAGTCAGACGTTGCTAATGTATCCGGTATTAAGACGATCACTACTAAAGTAGATTCAAATACGTCAGAAAGGGAGATACACGGTATTGTATTAGAATCTACATACGATTCTGATATTAAAGACTTCTATGGAGTAAAGACTTATCCTGGAAGCCGTACAATTGCAAAAGTTCTGTTTGAAACGACATCAGATTCAAACTTATTGACCAGCGATAGTAATCTTCAGGTATTCTCAGACAGAGGCCAACCAGGGCCTGTCATAGAGTCCGTAAATATACGGCATAAAAACCCGTTGGGTCTTATAAAGGAAGCCGATATACAGTGGCGTGTGTTCACACAAGAGCAGTTTGAAACGCTATCGTATTTCCTGTGTAATTTACAGAAAACTGTTGTGGTTGAAGTTGGATGGTCGTCACACAGAAAACCAACATTAGATTTAACGAATATCAAGAAAATACGACACATGCAATCGAATCAACTGATGGTTGCCATAAAGAAGACTGATCCGGATTTTTATAATAGTGAGCGGAGTACGTTTAATTCATCAGTAACAGAACAGACTGTAAGTGATAATGAAGACTCATTTGATTCAATGACAGCATATGAGGTTGAGCAGTATAAGCGAGGTACTGACTACGATGTATTCATTGGTATTATACAGAATTATGATATTCAAATTGATGACGGGGCATACTCGGTGACTACTAAATTGATATCAGCAGCACCTGGGTTTATGACAAGCAGGAACGATAATGTATTCAAAAATTATTTTGAAACTAAATTCAATACAGATATAGAAAGGTATAGACTACAATCAGACCCGCGCGTTTGGTTCAAAAATACATCATCTGTACCGCAATTTAATGTAGAAAGACGGTCGGTAGGCCCGACAGAAATATCTAGTGAAGAACTGGACGCAATGGATGATTTCTGGAATATAATGCGGGTTGAACGTGATCTGGTATTCTATAATAAAAAACGTGCTACTGAAGAAATAGAGGCCGGTTCTAGGGGTAGAATTGGGTTTGGTAAATATACTCCCGAGTTTATAAGTGATTTAGTTTATGTTTCGGACGAGGAACTAAAAAACGCCATAATCAGACGTGGTAGATTGATAGATAAATGGAGAGAACTAGAACCAGACGTACCGAGTGGTACACCTGCTACAGTTGGGCTTTTATTGGGTGCGGTTGTTGGTGGCTTACTAGGTGGCCCGATGGGCGGCGCGGCAGGTGCCGGTCTTGGGTTTGGTTTATTTGAAATGCTTGCCGATCAGTTTAAAAACCTGGAAAATACACTGGATGAGCGGGCGTATTCTCAAGTCCGTGAAATGTTAAAATCTATAGTAGAAAATGTGTCTACTATAGAAAGGGGATCTGTTATTGAAAATATACTTAACTCAAAGGTTAGAGGGACTACTAGTAAAACGGCGTCTGCAGGTGGTAGGGGTGTATCTATTAAAACAGATATATTATATTCGTTTGATGATACGCCCAATAAGATAAGTCCGTATGATTGGTTGGACCCGTATATGCCGTATATTCGAATTGCACTAGAAGACTATCATCGAAACAAGTTTGGCATAATTAGTTCAGTAGGGCCGGATGGGAGTTTACAAGCCAATCTATTGAGTGAAGATACTACCCCAAGTAAAAGAATACCAGTTGCCGGGATTGCCGAGACATACGATAGTATTGTTAACCACTTAAAAGAGAATTCATCTGGTAGAGCATATTTGGATAACGGTTTACAATTCGGTTTAGACGTTGCGTATGTGTTTGCCCGGGATGTATTCAACCCAAGATCTAATTACGGATCGCCCAGACTTAGGCTGTACGATTTAAGCGAAGACGCAGGGTTTGGTTCAGATAGAGAACGACAAATTAAATTAGCCAAATTTGCGGCTGTAAAGGCGCATCTCGGTACGGTAGATACTCCTAGTAACACCGGCAATGATAGTACATTTAGTTTAATAAATAAAAATCGCCGGTTTGAACGGGAATCGTTTAGTTTCATTTCATGGGGATTACTTGAAGAAATAGTTAACAAACAATTTGTGTCAGAAACTGCAAATTTTTTAAAAATGGATTCGAGTTCAACCAAAATACGGTTCCATGAAAATCTTGTGTCAACAGATGCGTCGGTATGTATTTTACCTAACAAAAATGCTCCTAAATATGATAAAGGAGTTTTAGTAAATGGCGAGCGGTACGATTTAAGTATAAACGGTATATCGCACAGAAATGTTGGAAACCAAACCGCGGGTACTCTTGAACCGGATGAAGCATGGTTATATTCCATATTCTTAAATGTGGAACGGGTAAAGAGCGTGTTTTCTAGAACAGAGACGTTACGTGGAGCAATTCAAGAATTACTAGACTATGTGAGTGGTGCTCTAGTTGATAATTACGAGTTTACGTTAGATCAACGAGGGTCCACAACCCGTGTAATCGATGTTGCGTATTCTAAATACGATAGTGCCCAGCAGAGATATAAATTCAAATTTAATCAAGCAAACTCGTTTATCCGAGCGGTTGATGTAGACTTGAACCATACCGTAGCAACACAAATGCAGGCGATATACGGGCATCATTCCGGTACATTTAATAAACTCCAATCTCCGTTCGAATCAAGTATCACACCAATTGTACCGAAGGGTATAGACAGATTAGACCTTTTTGGAGACGATCTGATATCAACTGATACCACCGGGTCTATCCAGGATACTACTGCGATGATGGACAGTAAGCCCGGTATAGGGCACTATAATAATTTTTGGATACAGTACGGTGGGGCGTGGGTCAACTACGTATATCCAGACCGAGAGACTGTACTGAAACATATGTATGGATCAGATGTTAAAGGCGAAGCAATTAACTCAGGGACTACAGTACCTAATCTAACAACCACAATAACACTGGATGGTATTAGCGGTATTAGGTATTGGGATGCTTTTAATCTAGATTATGTTCCACATATTTATAATGAACAGGGATTTTTCTTTGTTACAGCTATAGATCATGTGATAAGTTCCGGTGATTGGTCTACGTCGGTTCGCGGTAATTACAGAATAAAAACAATATCTAGGTAAAAATGTCCGTTTACGAATATAACAGTATATCTAAAATACGTGGATTAGATTTTTTATCAACACCGCGTATCGATAAGCCTAAACCAACTAATGTTGATAGGAATACTGGCCGATTTTATCGGTATTTCATGTCCAAGGTTAATGACCCATATATGGTTCGAGAGGTTAATAAACGAACTTATGACGATTTTGATAAAAACACCTTTTGGACTAAAGTTCGATTAAATTGGGTTATAACGGGAACCGAGGATGAGGTATCTAGGTTAAACAAGATTCAAATAATGATGGGTGACGAAAAAATAGCGGGGTTAAGTAGTATAATAACCAATCTGTTAGAGTACAGGGTTGGTGGCGGTTTTAGGCATGTAGACAGTGTGATTGCTAGTTACGAGTACGTACCTAATATAAATGACGCATCATTTTAAGTTTTAATACATGACGATACTTGATAATAATGCTTCAATGACACAGTTTTTAACCAGATGGGATGATGAAAACTGTTTTGTAGAATTTGTGTTAACGGATAGCGAGTTACATCCTAGGATGAATTCTCTTTCATTAATACTAGTTAAATTTATTGAAGAAGAAGACACGTTTGTGATTCCAGTCAACCATAATGAAGCAAAGTCAATTGACAGGGATATATTATTCATGTTAAAGACCGGATCAACTACGACTAAGTTTACTACAAACAAGAAACTCTGTAAGCACGCATTTTCATTGAGTGGGACTTTGGTAGATGCCAGTCTTATGCGGTATTTAATGGACGGCAGTCTTATTGATGTCGAGTCATTACTTACGCAATCTCATAAACATATTTATTCTACACACTATAAACAAAATAACTTAAATAAAGCAATACCTATTCTTAAGTGGGGTGAGTATTTTGAGTCTTTGTATAAAGACTTTAGGCCGTATATTTTAGATATGCCTATAAACAAGTTTTATAATACTCAGGTTGTTGACGTTCTATCATATGTTGAGTCTAGTGGGTTACATGTTGATCCTGCGTTATTTTCCGGTAGCGCCAAACATGTGAGTAACGATGATGTGGTTTATACAGAATACAATCTGTACACGTCGACTGGCCGGCCATCAAATACGTTTGGTGGTATAAATTACTCCGCGTTAAATAAGAGTGATGGAACCCGTGACGCATACACGAGTAGATTTGGTAAAGATGGTAAATTGGTAATGTTCGATTACGAGGCGTATCACCCCCGTTTAGTGGCGTCTTTAATAAAATACATATTACCGTCTGAAAACATTTATGAATGGCTTGGTAGGCAGTACTATAATAAACACGTTCTATCTGATGAGGATATTGAAAGCGCTAAGATAGAGACGTTCAAGCAATTTTATGGTGGTATTGAAAAGAAATATGTAGATAATATAACATACTTGTTTAAGTTATCTGGTTTTATAGATAAGTTGTGGTTGTACGGTAATACGAAGGGATATATTCCGTCACCAATATCTGGCAGAAAGATATACCTAGATAATATTTCAGATATTACAAAACAAAAGCTGTTTAATTACCTATTACAACTTTACGAAACGGAAATGAATATTACTGTAATGGGACGGGTCAAGACAACATTATCTGGGTATAATACAAAGTTGACGTTATATACGTATGACGCATTTTTATTTGATGTAGACTTGCGTGAAAATGAAAATAACGTATTAATTAAAAAGATATATAATAGTCTGAATCCAAACGGAAAATACCCGGTTAGAGTATATATAGGAAATAACTATCAAGATATGCATCAAATTGATCTAAATGAATAGTTATAACAAACAAACATGATAATATGATACACGATGAATTACATTTTGACAAGGTGTTGACCTCAGATGCCTTTTCTTCTAAAATAAATTTTGAAACAATAGATCTTAATTTGGATAAGCACAAGACAGCATTACAGGAAACTCTGTCTGAAATGGGGTTTTCTCATAATGTTGTATCAGATATTATGCAGAATTTGAGTAGAATATTATCTGAAGAAACGAGTGAGTCAACGGCAAAGGCCAGAGAAGAACGTGATAAATTAGGGCTTAAACACATTGCTTACGGGTTTTATTCAAAAAATGGGCAGTTACCGGTAACACATAAAAGGGACGGAGATTCGTTTGCTTCAGCAAGTAACTCAGAATACGAAAAGTTTGCCAAGGAGCGTGGTGATGATGGGGAGCGTGCTACGCCGCCACGGGATGCCAAAGACGTGGAGGACCCCAATGGCGGCGGTGGTGAAGGGGCAGGTGAGCAGCCGCCCCAGGTTAAGCCACGACCTGGAAATAGTAAAGAAGCGCGTAAGGCAGCTGCAGCCGGGTCTGTTGCGGCAGATTTGGCAGTAAAGTATGCCGACTCTAAAGAAGAAAGAGAAGAGATCGAATCTCAAATAGAGGATGAAGATTAATATATCTCAGTTTGCGTAGTGTAATCTATATTTATTGTAGACTATGCGCAAACGGAGAGGACACTGAAAACACAACTTTTATGTACATTTACAACACCGGCTGAGTTAGAAAGCACTATTGACGAAATACTTGATTTTTATGGTGATTCTGTAAGTTCTGTATTTATTTTAGAGAATGCTAACAACCCGGTGGAACTTTACTGTACATATAACGTTTATTCCGATTCAAGAATGGATAGACATCCAACATTGAATACTATAACGTTACACAGAAAAAAAAGTACAAATACGTTATATACTATTAACGCGATGAATGAGTTGATTAGACAGAATAATAACGGTAGAATAGATCATAATTTTAAAATAGATTGGGATGACTATTTTAATTCTATATTATTATTAGATAATGAAGGTATTGTTATAATACCAACTAAGCTTCAAGATATAGTTCAGTTGGATTAGTAGACACAATAAACGGTTATAGTGGTTTATATTATTGCGACGTATTTCTATTCATGTAGAGGTTCACAATAATACACTTTAAACAAATAAACAATTAAACACTTAAAAAAGAGGTAAACATAATGGATATTAATGCTTTAAAACGTAAATTCGATAAACTACAATCAGGTGGCGGTAATGATGACATTTATAAGTTACAGTTCGGGGAGCAAGTCCTTAGAATTGTTCCGTATAAGTTTGATAAAAGTATGCCGTTCACTGAGTTGCAGTTTCATTACGGAGTAAACGGAAAAGATACATATCTATCTCCGCAATCATTTGGGAGACCAGACCCAATTGCGGAGTTCGGTGAAGCAATTCGCCGGGAAAGTAAGGACGGTTGGAAGAAAGCAAAGAAGTTTCTACCGTCAATTCGGACGTTCGTGCCAGTGATTGTTCGCGGCGAAGAGGATAAAGGAGTTCGGTTTTGGTCGTTTGGTAAAACAGTGTATTCAGAATTAATGACTTATATTCTTGACCCAGATTATGGTGATATTTCAGACCCAATGACGGGTACAGACTTGAAGGTTGTTTATGCAAAGCCCGAAGAAACTGGAAATATGTATCCAACGACTACGGTTCGGCCCGCTCGTAAACCAACTAAGCTCAGTAACGATCCTAAGTTGGTTAAAAAGTGGCTAGACGAGCAAAAGGATGTTACAACGTTGTACCCAGAATTATCATATGATGAACTAAGCGATATTTTGGAAGCCTGGCTATCTGGAAAATCCAATACTGAAGATGATGACGTTGAGAAGGAAGTCGAAAAAACTACAAAACGTGAAAACGAAAAGTTAGTAGATGACATGTTTGAAGACGATGAGTCTACTAGTGGCGATTCTGAAGATGGCGGAGATGATGAGGATGTAGATTATACATCAGAATTTGATGACATGTTTGACGACTAAACCCTGGGTATAACTTATGGCAAGGAAAAAAAGTAAAGAGTCTTCCGACTTAAATGTGGAAGATGCACTGTCTGACATTTTTAAAAATGATTCGTCAGTATATACGTTGGGTGAGTTAGATGCCCCTGTTCATGTTAGTGATTGGATTTCGACCGGATCTTCAATATTAGATTTAGCGATTTCTAACCGACCGAACGGGGGCATCCCCGTTGGGCGGATCACCGAAATAAGTGGTTTGGAGCAGTCCGGGAAGTCACTAGTATCTGCGCATATCCTAGCAGAAACTCAGCGAAGGGGTGGTATAGCAGTGTTAATAGATACTGAAATGGCTGCTAGTAGTGAGTTTTTTAAGGCTATTGGTGTGGATTTGAATAAACTTCACATTAAGAGTGCGGATACTGTTGAGGAACTATTTGATTTTATAGAGACAATTATAGAGAAAGTCCGTAGTAACCCATCGTTGAGTGATAAGTTGGTAACAATTGTAGTTGATTCTATCGCAGCGGCATCAAGTCAACGTGAATTGGATTCTGATTACGGTGTTGATGGATATGCAACTGCCAAGGCTATTGTTATTGGTAAGGCCCTTCGCAAGTTGACCAGACCACTTGCTAGACATAGGATAGCGCTTGTGTTTACAAACCAACTTCGTATGAAGATGAACGCGCCGGCTTTCACAGATCCGTATGATACTCCAGGCGGAAAAGGGTTGCCTTTCTTTTCTTCAGTACGTATTCGGTTATCCAAGCGCGGTAAGATAAAGGATAAGAAGACTAAAAAACAATATGGTCTAAACGTTCAAGCAGTTATCTATAAAAACCGATTAGGACCACCCGAGCAATCGTGTGAATTTGAAATATTGTTTGATAGGGGTATTAATGACTATGGATCTTGGTTAAAGGTTCTGAAAGATAATAAACTTGTCAAAATTAAAGGTTCGTATTCTGTATACACATTAGTTGATAAAAAGACGGGTGAAGTGAAAGAAGAATGGCAGTTTCAATCAGCGGAGTTTGTAGAAAGACTTTCTAATGATGAAGAAATGAAATCTGCCATGTATTCTGATATTTGTGAGGCTCTTATAATGGATTATGTAGACCGTGATAGTGCCGAACTTAATGACGATTTCTTTTTAGACGACGGTAGTGATGATGATATTGTAGCTGATAAAGATGGTGATGATGATTGATTCGGAAACCAAGGTGGTCCGAACTCGAAACTTGTTTCATAAGATACAAGACGAGCGTTCGGACCACCTTGATATGTCATTAGATTCTAATGTCTTATTGGTTGACGGTTTAAATACGTTCATTAGGGCGTGGTCTGCAAACCCTACTTTAAACTCAGGGGGTGAACATGTTGGCGGCACCATTGGGTTTTTTAAATCAGTATTTCATGCTATTGATAAGTTTATGCCCTCTAGAGTAATCGTGGTTTTTGACGGTAAAAATGGGTCGGCAAAGAGAAAGTCATTACACTCCGATTATAAGAAATCTCGGTCAAAAAATAAATTAAGTAGGGTTAACCGGGTATACGGTCAATTAGACGACGATGAGGAACGGGTTCGTATGAAAAGACAACTCGTTATGTGTGCTGAGATGATGAAAGAATTGCCGATCTCAATCATGATGTATGAAAATACCGAGGCAGACGATGTAATGGCGTATCTGGCAAACGAATTATGTCCAGAAAATGTCGTATTGATGTCGTCTGATAAAGATTTCTTACAACTTGTAAATGAACGGATACGTGTTTGGTCGCCTACAAAAAAGAAAATATACGATCAAGATGCTATTCTGGATGAGTACGGTATATTAAGTGAGAATTTCCTGTTGTATAGGGCACTCGATGGTGATAAGTCTGATAGTATAGATGGAGTGCGTGGTATGGGATTGAAAACACTTAAAACACGGTTTCCTATAATATCCGAACGGTATACTACTGTTGACGATATTTTAGAATATGCCCGAGAACACTCTGTTAATAACAAGATAAAGATATATAATAGGTTAATTGAATCTGAAGATATTGTTCGTTTGAATTTGAATCTTATGTCGTTACAGGATGTAAAAATAAATTCGAACGCAAAGTTGGATATTATAAATTTATTTAATAAATCCAGACCCAGATTAGATCGGCTCGGTTTTGAAAGAAAGATAAGAAATTATGGATTGTACGATTCTATTCCTAACGTACAAACATGGATGCAGAGATTTAAAATTTTAGATAGTTACGTAAATAATGAGCGAACAGCACGATAATCTATCGGATTATGGGAAGGCATTTCAGACAAAAGCAATATCAGCGTTAATAACTGACAAAGAGTTTTTAAACAGAATCCATGAAATTATTCGTGCCGACTTTTTTGAAAGTGACGCACATCAGTGGATAGTTGGCCAGATAATTCAATATTATAGTGAGTACGCTGTACCCCCGAACATTGATGTATTTAAAATACAGATACGTCAAGATATCGATGATGAGGTTTTTAAGGTAAATGTTATAGACGAGTTAAAAAACTCGTTTAAATATCTAGAATCTCCGGATTTACCGTTTGTAAAAGACAAGTTTCTTGAGTTCTGTAAGAATCAACGGATGCAATCTGCTCTATTGCGTTCTGTAGATTACCTGAGAGACAAAAATTGGGATGCTATTTCAAACGAGATTCAAACTGCCCAAAAGGCTGGTGAAGAGTTTGATATTGGTCACGATTATTTCAGAGAAACTGAGTTCCGTCTATCAGACGACGCTAGAATTGCTATCAAAACTCCGTGGGATATTATAAACGAGGTAATGGACGGCGGGATCGGGCCTGGGGAGCTTGGAGTCATAGTGGCGCCGACTGGGGGTGGTAAATCATGGTTTTTATCGGCCTTGGGTGCGCACGCGGTTCGCCAAGGAAAGAATGTTGCTCATTATACATTGGAGTTATCGGCAGAATACACCGGGCGCAGATACGACAGTATATTCACAAAAATCCAATTTCAAGATTTATTACATCAGAAAGACCGGGTAACTCGATACGTCGATGGGATGAAAGGTCACGGTGAACTAATAATTAAGTTCTATCCACCAAAAACGGTGACCTCTAGAACACTAAAAACACATATAGACAAATTAACCGCATTTGGTAAAAAACCAGATTTGGTTATTATAGATTACGCGGATAATCTGAAACACAGTATAAAGTCTAGTGAAAACCGATACGATGAAATGGGTGGGATCTATGAAGAGGTTAGATCACTGGCTGGTGAATGTATGGTCGGTGTATGGACCGGAAGTCAGACCAACCGTTGTCATGTGTTGACGGATATGGTAGAAACACCAAATGGTCCCGTTGAAATTGGGTCGGTTAGCGAAGGTGATAAAATTCTAACACATGATGGGTTTAAAAAAGTAACTAGAGTATTTCCAATAGAATACCAAGGTGTTTATAAAATAACAACTAAAAGCGGCAAGACTGTAACTGTCTCTGCTAACCATGAATTTCCAACAAGATATGGAATGTGTAAATCAATTTCAACTGGTTTATCTGTTGGTGAAAAATTGTTTATAAAACCTGTGTAATTTTTGACATGTTGTTATATTTATTAATACTAACTAAATTGGTAAAATATAATGGCATCTGTAAAAAAAGCATGGATACGGGATTACGGCGAAGAGGAGGGTCTTAGGAGATGGAATGAACATAAAAAGAATTTTGGAAAAACAACAGAGCAATTGATCGAGATACACGGTGAAGAGCGGGTTTTAGAAATAAACAATAAAAAAAAGACATTTTCATTAGAGGCATGTATAGAAAGATATGGGGAAGAAGATGGCAGAAAAAAATGGGATGAACGCCTGGCTAAAAAATTGAAGACTCAGAAGAACAATTTTAAGAATAAAAAATGGAAAAATGGTAGAACGTTACAGGAGTATCAAGAACGCTTTGGGATAGAAGATGGATACAAAAAGTGGTCCGAACGTAATAGAATTCAATCATATAAAGTATCTAAGCAGTATTATATAGATCAATATGGTGAAGAAATGGGGCCTATATTGTGTACAAAAGCTAAAGACCATTCATCAGAAACCTTTTTTATATCCAAATATGGCCCGGTTGAGGGTCCTTTGAAATATAAAGAAAATTGTAAAAAATATGGAATAACATTGGATAAGATGATAAGTCTCTATGGTGAAACTGAGGGACATATCCGTTACGAGAGATGGTTGCGGTTATCATATGAAAATAGTAGAGCAGTTATTGGAAATGGTGTTAGTCAAATTTCTCAAAAATTTCTGTGGGAAGTTTATAATAAATTGCCGACAGAGTTACAAGATGACTCATATTTTTATGAATTAAATTCGGAGTATGTTTTTTATGTAAATAACGAACTTGGTTATCCAAAAAAATTAATTGTGGTGGATTTTAAATGTAGAAATGTGATAGTGGAGTTTGATTGTGAACACTGGCATAATGACGTAATAGATACGTTACGAGATCGCCTTTTGTCAAGTAAAGGATACATTACAATTAGAGTAGATTACAATGATTATAATGCTAATAATTTACGGGTAGTTGATGAAACTGTTAATGAAATAAAAAATAAAGTATTAATATAATGAAACACACATTAGATGCATCTGACTTTTGTTTAGATGAGATAGTATCTATAGAATTTATTGGCGAAAGAAAAACTGTAGATATAACTGTTGAAGATACTCATATGTTCTTTGCTAACGGGGTATATTCTCATAACTCCGGAATAGACAGGCAGGTTATTCAAACCGATTCCATAGCTGACAGTTTTGCAAAAGCGATGGTCGCCGACTTTATCATGACAGTATCTAGAAGCGGTAACGATAAAGTAAACGATAAAGCCAAAGCGCACATTGCTAAAAGTAGATTTGGTCCGGACGGTATGACGTTTTCAGCCAAGGCAGATTTGTCTAACGGTGATATTGATATTTTTGATGTTAATTCATCATCTGGTGCATCCGCTCGCGGCGAGAATACTGACGATGAAAATAAACTATATTTGAAGAGATTTATGGATATGAAGAGTAATAACGCTGATAACAAATCGTCTCAAAAATAGTTTGAAAATACTAAAATAATATGCCAAAAATCGTTAGCATATACGATATTTAAACTTACCCTTAAACAAAAAAATGGAGAATTGAATGGAGTTATCGAGTGTGGTGTTGTCTGATATTACGACCTTTATGAAATATGCAAAATATATTCCTGAGCTTGGTCGGAGAGAAACGTGGGAGGAGTTGGTTACTAGAAATATGAATATGCACATAAAGAAGTATCCACACATGACTGATGAAATTCGTGAAGCGTATAAGCTGGTTTATGACAAAAAAGTACTACCGTCAATGCGCAGTTTGCAATTTGGCGGTAAGCCGATTGAAATTAGTCCAAATAGGCTATTTAATTGTTGTTTCTTACCAATGGACGATTGGCGGGCGTTTAGTGAGATAATGTTTCTACTGCTAGGTGGTGTCGGTGTAGGCTTCAGTGTTCAATACCACCATATTGAAAAATTACCAGAGATCAGAAAACCGAATCCAAGTAGAAAACGTCGTTTTTTGATTGGGGATTCAATTGAAGGATGGGCCGACTCGATTAAAGTTTTAATGAAGTCTTATTTCAACGGCATGTCAACCCCGGTATTCGACTACTCAGATATTCGTCCAAAAGGTGCATTGTTGGTTACTAGTGGTGGAAAAGCCCCAGGACCACAACCTTTGAAGGATTGTATTCATCATATTACAAAGATCCTTGATTCAAAAGAAGACGGGGATAAGTTATCATCTTTGGAAGTGCATGATATTGTATGCTATATCGCAGACGCAGTACTTGCCGGTGGTATTAGACGGGCAGCACTGATATCGTTGTTTTCGTTCGATGACGAGGTAATGGCTACGTGTAAATACGGAAATTGGTGGGAGCTAAATCCTCAGCGAGGCAGATCTAATAACTCGGCAGTAATTTTACGACACCGGGTAGAAAAGGATGAGTTTATGTCGTTTTGGGAGCGTGTTAAAAAAAGCGGGTCTGGTGAGCCTGGAGTGTACTTTTCGCACGACAAAGACCTAGGAATCAATCCTTGCTTTTCTCCCGAAACCAAGATTGCGGTTGCGGACGGTCGGGGAGCTGTATCTATTAAAGAATTATCGGACGCCGGAGATGATATCCCCGTGTATACAGTAGATAAAAAAACGGGCAAGGTTAGAATTGAAATGGGAAGGTCTCCCAGATGTACTCGAAAAAACGCGGAGTTGGTTCGTGTTACGCTAGATGATGGGTCGTATTTAGATGTAACACCCGATCACGGAATGATGCTTAGGGATGGTTCATACGTAAAGGCCATGGATCTAACCCCAGGTGATAGCTTATGTAGGTTTACAAAACGGGCTGAAAAAATGCGTAAAGACGGTACAAGTAAGTATTGGCGTGTTAACTGTGATACTAAGACCGGTAGTATAGATAGGATATTTGAGCACAGGTTAGTATCAAAATTTTTTAATAAGGAGGAATGGGATAGAGTTTATGACAAAGAACAGAAAAATGGGTGGATTAACGGTGGACTAGTTATACATCACAAAGACTATAATTCACTAAATAACAACCCAGATAATTTAGAAATTATGTCATTCCGTGACCATGCAAAGTTTCATTCGGATAGGGATACGCAGGGGGTTAATAATTCAAACTATTCTGGATTTACTAATACCGAAATTGAAGAATACGCAAAGAAAATTACAAAGGAGGCCGGTAGGAGAATATCATACAAAGAGTGGATAACGGGTGACCACCCATATATTAAAAGCCTTTCTAAATGGAGACAAATGAACTGGTTTTCATCCATTTCTGATCTATTAAAATGGGCTGCAGTAGAGGTGGGGGTTGAACATATAGATACAGATCCGAGAGTGGTTAAAACACTGTTCAGAGCCAAGTCTCTCGGGTATAATGCCTACATTAATAATGGTGAAGTTTTAGTTAATAAGGTATGCGACGGTTGTAAAAACGAATTTATCTCTACTTGGAAAGGGAGACACACGGTATACTGTTCCATCGGATGTGTTCCTATGAGGGATAGCTTTGTAGATGATTGCAACTACGGTATAATTAACAAGCAAAAGCATACCTTAGAAACCCAAATAAAAGTATATAGTGATTTAAAATATTCTTTAGATAGAGCGCCTCTAAAGAAGGAATGGGTGCTTAAGTGCAGGGAGTTAGGGGTTCCCTACAGAACACGCCCTAATGTTAATAATAAAAATAAGTATTTAATCAAAAGCTATTCCCATCTAAAATCGGTTGCCGCAGATTATAATCATAAAGTTGTGTCTGTTACTTTTCTCGATTATAAATCTGATGTATATAATATTACAGTAGATGAAACCCACACTGTTGGGATTGTAACGAGTGAGTCTGAAAATGTATTATCAGGTATATTTACGTACCAATGTGCCGAAATTGCCCTCAGGCCGAACCAGATGTGCAATCTTACAGAAATAAATGCATCCGATGTAGTAGATCAATCTGATTTAAATGAGCGCGCTAGGGTTGCCGCGTTCATAGGTACTCTACAAGCGGGCTATACAGACTTTCATTATCTTAGGGATATTTGGAGGCGCACTACAGAAAAGGAGGCGCTTATTGGAGTTGGTATGACGGGTATTGCAAGCGGTGCAGTTCTTGGGTTAGATTTAGTAGAGGCCGCCAAATGTGTTTTATCAGAAAACGAACGAGTAGCTAAATTGATTGGTATCAATAAGGCGGCAAGAACCACAACAGTAAAACCTAGCGGTACGAGCTCAACTGTGCTGTCGTGTTCCTCTGGTATACACGCGTGGCATGGAAAATATTATATAAGAAATATTAGGGTTGGTAAGAATGAATCTATTTATACATATTTAGCAAATAATCATCCAGAGCTCGTTGAGGATGAGTATTTTAGGCCAGAAGAACAAGCGGTTATAGGCATACCCCAGAAGGCCCCTGAGGGATCTATTTTACGGGATGAGTCTACGCTAGACTTCTTGAATAGAGTGTCCAGGTGGAATGAAGAGTGGGTCAGAACAGGCCACCGGTCAGGGGCTAACACACACAACGTCTCGGCAACCGTATCTATTCGAGAAGATGAATGGGAAATGGTTGCTGAGTGGATGTGGAAGTCTCGTGGTAAATTTAATGGCCTGTCATGTTTACCATATAACGATTCAGATCACACATATGTCCAAGCACCCTTTCAAGACTGTACTGAAGCTGAATATGAAGCCAGAGTACAATCATTAAAACAGGTGGAACTTACAAACATTATAGAAGTAGACGATAATACTAATCTTTCGGGTGAAATTGCGTGTGGGGCCGATGGGTGCGTTATTACCGAATTATAAACGTTTATAGTAGATGTATCAAAATTGTTATGTAGATGTATATGACCGAAAGGCATATATATGGGATGATCATGCCGGTTTAATTGAGAAGCATTATCATCGGTATGGATATGTATTAGACCCGGACGGTGAATTTGAGACGATGTTCGGGGACAGATGCCGCAAAGTTTTTAGAACTAGTGATATAAACCCCGCTGATTTATATGAAAGTGACGTATCTCCGGTAACTAGGGTATTAGTAGATGCATATTATGATGATGATACACCATCTGTAAATCATAGAATACTTACGTATGACATTGAGGTTGAAACTACCGGAGGGTTTCCAGACCCTAAGTTTGCCGATAATACAATAACGTCGATTGCTGGGCATAACAGTGCAACAGGTTGTTACACCGTGTTTATTCTAGACCCAGATGGTCTTGTATCAGAGTCATCTCACAGTAATACTACAATAGTCCCGGTAGATAGTGAAATTATACTATTGCGTAAATTTATAGATTATTGGGTTGGTATATCGCCGACTATAGTCACTGGGTGGAATACTACATATTTTGATAACCCCTACTTAATAAACCGAATACTAAAAGTACTGGGTCAACGGAAATTGGATATGCTGTCTCCAATAGGCATAACTAAGTACATGGAGTATAAAGGATCATGGGCAATTGCCGGGGTTAGTTTGCTGGACTATATGCAACTATACAAAAAGTTCAACTATAACGAAGCGAGTTCATACTCTCTTAACGCGATCTCTAATCTAGAACTTGGGAGGGGTAAGATCGAATATGACGGTGACCTGAATGACTTATTCAGGAACGATATTCAGAAGTTCATAGAGTATAACGTAGTTGACGTTGAACTTGTAGTTGAGTTGGATAGGAAATTACAGTTCATTGATTTAGCGCGTGGTATTGCACACGCCGGGCGGGTATCATACGAAGATTTTATATATTCTTCAAAGTACTTGGAGGGTGCAATTTTAACTTATCTGAAAAATAAAGGATTGGTTGCGTGCAATAAGCCAGCGGACAGACAGGTCCAGATGAAGGAAAGGGGATCTGCTGGATCAAGTTTCGACGGTGCGTATGTTAAAACACCTAGAGGTGGCGTATACGAGTGGGTATACGATTTGGATTTAACATCTCTGTATCCTAGTATAATCATGAGTTTGAACATTTCACCTGAAACAAAAATAGGAAAAATAGAGTCATGGGATGCTAAAAAGTTTCGTAATGGGGATATAGATGAGTGGGTAGTAGACGGTGATCTTATTAAGACCGAAGATTTGAAATCTTTCATGGATGAAATGAAAGTTTCTATTGCGTCAAATGGCGTTATGTATCGAACCGATGTTGTCGGCTGTATACCTGATATTCTAAATACTTGGTTTAGTAGACGAGTTGAATACAAAGATTTAATGAAAAAATATGGTAAGTCTGGTGATACTGAACAATATCAATTTTTTCATAAACGACAACTCGTTCAAAAAATTCTTTTGAATAGTTTATACGGAGTATTGGGACTCCCGGTATTTAGATTTTTTGACCTAGAAAACGCGTTGGCAGTAACTGCAACCGGCCAAGATATTGTTAAAAGTACCGATAAGGTTGCGAATATGAAGTATAATAAGGAGATCGGTGGTAACGAAGATTATGTAACATACGTAGATACTGATTCGGTGTACCTAAGTTCAGTACCATTATTAAAACATCGGTACAACACTGATGACTGGAATGACGACCAATGGGCAAAATCCACGAACGACCTAGCATCCGAAATGCAAGCGTATATTAATACGTTTTATGATGTATTTGCTAAAAAAATGTTTAACATCGATACACACCGGTTTGAAATTAAAAAAGAGTATGTATCTAGACGTTCCTTGTGGTTAAATGCAAAAAAACGATATGCCCAATGGATTA
>Ga0210043_1001286_pt1 | contig 21778 bp, 26 predicted proteins | sample CryGeymet201501t_FD_183990 | JGI IMG/M metagenome (GOLD analysis project Ga0210043, IMG submission 183990) | Groundwater microbial communities from Crystal Geyser aquifers in Utah, USA - Crystal Geyser metaG 2015-01t (SPAdes) (version 2) | ecosystem: Environmental > Aquatic > Deep subsurface >... | reverse complement strand
CCTCCAACACTTCCACTATCGGGAATGGTTATAATATTCCCATCGGCATTTTGAACATTAGGCATATACCATTCATGCTCAATATCTAATATTTGAGTTAAACTTACCCCCACCGAAGTTCTTCGTTGGGCTAAAGGGCTAATTTTTATTGGGGTTATGAACATTTTATTTGAATTTTACGCAAGTTACTTGACCGCTTGTTAATTGAATTTTTGTGAAGCTTAAATCTTCAAAATCACAAGTTATAACAGTTGGCTTTACTGCATTCGCAGGAGTTGAAACATAGTTTGCTTTCACATCCACTCCGTTAATTTCTAAAATAGCAAATACCGTGTCGGCATCTACTTGAATAGTATCAAATTTAAATGTGTATGCTAAAGCATCATTTATTGTAAATGTACCAGCACTTCCTGAAATTCTATCTGTATTTGTTTGCATAATTTTTAATTTTTACAAGTTTCTAAATAATTGATTTTTAAGTTGAATCGGACTAAATGAAATCTGCTCATATCGTCTAAATATTGTTTATTTTCTATCGTCAAGCCGCTGTAAACATTATCAAAGCCTGTTACAATGCTAATAAATTCAAAGTCTATCGGTATTTGATTTAAAGAATCTGTAATGTCAGCGTGAAATTCAGCATCTGCCCGATGTACAATGTTTGAATACAATTGAACTAAATTGGCTTGAAATATTATTGCCAAATCAATCGTTGCCGTCCCTATATTGTCTATTTCTTTAGTGTTTCCCAATAAAAAAAATGAAGTTAAATTAAATCTGTCATCAAAAAAAACCTCCTTATAATTTCCATTTCCTAAATATAATTCAGGCACTCCATTAACCACATAAACACGCTCATAGCTTTCATAAGAAGTAACTCCTTTAGCAATAAGATTGTTGTATAATTCCGTTTGAATTTTCGCAATTACAACGTCTTCGTTTATTGGATTATTTTTCTGAATTAATGCCATTTAAAAATTCCTTTTTATATTTAATTCTTTTTTTGCCGTAAATTTAATATTATAAATCGACTTTCTATTGTTTTCAAGTTGTGTTTTTTCAAAATCAACAGGATAAACTTCTATACGTCTGTATATTTCCTCTGCTAAAATCTTGTAATCGGTTATCTTTATTGAGTTTGCCAAAGAAACTATTTTAGTCAACTCACTTGTAACAACTCTTGGTAACATCTTTGTACGCAACTCATAATTTTCAATAACCTTGTCTTGTATTTGCTTCCATTCTTTAAAAGATGTTTTATATTTATTAACTTCCAACTCCTCAACATTTTCGATAAAATCACCCAAAATACGATACGAATGATACAAGTCTAATCCTGTGTAGTCGAAAATAGAGCCGTTTATTTTGCCATCCATTTGTGTTTCAATTCTTACTGTTTTATTTGCTCTAATATCTGTGTATTGAAGTAATAAAAATGGTATGCTTTCAAATTCTGAAACAACTCCTAAAATTGTCAAATCTGCTTTTATTTGATAATTTCCATGTCCAAATGCTAAAAATACTAACTTCCAATCTACTAACATACTTACGTATAATTGTTGTTCAGCCGTTCCACTAAAACCATTTGTAAAAGTTCCATAAGTGTTGTTGTTCAACGTAGCAATAGCAACATTGTCTTTGTATAGTTTGATTAAAACACTATCAGCACTGACAAATCTTTTAAAAGTAAACCTGCTCAAATCATTTTTCCACCAATCATTTGTATTGCTTCCAAAAACTACCTGACTAAAAGGGGCTTCAAAATTACAATAATTTACCTCATTCGCAGGTACGATTGGCGGTGTTGGTACGCTAATTACTGCTAATTTCGTTGCCATTCCAAAAGCATTTACAAACGGTCTGTTATTCGGTATGTTTATAATTATTGCCATTACGGATTCAATAAATTTATTATTTGATATTTAAACTGTACTTCTATCGTGCCTTGAGTGAAATTAGGTTGTAATAAATTCATTGCAAAAGTAATGTTAGTTGTAATCTGAAACGGTGGATCTTGAGTGCCAGGATTGGGAAATTTATGATAAAAATCCAATGGTTCAATAAAGTTATTTTTTTCGAGTAGATAAATTATATTTCCTGCTTCTTTAATTGAATAAATGGTATTTTGTTGAATATCCGTCCCAGATGCTAACCCTCTCACAATTAATATAGGATCTATTATATGATAAGTAAAATTAGTACTTGCTGGCAATAATTCAATAGGGGCATTTGCTAACGTCTGAACTTCTGCTGCCTGAAAAACTCTTGAGAAGTTTATAAAGTTAGTTGCTGCCGATTGAAATTCATCAACTCGCATTTTTGCCGAGTTGAACTGATTAACTCCAGCTTTCATTATTTGTATGTCCAACAAATCCTCCGCACTTATTGTAGTCTTGTCGATTGTCGTAGGGTAAAATCTTACTTCTGCCATAATTTTATATATTTAATGTTTTATTTTCTCCTGTATTTAATGTTTTATTTTCGCCTGTGTTTAATGTTTTTACTTCTCCTGTTGGCGTTGGCGTTCCTGTTGATGTAGGACTGTTTATTTCGCCTGATAAATTGTAATCAATATTTTGTGTTTTTGTTCCGTCAATCAAACATTCTGTAACCATTAATCCACTAACCAACGTCCTTGTTAATGGTGCTTTTAATAAATTATTAGTTGTTTCATTAGTTTCAGCACTTCCAAACTCCATAATTTGTTGACCTATTGCTTCACTTTTTTCTATTCTGTGAATGACCCAGTAAGTAGTAATATCAGTCAAAGCTCCTCCCGACCATGTCCAAGTAATTCTAAATAAAGTGTCTTGACCAACTAAAACTGCACCGCCTAAATTAGTCATCGTTGTAGCATCAAATGTTTCTATTACTTGTGTGAATGCAGGCGTTGCATTTCCATCCTTGTCGTAATCAAAAATTGTAAAATTAGGACTGAAAAAACGGTATTCTGTCGTTCCTGCAACTCCTAAAGCATTTTTGCCATTAACACTAAATAAATAAAGCATCTTAATTTCGTAGCCATTCAAATTTGAATAATTTGAAGTTTTATGGTTAAAATTATCATTTGGCTCTGAATTATTAAAGAAAACAGTATCAACATCTGTATTTTTCATCCAATTTTCCCAACGAATTTTTTGAGCAAAATTAAACTCGTAACTTACATTTGAAGACGTAGAACTAACCAATGAAATAGCTATTAAATTCTTTTCACTTCCCGAAGCTAATTGATAAACTCTTGTTGTACTCATATTTAATTGCTGAACGCCACCACTTACTGTTTGTGGTAATTGATAATTGTACTCATCAATAATAAAATAACTGTTAGATATTGGATTGTGAGCTACTAAACAAGCCTTGAAGCTATTTATAAAGGCATCTTTTGTTAAATCTAAATCAAAAGTTCCTTTTATTGCCAACCCATGTTCGTTGTAACCTTTAAAATCTGTAAATCCTAACGATTTATTTTGAGCTTCTGAATAAGGAAAGTTTAATGCTGTAAAAGTCATTAAGTCAGGGATGTCGGGGCTTTCATCAAAAGTACCTAATACTTTTAATATTGTTACATCTGAATTACCTGCTATTATAGTACTGTCGCCAACCTCAACACCGATTAAAAATTTTTTTGTATTATCTAATCTTAATTTTTGAGCCGTTGTAAGAGTTGTTTCAAATGTTATTACTGCAATATTTGAAGATGTTGGCGTAATAGATAAGCAATTGTTTAATATTCCTGTTCCCGTCGTTGCTGCTGCCCCCATTTCTGTACGAATATTGTCGTACATAAAATTTGTTTCAAAATTAGTTTGAGTGTTTTCAATTTCGCTTTGTAATTCAGGTAAATAAGAAAAATATATCTTTACAATATCGTTTGCATTGAAATTGCCTGATAGCTTTTCAACAAATATAGTAACTTTTGTCGTTCCGCTAATTAAAATTCCATCCGCACTATCTAATGTAGTACTTTCCCGATAATTTAAGCTTGTTATTTCATAGTTACTATCAAAACCATTAAAAGTTTCGTTAAAATAACCAACAGAACCCAATACATTTTCAACTCTTTGCTTTTTTGCTGTATTTGGATTACTCAAGACTGTTCTAAATTCAGCATCAAAAACATATTTTAAAGAATTTAATCCATCCAACCAATCGGGGACAATATTATCTTCTAAATCATCAACCCCGCCTGCATTGAAATAAGGAATTATAAATGTATGTTCAATTTGAAAATGTTGCCAAGTTATAAAAGTATCTGTAACTGTACTTTTTTTTGACACTGTCATACCTCCATTTTTCCATGATTTTGGCAAACCTAATCCCTCCATATCCAACGACAATGGAAATGAAGGAATTGTTGAGGGAGTGTACCATCCTTGATTTTCATTTGTTATCAAAGAATTTGTACTAAAACTATCATTATTCTCAATTAAACCGTAATTGTAAACTAACGATGTTAGCGGTGTCTCACCGACAACTACCCAGCTTTTTATATCTGACTGCAATGTGGGTTGTGCTGATAAGAAACTAATGTTCATTAGTTTTTTTGTGACCAATGTTATTATTCCTCCATTAAAAGTTTGATTTACGAGAGATTGACTTCTATTAATCGTCCTAACATCATCATTGACAAAGAAACCATCTTTTAAAAAATCTCCTCCGTCATTTCTTTCAATTTCTAATATTGTTGATGATGGTTGACTTACCACCCATTGCATATTAGCTGGGTCATCATTTGCGGCAACCATTTTACTACGCCATTTTATTTTTATCTCTTGAATTATTTTAATTTTTTGCATTACTAATCCAGCTAAATTAGTAACAAAATTAGTGGTGTCTAAAGAATAATCATCGCCATTATTCCATTGTTTGAAGTACTTTTGTGATAATATTTGTATTTCGGTAGCCAATTTATTTTAAGTTTTGTACTGTTTTTATCAATTCTTCTGGTGTAATATTTCCTTTTTCTGCTTTTTTCATTAGTTCATTTAAAATTATTTTATGCTCTTTATTCTGAATGTCATTATTTAAAATATTATAAGCTCTTTTTTTTAAATTTTTTTGCATGTTTAAAAGACTTTCAACTTGTTGTTTTAATGTATTAATATTTTCGTCCATCATTCTGCTTCAATAAAAGTTTCTGTTAAATTATTAGCATATACAAATTTACTATTAAATTCGACTTTTGCAACATCATTTAAAATATTCCACTCATTAAATTCCATTTTCGCATCAGTACCGTCCGCCATTTTGAAATAAGAGTTTTGACTAATCTTATTAAAATCCTCCATTCCAAATGGAACTTCGTCTAATTTATATACTTTTCGCTGCCTTTCAAAATTGTTAGCGACAAAAGAACGGCTATTTATGTATTTATTCCACAAATATTTAGAACTCGTAAAATCTCTATGATTAGCAGGAATTTTACCACCAACTAAATAAATGCATTTTGCTTTTGAATGGTTATTTGTGCCAACTTTTAAAACTCCAATTCTATTTTTTATTTTACTTGCATAATTTGTTCCACCGCCAAATATTCCTGTAAGATTGTCTATAAATCCGCCAACTGATTTTAATGTTTTTTCTATTGCCGTTAGTTTGTCTTTTCGAGTTCCTAATGCTAATTTAAAATCAACTGTTTCATGCTTTTTAATGAAATTATTGTCTGCTCCTTGCTGTGCCGTTGGGTTGTTTACCAATATTTGATAATTCGTACCCTTGAAATTGCTCAGCGTGTATTCGTCTGCAATTGGGTCAGTTTCATATTTTAATAGTGTGCTAAATACAATGTCATCAGCATTTGTTGTCCAGCTTTCAATGTCAATATCAGGCATCACATAGCTGCTTTGACTTTTCCAAAATAGGTCATTTTTTGTTCTCATTATCAACTTACCATTCTGAATAGTTATCTTTGCTTCAAATTGAGCTAGCAATATTTCAACAAATTCTAATCCTGTAAATCCAAAATCTGAAACATTTGGATAACCTTTTAAAACGCCTTTAGGGTTTTGAATTGTTCCTATTCCTAAATCAATGTCATCTATATTGTTGTTACTCGGTAAAAAATGATAAAAATCTAACTCAATAATGGGGCTTTCAAACGTAAGCCCTAAATGTGTTGCTAAAATAGTCATCCCTGTACGGTAATTCAATAATTTATGTGTTCTTTTTGGGCTTATTAACAAATCAAATAGTTTTTTACTCATATTAATTATTGCTATGAATAAAAATGCAATATACAGTATTTGAAGTATTATCGACAAAACAGCGTATAAAATTGCTCCTATGTTTACCACAACACCAAATCCAACTGAAGGGATAGCGGCAGATATTGTTCTAAAAATCAAATCAATCGTAGATATAATATTTTCCACCAACTCCTTTGTCATAATAAAAAGAACAACTATCATTATAAGCATTTCCATTTGGGCGTTAGTTTTTTCAACAACATATTCAAGATTTGCGTAACTTGAATTATTTATCTTACCTTGACTTTCTAACAAAGTCCACGTAATAGAAGCTAATCTGTCATTTATACTAATCAAATCATTTTTCTTTGAAATACCAACTCTCAACGTATTATCTTGAAAAACTTCGTAAAATTTAGGTAAATTTATATAAGCATCAAAAACTTGAACAACACCATTGTCATTTCTTGCTCTAATTATTATTGGCAATCCTTTATAAAAATTACCTGCTGCATGATTATTTACAATTGTTACGCCTAATCCAAATATAGTAATATCATCAATATTTATCTGTGGTTGAATAGCATCGTTTCCAAAGTCAGACGTTACAACTAAATCAAACGCTTTTAAAGGAAAATCTACAACTTGCCCACCTATTTCAACTTCTAAATCATCACTTATCATAGTTTATAATTTATTTTAGTTGTTTTATTTCCCTCTTTAATCTTGTGAGAAACTATTTTTCTAACATCATCAACATTCCAACCCATATCAACAGGCTTTCTATCTATTGCTTTTACGATTTCTTGGTTAGATTGATAAAGTCTTTTCAACTCAATTTCAATAGGACTTTCTCTTGAAAATTGAACACCCATTGATTGAGAATTCAAAGCATAAGACAACATTCCATTATCTGCTAATTCTCCTAACTTCTTATTGCTAATACCATCTAATTTGTCATTTACAATTTTTGGAACAACTCTCTCGTTGGGATGTAAAACAGCTAAAAAACCTCCTTTACCATCAACACCCTTTCCATTTTCTCCTGTATTTTCTATTCCATCCTCGAAAGCAGGTAAAGAAGATGCTGCAGCAACTAGTACTGATTGACTTACTAACGCTTTAGCCAACGCTGTTGTTGTGTCTGCTCCTTTGTCTAATTCAGCATTAAATGCCTTTATTAAAGCAAGGGCAATTTCAGCTTGTTTCTCTTTTTGTAATAAATCTTCTTTTTTCTTTTCAGCTTCGGCTTGGTCTTTTTGATTTTGTGCTAAACTATCTTTTGCATCTTGAATCCCTTTATTTGCTAAATATTGCAAGTTTTTTTCTCGTTCTTTTGTGTCGTTCACTTCTTTGTCAGCTTCTTTTTTTCTACGTTCAAAAAAATCTTTTTCCAACTGTTCGATTACAGCCAATGTTTTTTCCCTCGCTTCAATTCTTTTTTGTCGCTGTTCTTCTTCAAATTTATCTGCTTGTTCTTGTCGGGCATCGTCTAATTCTTTATCAGATTTTTTTTGAATTTCACTTAAATCATTTAATAATTCAGTTTTTAATGCAGCTTCAATTTCTGCCGTTAACAATCCATCTTTTTCTAATTGTGCTATTTTTTCTTCAAATTGTTGTTGTCTTAATGCTTTTTCTTTATCTACACCGTCCTCCATTGATTTTATTTCTAAATCGTCAAGTATTTTATTTTGAGCTTTAGCACGTTCCTGCTCTTTATTAAACAAGTCTTGTTGATGTTTTGATATTAATTCATCTTCTTTTCTGTTTTTTTCACGTCTTAATTCTTCTCTTAATTTATTTTCTATTTTTCCATTGCCTTTTATAGCTTCTATTTTACGATTAAATTCTGTTTCAACTTGTGCAATTTCACGGTCTAAATCATTTTTTATAAGCCTGTTTTGAACGTCCTCTAATTCTCTTGAGTAGTCTTTTGCTATTTTTATAGCGTCTTCTTTGGCTTTATTATTTTTTATTGTTTCTTCTGTATCCGCTTTCTTAGGATTAATCAATTCTTTCAATGCTTGAAATTCAGAAAAGTAAGATGCTGCCATATTCAAATCTTTTCTTCCTTTAGCTGCTTTGAAATTTTCTTTTGCTCTATCTGCTGCTCTATTGAGAGCTTCTGTCATTGCATCTCCTGAAAGACCTATTTTTTTAAAATCTTCAACTACTAATTTAGCAGCTTCGTTTCCTGCTTTTGTAAATTCATTAAAAGCAGTCTTTACTTTCCCTACTGCTAATTGTTCTGCCGATTTATTCAATAATGTAAGTCCTGACAATGTTTCTGTTGCAAATTGAGTTATACTTCTTAATGCTTTGCTAATAACTCCCTCTCCATCCTCTAAACTCAATACAAAACCCTCCCATGCGGAAGTTGCTTTAGTAATATCTCCACTCAAATTATTAAGCATGGTATCAGCCATTTCTTTTGCTGAACCATTTGCATTGTTTAATTCAGCGCTCAAACGCTCCAAACTATCAGTGCCTTTTAAAAACGTGCTAAATGCTGCTACACTTCTGACATCCGTTAACTCTAATGCTTCAGACAAATCAACTCCCTCACTACTCAATTGCCTTAATCCCTTTACTAAACTTGGTAAATCTTTTACTGGCTCTTTTAAACGCCTACCCAATACACTTGAACTATCTGCCAATTTCAGCATGATGTTTCTCGTTGCTGTTGCTGCCGTACTTGCATCGAAACCACTATCTGACAAATTACCTAATAATGCTACTGTATCTTCTAATCCGAAGCCTAATGCGTTAGCTACTGGAGCAATAGTACTCATTGAAGCATTTAATTTACTAAAATCTAACGCAGAACGTGCAGTTGATTTTGCCAACACATCATTAATCCTTGCAGCATCTTTGGAACTTAATCCAAACGCTTTTATCGTTGCTCCTGTTAGTGCTGCTTGTTCTCCTAATTGAGAACCCATTGCTGCCGCAGCATCTAAAGTGGAAGCGGTCATATTCAAAATGTCCTGTGTTGGGAAGCCTAATTTTGCAAATTCTGTTTGCAAATCTGTTACTTGACTTGCTGTAAATGATGTAACGCTACCTAATTCTTTTGCTTGGTCGCTCAAAAACTTCATTTCTTCTTTTGTTGCTCCTAAAACAGATTTTAGTTTGCTGTTTGCAGCTTCAAAATCTTTAAATATTGCTACTGATGAAGTTATCAATCGGGCTACTCCTGCTATCCCTGCCGTTAAACCTAAAAAGCCTAATCCTGTTCTAAGCGTATTGCCCAATCCTTTTAAAGCAATCCCATAACGACCGACATCTCTACGCCCATCCCTTGCAGCATTGTTAATTGTTCTTAAACGACCATCTAATTTGTCAAAATCTAATTTGGCGGCTTTTGCCTGTTTTGAATTTACTCCAAATTGAGCAGCTAAACGCTTAAATTCTGCTTGTGCCTTATTTGTATCTCTCGTTAATTTTTTAAAAGCATTTGATTCAATTTCTATCTCCTTTGCTGCTTTACGTGTCTCTGCTGCTAACTTTTTATTTTGAATTTCTATTTCTCTTGCTGCTTTACGTCTTTCTGCTGCTTCTTTACGTCTTTCTGCGGCTGATTTTTTTATAACACCTAATTCCTCTAATTCTAGCCTTGCCTGTTCTTTTACATTTTTATTTTGCTCTTGGGTTAATAATCTTAATTGAGCTAAATCCCCCGCTTTTGATGAATTGGCTTTCTTTAATTGTGCTTCTAACCTTAATTTTTCTTTTTCAACTTCATTAAGACCTTGAACACTTTTTTTAACTTCATCTTGTGCCTTGGCTAACTTCTTAATGTCAGAAACATTCGCAGCCTTAAATCCTTGTGAAAATTTCTTTTGTTGCTCTAAATTTTTACGCAACTCATCCTCCATAACTTTAAGAACGGCAATAGTCTTTTCAGCAGATTTTTTAACATCTCTAAAAACATCCTTTTCTGATACATCAGTATTTTTAAGCTTTGCCATTTTTATATTCTTTTTTCATTAAATCTAAGTAGCCATAATATTCAACTACACTTGTCTTTTTAGCATCAATCTGTACACCCATAAACTTATCTAAATAAGCCTTCAACTCGTACTCCTCTCCTTTCCTTCTATAATCTTGTTTAGCTTTCAATTTCTGCTTTAATAGATTTATTTTAGTATTTAAAAACCTATCTTTTGTCAATGCTAAATCACATTGTAATTCTAATATTTCCTTTTGTGTTTCAAAATAATCCTCAAAATCATCCGAAATACCGTACCTATCAAAAAAATCTTGTTGCCATTTCTCAATAGTTTCAATTAATTCATCAGTTGCATCAATGTCTTTTATTTCTTTTTGAGCGTATTTATATTCGCCACTTGAAATTTTCCACCAATTAAATATTGGCAAATCTTCCAATCCATCATATAAGCCCAAGTTCTTTTTTGAGGTTGAGTAAAATAATAGGCTTAATAAATTCTTTAAGTTTTTCAATATTTTCATTTGTTAATCCAATTATGTCTTTACCAAATTTCTCTTCAAGATTGACATCTTCTTTAATGAAGTCTGCATCAATATCCAATCCTTTTAATTCAGGCATTGCTTTTATGCTTTTATAAAATTTACCTGTATCAAATAAATTAAAAGGTTGCCCAGCTTTTTTTCGTCCTCCCGACAACTTTTGTGTTAAAGGAGAATATCCTGTTCTTAAATTGCCTTTTGCATCTTTATAAGATAATTGCACGCCTTTACTATCAATAGAATTTTTTAATTGTGATTTGTTTAATTCCTCAATAAAAATTTGAACACTTTTACTTTGCCAAATTTTAAAAAAAAAGCTATCGAAGTTTAATCCGACAGCTTTTTTTAAGATAGATAAATCGGCAATCATTTTAAAGCCTGTATTCGTTGCCATGCAACTTCCAACGGAATGTTAATGAACTTTTCCCACTTTTTCAAGTCGTCTTTTTTCATCTTCTTTGCAAATGCAATTGTGAATGTAACTGTTCCTAATTGGATTGTTTCTTTAGATTTTGCCATAATTTAAATTTTAAAGTTAAAGTGTGTGTGTACTTGTATTAGTTTCAATACCTATTTTAGTGATAACTACTTCTAATACATCTCCAAGTGATTGAAGTGAAAAAGTCAATACATAGTTTCCTGGTGTTGGTTCTGTTACAACTACCGTTACTGCTGTTGATGTTGTTAAATTGGTAACTGTAAAATCTCCTGTAACTAATCCCTCTTGTGGCACTAAGTCATTCAAATAACCGCTTCCATTATCTATTGACAACGCTAATGTAGTTGTAGAAGTTGCTCCTGTTACAACATTAATGTCTAACAAGCCCTCTTTTCTCAATAAGTTCACATCGGCATCAGTATTGAATACTGCAAAATCTCCGTCATCCACTAAGTTAGAGTAATCGAAAACAATTACAATTGTTGAATATTTTTGAGTGTCATTACCTACTACTAATTTAGCATTGAATGTGTTGTCTTCAAATGGAAATGGCTCTAATAATCCAGCAGGATTTTTCATTCCTCTTAATTTTCCATTTTCATCAACAATGTAGAAACCTCCGTCAAAAGTTGCCCAAGAGTTTAATTTTTTTACCATCTGTGGAGTGCCAGAACCTCTTGTCAAGGTAACAGTTCTCGCTCCTTTTCTTAAAAATTCTCTTGATCCATCGGGATAAGTAAAGAACTCGTCATCAGCTCTTTCGTCTGTTGCTACTCTAATGTTATTTACTGGATACCATCTATCCAATTTGTTTTGTTGATTTATTTTAGCATCTACAAAAGCATTGTTTAAAATATCAGTATCAGGGTCTAATGCAGGTGTAACACCGCTTGAATTAGTCATTGGTACTGCTATAATTGATTTTGCTTTTGCAATTAACACTCGGCAATCTCCCTCGCCTGTGTTGCTTATGCTTTGTGTACAAAAATTTGCCATAATTATAAATTTTATTTTTGTTATTAATTAAGAGTAAATAACTTAACCTTTCCACCGATTAAATTATCACTCAATTTTTTTATTTCACTTTGAATATCATCTATTGACCTCGTTAACTTACTTCTTAATCCTGTTATTTTTACAAATCCTTGTCCTCCTTGCTGACCTTCTATCTCTTGAATAATTCTAATTGTCAACTCCTCTGCTTTTCGTTGTTCACGATTAGAAGTCAAAGCAGATAAATATTGGCTTAAACAAGCAATTTGAAAATCATACAAAATTGCCGTTGCAAATAATAACTCGTTTTGAATTATGAAATTTGTATAGTCGTAATAAACTGCTAAATCTAAATTTAAACCGTCTTGAATATCTGTGTAATCAACATCGTTTAAATCAAATAAAGTAGCCGTATTATGTCCTAATACCAATGAAGTGTTTACATTTAAATTTTCGTAACCACTCATTACTTTGGAATTTTCGTAATCTCGCTTAAATGGGCTAACCGTTAATCCATTTGTTAAATAACCAATATAATATTTGCCTTTAAACGTGGTATCGGAGTTATCAAGTTTCCAATTTAATACTACTTCTTGATGACTGCTAACAACATTAATGGATATAGTTTGCAAGGGTGTAGATATTGCAGAATTAAACAGCATCAAATCAATATTTCCTGTTCCTTGAAACTCCAATAAAACACGCTTAATTATAAAAGCAACATCACTACGGTCGTTAACGGTTATCTCTTTACCTATAAATCCCACAGGTAAAGTTTCTGCATTAACTTTATTATTTGCATAACGATATGTTAATGATTGTTCAATAAAATCTCTACTGTTGAAAACGCTCGTACAAACACTTACTATGCTATCTTTTTGCTTATTAATTAATTGAGTGTTGAACTGTGCATCGTTTAGATTAAGGTAATCCTCCGTTGCCTTTAGGTAGTCAATTTTGACTAAAGGATTATCATTAACGATTAAACCACTTCTACTCTCTAAATTATTAGCGTCCAAAATAGGCAAATCAGGGTTAAGAGGTTGGCGGAAACCCACCAACCCACTAACCTCTGTTTGTATTTTGCTAACGTCAAACATCTGTTTAAACTAAAGCAAATGCCAATAATGGAGTTTCGCCAGCTACACTCAATGGAGCGTGTTGTAAACTTGTAAAAATGTTAATTGCTGTTTCAACAGTAACATCTTGAACTGAACCACCAAGGGCTGTTCCATCTGAACGAGTTTCGTAAGTGTGCAATCCATAAGTCAAACCATCAATAGGATTGATAATTGAACTGTATCTATTTACAGAAGTTACTACTCCTTGACGTTTTTCAGGCTCAATCCAAGGTAGAGAAGAAATAGAACCCTCTGGCACTAATATCCATGCTCCTTTAGAATAAGCACCAACTAAACCACCAAATGCAGCTGTTAAGTCAGGGGCGTGAATTATTTCTAATCCATCAAATTGAAATGATGTGTTAAAAGAATTTCCTGCTCCTTGATTTCTTTGTCCTCTGAATTTGTTGTAAGCTACTGAATCGGCAACAATGGAATAACGAGTACCTCCATACTTATTGATTTTTGATACTGTATCAGTAATCTGAACAGCCAAATCTCCTTTTGTTGATTCAGTAATTTGAAAAACATCATCAACAACATCAAAAGTACCATCAGCAACTGCTATGTTTACTCCTGAACGATTAGCGAACAAGTAAGAAGAAGCCGCTGTGTCTAATCCATTAATCATGTTGGAAATAGCGTTAAACAACTCATTTGTATGGATTTCGTCTAATGTTAAAATTTTGTTGCCTGCTTGTTTTAAAGTAGTAGCAAAAACATCTGTTTTTTCCGTCCATGTTGGAGTTAATGTTGCACTATCTCCTGTTGTTCCTACGTGGTTGTGAACACTTCCTGTTCCTAAAGTTCTTGAAGTTCTTAGTCTGTAATTCGTTTCAATTGCTCTATCTTGTCGTGTTAATAGACTTTGATAGTCAGGTAACATGATAGAAGTGTTTTTAACGAATAATTTATGTACAGAAGGGTCTCTGTATCTTAATTCGAGGTTTTGGAAAGCATTTATAAGCTTAGGCTGTGCTTTTACCAATACCGCTGAAGCATAATTTGCCATAACGATTAAATTTTAAATAAATAAAAATTGATTTTTGGTGAGCACCGCTCTAAGACTTTCCAATACAATTGGAACTGATTGCAAATGTAATTAATATTTTTTAATTACAAACAATTTAACGTAAATTTTAATAAAAGGTTATATTAACAATTAAAACTTTTATAAATTATTTCTTGATTAATAAAAATAGGATATTCTATTTTTTTTATTTTTTTATCAATATGGCTTACCAATGCACTATGATTTATTCTCTTATATTTAAAATAAACAATTGTATCTATTTCATTATTTTCGAGAACTGATTTGTTCTTAGTTATAATTTCAGTAGCATATTCATATATCTCTCTTTCTAATTTAGTCATACTTTAATTATTGTAAATTTTTCTTTTAATTCATTTTCCGTGAATGTGCCATGATACAACTGACCACTGCACCAACTACATCCTTTTGAAGTAATAAATTTAATGCCATAAACGTCTCCTACTTTCTTAAGAACATAGGCTTCATTTCCTTTTTTCCAATTTACAAAATCTTCTTTAAGAAATAAACGCATTTTAAATCTCTACTGTTTTATCTGCCATTCTTTTTGTCAATTCAGAATTAAATGCTTCCGACCCCTCTCCATGACCTTTGTCGTTCATTTCTTTAACAAATCTATCGTATGAAGTAGCTGTTCCACCTGCACCACTATCTGAACCACCTGCACCGCCCTCGGCTTTCTTTAAATAATGTGGGTTTTCGTTAAAAAATGATGCAACCACATCTTTAATTGGTAAAGGCTCTAGAGTTGTTGGGTTTTTTAATGGCTGACCATCATTTCCAACTCCAAAAAGATTACCGCTCTCATCTACATCAACCTTTAATTTGTTGCCCAACAATACCATCATATCACTTTTTGGTAACACAATATTATCAGGAATAACGCTCGATAGTGTTGTGTTAATGATGTTTGATTTTTTAAAAGTAGTGTACTCGTTCAATACTTGCTCTTTTTCTTGTTGAACAGTTTTAATAGTGCCTTTTAAAGTTTCTAAATCTTTGTTAAGTTCATCAACTTTTTTATTAGGCTCAATCTTTGCTTCTTCAAGTTTTGATGCAACTAATCCACTACTCCACTCTTGAAGTGCTGTAATAGTGCTTTCATCTGATTTGTGTATACCGTCCTTCTCAATGCCTAAACCTTTTAAAATTTCTTTACGTCCAATTTCTGTTCCAGACTTCATTGTTTCTTTTTTTAGATTTTCTTGAAATTGCTTGTCCTCATCAGTTGTACGAATGACATAAGGGACATCTGTGATTATTATTTCTTCTTGCTTTTTTTCCAAAGCTTCTGTTATAGTTGCATTATCTACTTCTACAACTTTTCCATTAATGTTGATTTTCATAATTTATTAATTTTCGTTTAATAATGATGTTAATTTTTTTATGCCCCATACTTTTGAAGCATTTTTTCCAAATTTCTCCTTGTATTCTAATCTCAAATCTTCTAACTCAGAATTGTCGTTGTTTGATTTCCCAGCAATCATTAAATCAATTAAATCTGCTTGGCTTAACTTCTCCTTAGCTTCACGCTGTTTATTTAGAATTATTTGAGCTTCACGCTTTTCGTAAAATTCTTTTGTTGCTTCTTCATCAATGATGTATAGTTCATTGTTTTTATGTTGATTTCTTTCATCAACAAAAGACCTTAAAACTGCCTTGCGACCCAAGTGCTTTTTACTTCCTTTTTCATTGTAAATTTGTTGTCTTTGATTTATCGGTTCAAGTAGTTGGTACTTGTCCGCTATTACCATTTGTGAATTTTCCATTGTTTTGGTTTTTATAGTTAATAAATTCTTTTTTTAATTGCTCTTTTGATTTGTTTAAATCTGCTTCCTCCCAAAAATCTACAAATATTTTTTTTTCTATAGCAGCTTCAGAACCAAATACAGTATTTATTTGCTCAATAGAATAGTGTACAAATGGCTCGATTTCTTTTTTTATTAATTGATGTCTTAAAAGAGTTTCATTACTTCCGAATTTAGCGTAAATATACTCTTCCAACATTTTATCTAATATAGTTATTGGACTTCCATCTTGCCTTGCTTTACTGTACTTGTCCATTAATACGTCTTGACTTTCAATTATAAATCTGTCGCCATAGACTATCTGTACTAAATTCTCTTTTTGTTTAGCTCCATACAACCAATTAACAACCATATCAACAAGGAAATTATGTGACCATTCAGCAACTTCTTTAAGTTGACTTAACTCGGTTAGAACAGGCTGCACATCAATAAAACGTCCTGTTGCTGTTTCATTTCTAACACCTGTTTGCTTTACTCTTTTTGTACCCCAAATTGTTGCTTCCACCAACTCCTCCATGTCCAATAACTCTGCATTGTATTTGTCCCAGGTTATAATATCGGGACTAACATATCCCATTAAATTAGGCGTTACAATAGCATCTTCTTTATCTCTCGGTAAATCGAGTACGTGAATATCGGTAATATCTCTCTTTATTAATTGTCCTGTGCCATGGCAACTTGAACAAGTTGTTTTTTCTTTACCCTCTTCTCCCGTGCCTTGACAAGTCGTACAAAATCTGTCGTACATCCAAAAGAAAGGAAAGCCATTTGTAAACTTAAAAACTGTTTTAATTGATTTGTCCCTGGCATAGTCTTTAGCCAATTCAACAACTGAATTAATTGTTGATTTCCTTTTTTCCGTTCCTATTTCTTGACTTGCTGACAAGATAAATGCTGGAACAACACCAAACGGATGCTGAAAACTTCGCTCTTCATTGTGGATGAAGCTATTTCCATTTTGAACAATGGTAATGTCGTTTATTTCATCTACGTAACGCCATAAAAGAACAGTCAATCCACCTCTTTGAAGTTTTACAGGCTCGAATAAAACCCATTTTAATAATTGCCCATTGCTTTCATAGTTCCTAATATCCTTAATTGATTTATATGTCGGATAGATTTCTTTATCTTCATTGTATTCAACGAAAATTATACCGTTAGGATCAACATCTGAAAGCTGAAATAAATTTTCTGAAAGGTATTTTTTAACTGATTTTTGACCTTTGAAATTTTTAGTAACATTTTCAAACTTTTCAAGTAACTGTTTAGATTTAATTTCATTATAAGAAGTACCACCCGAAGCTGTGTACACATTTGAACGAGGTTGCAAAACTCTATGAAATAAATCCCGAATGTCTTTTGAGTATTTTTTCCTTGCTAATGCTTTATCATTGTTTTCTATTTTTTCTATTTGAATAAGTTCTTCATGAAAGTCAACACCATTAACTAAAGCATTTAAACTTTTGTATTCGTCCCTTTTTTCTAAAATCCAATCGGGAGCAGTTTGGTTTTTGTTGATTAATTCAACTACTTGTTCAGGTGTTGTCATTGTCAGATTTAAATTTGTCAATTAGTTTTTTTAGTGTTTTATCTGAAATTTTAAGCGTTCTTTTTATTTCGTCATAGCTAACTTGATTATAAACCATTGAAATAAATTTATTTTCTATGGTATTCCAATAATTTGAAAAATATTCTTTTGCTTCTACTAATGCAGCTAAAAGCATAAATAAAAATGAAGCCATAAAGAAGCCACTAAAATAATTATCTGTAATTAAAGACAAAAATAGCAAACTAATTGTAATTAAAAGATATGATATTAGAGTTAAGTTTCTTTTCATAATTCGCAAATATAATTAAAATTCGTAAGTTTCAACCGATTGACGTAATAATTTTAAAAAAATTCCATAAAGGCATATCTAATAGCATCAGGAATATGCGACCATTCGTGTAATGGTATTTCATTGCCATTCTCCTTCCATGCATAGTTATTAAGTGCTTTTGCTACATTTTTACTTCTCGGAGTAACTATCATTTTATATCCCTGCATCTTTTTTATTAAATCTATTTTTTTATTTTTTGACCTACACCTAACAATATTTACTCCTGAATCGTACAAGTCCCTAATTGTTCTTTTAGCTTCACTATCCCCAACTATTCTATCTGAATGTCCTACTAATTCAATTATTTTTTCAGCCAATTGTGGAGTTCCTAAATCGTTTAAGTAAAGAATTTCATCAACATAAATCAATTCTCTTTTGTTGTCAACAGAAACTTTTACAAGTGCGTCAGGGTCTCTACTCCCAAAATCTAAACCGTAAATGTAAATCAAACTATCGTCAAACTCTCCAAACTCCCAATTTTCAAATATAACACCCTCGGCATTTGGTAAGAAACCTCCTAAAACAACGTGCTTGTATGTTCTATGTCCTCTCTTTATTTTAGGGTCTGCATCTTGTTTTTCTTGAAATGTATAACTTTCGTAAATATCATAAAGCTCTTTTAAACGAAGATAATCACGCAAATTATGCTCAGCTACGTTGTCGTAATTATCTAAATATGTAGTGTGGATATATAAAATATTATCTTTTATTCCTGTAAATCCTTCCGATACTCCTTTGTCTTCAAATAGATTAGTGTAAATCCAATGCTCATACGTTGGAGGGTTAAATACCAACATTGAAAAACATTGTACATCAGTTGCTCTTATTGACTTCCTTATCTTATCCCACTCATCATATGTTCGCATTTCATCAGCTTCATCAGTAACAAACATACTGAAATTTTCTAATGATTTTAATTTTGCGGTTTGATTTAATGATGATGTTTTTTGACCAGCAATGAAAATTTTACCCCCATTATTAATATGTTCGTATGTGTTATTTGAGTAATTGAAATTATTTTCAAAACCTAATAAATCAATTCTATCTCTTAATGCTTCTGAAATGGATTGGTCTGTCGAGTTCATTGTATAACGAGTGTAAAGAACTCTGTGCTTATAATCGTTTACTGCTAATGGAATAAAAACACTTTCTGCAAAAGATTTGCCCGAATCCCTTCCTCCGTAAAGCAATATAGTATCTATTTTTGATAGTTCAATCCAATAATTCTTATATTCTTTTGTTTGTGAATTAAAGTCTTTTGAATTAATAACATCCCAAGTAGATAATATTTCAAATAACTTATTGTATTTCTCGCTAAATGCTATCTGCATCCTTTGGTTTATTAAATACTATTGTAACCTTTTCGTTATTAATGTTCTCATTCTTATTTTCGTTCTCCGTATAACTCATTGAAAGTTTTTTACGCTCATCATCATCACATATAAGTTTCATTAAAGCCATTTGTAAAGCAGGAGCGTTTGATTTATACCATTTTGACCTCATACTAACTTTTAATTCTATCCTATTACGATTTAATGCTTCAAACATTGTTTTATAGTCGTTAGATTCGTTAGGGAAATGTTCGTAAAATGTAGGCTTAGCACAAGGCAAATACGCAACAATGTCTTCAATGAAAAACAGTTTATGTTTCTCTATTGCTTCCATTGCTGTTTTTAATAAGTCTGATGTTTTATATGCCATTGTTATTCTATTATATCGTTTTTGTATTTGTTTTGCAATTACTCACTTTGTTTGGAGATTTTGGGTTATTATAAAAATTTAAAATAGTGTCTTGATGTTTTTTTATATGTTCAATTTCAATCTTTTCTGCATCTGAATAATATCCTGTTATTTCTGAAACTATAATTAATTTTGGTATTATGTTTTTTTCATTGCAATAAACATAAATAGGAGCTGTATTATTTTCTTTGATTTTTTTTAAATGATTTTTATATCTATTATACGGATTTATTGATGTTCCAACATATAAAACATTATTTTCATAACTTAAATAGTAAATATATCTTTTGTGTATTTTATCTAAATCTTTTCTTAAACCCATGATATTGAAATTGTGTTTTTTGTTTTTGAATGAATTGGTTTTTTAATCATTAATGGAAATCTTTTTTTTAATAGTTCAATTGCTTTATTTTCCATCTCATCGTTTCTATAATCTACACAACCGCCTAAATTATTCCAATGTAAATTAGCCCAATAGAATTGTCGTGTTTTTAAATGACCTCCATATTTTTTAAAATGTCTTAACACTAAATCATAATCTTCTTTAACTTCAAATTGTTCATCAAAATAAAATTCTCCATCATTTATAATTCCCATTAAATTACACGTTATTGTACCTTTAAACGAAAATGGTTGTAAAGGGTGATTTGCAAAATTTGTTGTAGCTGATTCACATCCCCAAATTTTAAATCCTAAACCACTTGTTAATTCAAAATGTTTTTTAAAAATTTCTTTCCAAATATCATTACAATTATTTTTTAAAGAAATCATGTTTCCTATTGTGTAGTATCCACATTGCCTCACATCATCATCTATAAAAACAATATTTTCATTTTTGAAATAGTTTAAAATAAAATTCCTTGTTTTTGTTATACCAGAATATTTCAAAGGAACTGGAATTATTTCGTTTTTAATTTCTTTCTTATAATCATCAAATTGGTCAACAGGAACAAAAAATATACTATCACTTAAAGTTAAGTTTGTTTTGCAAGTTTTATGTCTATTTGATGACGGAACGCAAATCTTCATATTTTATAACTCTTTGGATTCCTATATTATTTAATTCTATTTTTTTATTATTCACTTCTCTTTGTGTTTTTAATTCAAAGAAGTCTATTGCTTCATTATGTTGATCTTTGTTTTCAAAAACAATCATTAAATATTCTTTTTCTATTCCAAGCTCTTGTGCTGGGTCAAATTCTTGATTTATTTCTATTTCTTTACCATCTACAATAATTTTCTCATCAATATCCAATCCCCACTCTTCCAACTGTTCCGCTTCCCATTCGTTGGCTAATATTTCCCACGCCCACTCTCCACCACTCACATTATCTTTTATCAGAAATTCTTTTTGTTGTTGCTCCGTTAGATTGTCGGCAATAATTACAGGCACTTCTTTTAATCCTGCTTCTTTACACGCTTTTAATCTCATATTCCCACCCAATACCATCATGTCTTTATTAACGACAATAGGACGTATTTCAAGCATTTCAGGGAACTCTTTAACCGAGTTGACTAACTTCAAAAATTTATCATCTCTAATTAGTCTAGGATTTGAAGGATTAATTTTTACTTCTGATATTTTTACTTTTTGCGATTTCAATTTTTCAATTTTTCATCAATACTTTTTAGAATTTCCACTATTTCATTAGTACGAAAATACCAATTAATTAGTTTTCTACAAACTAAGAAAACGAGAGCGGCTAATGTAAGCACGATTATTAATAAAATTATTTGTCCCATAGGTTTAGTTTTAAGGTAGTTTTATATTTAAAAGGTCTTTTTTTGAAACATTTTTTAGTGCTTCTTTTTGCTTTTCATCAACAAAAACTTCTTTTTCTCCAACAACAACCAATTTACCATCAAAATCATTATAAGTTTCACTTTCTTCTTTCATCCTTTTAGCAAATTCCAAAGTTATTTTATTAAATTCTTTTGTTGAAATACCTAACTTTTTATAGTCCTTTCCTTTTAATAATGTTTCTATCATTTTTATTTGTTCGTTACATTCATTTAAAAGTAATTTTATTTTAGCCATTTTGTATCGTTTAATCAAATACGAATAAA
>Ga0210043_1001284_pt1 | contig 21826 bp, 18 predicted proteins | sample CryGeymet201501t_FD_183990 | JGI IMG/M metagenome (GOLD analysis project Ga0210043, IMG submission 183990) | Groundwater microbial communities from Crystal Geyser aquifers in Utah, USA - Crystal Geyser metaG 2015-01t (SPAdes) (version 2) | ecosystem: Environmental > Aquatic > Deep subsurface >... | reverse complement strand
GTTGGATATGGGGTCATTAATTGCTGGTACTAGATTTCGAGGAGAATTTGAAGAAAGATTGAAAAAGATTCTCAAAGAAATTCAGAAAGAGGGTAATGTCATTACTTTTATTGATGAAATTCATACTTTAGTGGGAGCGGGAGCGGCAGAAGGAGCGATTGATGCTTCTAATTTATTGAAACCTGCTTTAGCTCGGGGAGAATTACGAGTTATCGGAACTACTACTTATAAGGATTACCGAGAATATATTGAGAAAGATCCAGCTTTTGAAAGGAGGTTTCAACCTATTATCGTGGAAGAACCTACTCAAGAAGAAGCCATTAATATTTTAAGAGGCTTAAAAGAAAAATATGAGGCTCATCATGGTTTAAAGATTAGCGATGAATCCATTATCACCGCGGTTCAATTATCCAGTCGTTATATCACTTCCCGTTTTTTGCCAGATAAAGCCATTGATTTAATAGACGAAGCGGCTTCTGCTTTAAGTCTAGATATAGGCAGCACGCCTTTTTCTATTATGGAGCTTGAAAAGAAAATTAGAAGTTTAGAATTAGAAAAAGAGGCGATGAGGAAAGAATACGGAAATAATAAACCATTATTGAAACAACATTTGAAAGAAGAAGAAGCTGAATTAAAGAAATTAAAAACAAAATATAAAGCGATAAGTTCGCTTTGGCAAAAAGAGAAAGAGATTTTTAATTCTCTTAGTAAAATTAAGAAAGAAATAGAAGATTCAAAAAGAGAAGCCCAAGAAAAAGAAAGAAACGGCAATCTGGAAAAAGTAGCGGAAATTATTTATGGCGAAATTCCTCAATTAGAAAAAGATTTGAAAAATAAAGATAGAGCTTTAAATAGAATTCCTTCTAAAACTAGATTTTTAAGAGAAGAAGTAACCAGTGAAGATATTGCTCGAGTTGTTTCTCATTGGACAGGCATTCCAGTAACGGAAATGCTCGAGGATGAAAGTAAAAAATTAGCCAGAATGGAAGAAGCATTAGCTAAACGAGTGGTTGGTCAAGAAGAAGCCATCCAAGCTATTAGCCGAGCTATTCGACGAGCTAGAGCTGGTATTTCTGAAGAAGATAGGCCGATTGGCTCTTTTATGTTCTTAGGCCCAACTGGAGTTGGTAAAACTGAATTGGCCAGGGCTTTATCAGAATTTATGTTTTCTGATGAGAAAACCATGATTCGTATTGATATGTCAGAATATATGGAAAAGCATAGTGTGGCTCGTTTAATTGGTTCTCCGCCAGGTTATGTTGGCTATGAAGAAGGCGGTCAATTAACTGAAGTCGTCAAACACCGACCCTATAGTTTGATTTTATTCGACGAAATAGAAAAAGCTCATCCAGAGGTTTTTAATATCCTTTTACAAATCTTAGACAATGGCAGATTAACTGATGGTAAAGGTAGAACAATTAATTTCAAGAATACTATTATTATTATGACTTCAAACTTAGGCGGTGAGTATATCAGAGAAATGGCTTCCTTAGGTTTTAATTATGAAAAAGTCAATGAAATGAAAACTCAAAAAGAAAATTTAAAAGTTAAAATTTTTGATGCTTTGAGAGATTATTTTAGACCAGAATTCCTGAATAGAATTGACGAAATTATTATCTTTAATCCTTTAACGCCAAAAGACATAGAAAAAATAGTGAATTTACAGATAGAAAAAGTTACTAACAGGTTATTGGGGAAAGATCTTAAGTTAGAATTAACCAAAGAAACCAGAAGCTATCTTGCCAAAAAAGGTTATGACCCGAATTATGGTGCCCGTCCTTTAAAAAGATTGATTGAAAAAGAAATTCTCGATCCTTTGGCTGAAAAAATTATCAAAGGCGAGATTAAGGGGAAACGGAAAGTAATAGTTCAAATTAAAAATACCAAACTTGCTCTCAAAACCTCCCATGCTTAAGAATTCCATCAGGAAATTCTTTTCTTCTTTGGGTTCTTCTCAATGGAAAGGATTAATTTTCTATTCACTTTATTTTTTATTAATCTTTCTTTTGATTTTTCCTTCAAACTCTTTCCTCAAGGGGATATTGATTATCCTGTTTTTTACTTTGATTTGGAAGATTATTGCTGGGATGTCCTGGCTTAATTTTTCTTATCTTTTGTTGGGTTATATTGAGTTACGCATTTTAGCTAATTGGTTGAGGCCATTTTGGTTAGTAGTGATAGCGCTTAGTCTTCTTTGGCTTTTCTTTAGAAAAATTATTCTCAACAAAAAATCCAGTCAATTTTTGTCTTATTTTATTATCACTGGCTGGATTTTAATGTCTTATGGCTTATATTTTTATCTTAATTGGCCGTTTTTTATTAGCTTCTTAATTTATTTATCAGGTTTAATTCCTGTGTCTTATTTGAACTTTCTTAGTTTAGAAAAAGAAGTCTCGTTGAATTATTTAATTTATCTTTTACTTAATTTAGAGGCCTATTGGCTTTTTAGCTATCTTTCTCTAAATGGCTTGCAGTTCGGAGGTTTAATTTTGCTCTTTCAGTATTTAATTTTGTATTTTGTTTGACCCCCACACCATAACAGACTTCAATAATCGCTCATCTTTTCTTCTGCTCATCTTAAATCTTAAGGCTCGGATATGTTGTTACAAAAACACGCTATCAAATTCCCCTGCGAGGAATTTGCGCTCGAGCTCGGCCTCGCTCTCTCACTCGCTTCGCTCGTTCGAACCATGCCCGCTTGGCCTGCGCTACGGTTTTTGTTAACAATATATCCTCGCCTTAGTTAAGAACGAGTCTTTTTTTCCGCCAATAATATTTTATATTAATAAATTTTCAAAACTTGACTTTTCAGAATAATCTGATATAATATAAATACCCTATTACAGGGTATTTTAGTTCTTTGAAAATTATCTTACTACCTGGTATCTAACTGATTATTATCTTATTAGTGGTTAGTTATATACCAGGTAGTTTATGTAGTCATATTATTTAAGGAGGTATGCCATGGGAAAAGCTATGGTGAGCCGCACCCTATCGGTGCACAAGGAGCATGAGTTTCTGCTCAAACTGGAGACGGCAGGTCTCAACGACGACCTTGCCCAAAGGGTCATTGACTCAAAGGGCAACGACCTTGCCACGAAAGTGGTCAGGTTGATTCAGAACGGCGGATTCGAAGCCACAACCAGCCAGAAGCGTGCCCGTGAAATCATGGGCAAGAATTTTTTTGGAATCGAAGAAGCCATCAAACACTTCGGGGTCAATCCGACCCGCCAGCAACTTGCCGCTCTTTCGGAGATTCCGTTCTCCGAGGCAGTGCTTGAGGAATCGAAAAATTCTCATGTTCTCGTAGCGGTCTTTCCGCTCTCGATTTTTGAGATTGGTGGTAAGGTTAAGTATGATCTCTTCTACAGCCACGAGAATGCTTGGTATAATAGGGACGCCTTCGCTAAGAAACGTGGCGAGGTCGCCTGGCAACTAGTTCGTAAGATTCCAATAGACAATTCCACCTCGAAGAACTGGAATGAACAGCAATTACTTCTCGGTCAAGACGAGGAAGTGCCTAATGCAAATGTGATGGTTTATACCATCATCGGCCACTTCTTGGCCACTGGCGAACGGTTATTCGAACACATCTACGTCCGTACATCCTCTGTGGATTCGGTCGGCTACCGTGTCAGTGTCGGCCTCTTCGATTCGGATGGTCTCCTTATCGGTGACTATTGGGGTGACGATCTCAACGTCATCTTGGGTGTCTCGTCCGCTCGGAAATTCTGAGAAAAAACAAAAAGAGGACCTTATTGTGTGGTCCTCTCTTTTTATTCCCCCCAAATTATAATATTGTCCAGTACACGGACATCGTAATAGATTTCAAGATTCGCTCGTAGTAAGGCGAGGAATATATTTTTCTGAGATCATCCGGAGCCGATCCGCCTACGCCCTTCGGGCTTCGGACGGACAGGGCGGGCAAAATATAGAGCGCCTGCCCGCCGTAGCTTTAAGCGAAGGCGGGAGGCGAAGGCTAAGAGAGCGAGCACGCTGGGCGAGCGAGCGGGTCGAAGAAAATATATTCTGAGCCTATTTAGTATAGTGATTAATTTTCTAAGTTATCTTCTATTGCTTTTTTCATGAGAACAAAATTTTCAGTGATTATTTTTCTCTCTTCTGGAGAGAATTTTTTTAAGACTAAATCTCCGGCTTTTGTTCTTTGTCCTTTTTGTGGCTGGATACCTATTCTCAGGCGATAAAACTTTTGACTGCGAGTATGTTTAATGATTGATTCTACACCTTTGTGGCCAGCAGAGCCGCAATCAAAACTCAATTTAAAATCGCCAACATAAATATCATTGTCATCATGGACAATAAAACTATTCTCCAAAGGGATATTATAATATTTGTTTAATTGTTGAAGAGTTTTGTCGGCTTCGTTCATAAATACTAAAGGTAAAGCAAAAAGGATTCTTTTGTTCTCTTTGTCTTGCTCCTCATAAATACTTAATTGGGCAAAATGTTTTTTATTAATTTGCCAATCAGGAGCATGATATTGCTCTTTGAGCCACGAAACAAAATCTTGGCCAATATTATGTCGGGTATTTTTATATAAAGCTCCAGGGTTGCCTAAACCTATAATTAAAAAAATTTTAGTCATTAATTGAATTTTTAAGATATTCTTGTATTTGTTGGTAATGCTCAAACCCTTCCTTAGGTAAGAGGATGTAAACACTGGTCGTAGCGTTGTTGTTAATACCCTCGACAGCAGAACTTACGAGCAAATTATCAGGTGGTCGATTAGTAAGGCTCAAATATTGAATTTGATTTGACTTCACATTTTTGAATAAATTAAACAGTTCCCATAAGGTATTAAAATCTAAATTAGCGATGTAATGATTGGATATTGATTGCCAAATTTTAAACCAGGTCATTAAATTCCAAACATTGGAAAGTTGGTTTATTTTTTCTCGAAGAGCAGCAATAATTATATGTTGATTATCCATGCGATAAAAATCACCGCTAGGGGCATAACGAGTTCTGATAAATTTTATGGCTGTTGCCCCATCTAAATAATGCCAACCGGCGCTTAAATCAAAAATCTCTGAGGTGTCATGAGGGTTAGTTAGCTGGGGGTCAATCATTTCTTTATCTAAGAAAATATTAATTCCTCCTAAGGCGTCAACTACTTTGCCAAATCCTTGCAGGTCAAAAATAATAACATAATTAATTTTTAATCCAGTAATAGCTTCTATTTTTCCCTGAATTAAATTATAAGAAGTAGCCTTAATAAAACTTGTTGTATTTTTATTGCTTAAAGAATAAAGAGCATTGATTTTTTCATTTTGACTGCCATGAGGTACTTGAACCCACAAATCTCGAGGAAAAGAAATAATTAATATTTTCTTTTGATTAAAATTTAGATGAGCTAAAAAAATACTGTCAGTTAATAAGGCCCCCCTCGAACCATCGCCAGGTACTCCTAAAAAAAGGATATTGACAGGTTCTTTAGAAGAAAAGGCGCTTGAAGATTCTGTTGCTTTTTCGCTGTTAATGGCAAATTCAGCTGGATGATTAACTCCCCAAACTAAAAAAGAGACCAGGCATAAGCCAAGAATAATTAAAATCCAAGAAAATATTGAATTCAACGGGTTTTTCATCCTTCTTAATTTAACAAAAAATTTGATTTTCAGCAATTTTTATGGTATGATTTTTTTACTCCGTTAGAAATTTGCCATTGTTATTTTGGGCAAAAAAGTGTTAAAACACTTTTTTGCGAGAGTTAAACAAGCTCAATAAACAATACAATAAAGTATTTTTTGAAACCATTGCAAATTTCTAACGGGGTTAACCTTTTATCAAAGATTTATGTGGAAAAGAATTTTGTTGGAAAATTTAGAGATGATTATTATTGCCTTTCTCATTGTTTTACCGGTAAGGTATTTTTTAATTCAGCCCTTTATTGTGCATGGTAGCAGCATGGAGCCAACTTTTTTCACTCAGGATTATCTTATCATTGATGAACTTTCTTATCATTTTCGTAGCCCAGATCGTTATGAAGTCATTGTTCTAAAGGCGCCCAATCATCCTAATCAATACTATATCAAGAGAATCATCGGTTTGCCTAACGAGACAGTAGAAATTAACAATGGAGAAGTAGCTATTATTGAGCCATCTGGCAAGAAAATTGACCTCCAAGAAAACTTTTTACCTGCAAGCACTATGACTTCAGGGAATTTAACAATAACCCTTAACCCCGAGCAATATTTTGTTTTGGGTGATAACAGGGTTGCTTCTTATGATTCCCGTAACTGGGGACCATTTAATAAAGATTTAATCGTAGGAAGAGTTTGGTTAAGACTCTGGCCCTTCAATCGTTTAACAGTTTTTCCCATTTCGAGCGAAGCGAGAAAAAAGGTTCTGCCGAGCGTTAGCGAGGCAGGTTCTTAATTTTAAATAATAACTATGCCCAGTAAAGTGAATCAAAATCCCCTTAAGAGGATTAACAAGCGCCGTTTATTGCAAACTCCTCGTGGTATGAAAGACATTTTACCCGAGGATTATCTTTATTATGATTACCTAATAGAAATAGCCAAGAAAACTTTAGAATTTTATAACTTTAGAAGATGTGAACCGCCAGTTTTGGAAAAAGCCGAATTATACAATAAAGGCATAGGTAGCAAGACCGATATCGTGGAAAAAGAAATGTATACTTTAAGAACTAAAGAAGAGGGGGAATTTTTAGCCTTGCGACCGGAATATACAGCAGGCATAGTACGAGCTTACGTGGAAAATGGGATGTTTAATTGGCCTCAACCAATAAAATTATATTCCTTTGGTCCAATTTTCCGGCATGAAAAACCTCAAGCTGGTCGCTATCGCCAATTTTATCAATTAAATATCGAGTCCATTGGCGATTCATCGCCGGCCTTAGACGCAGAGATTATTTTGGCTTCCAGAGCTTTTCTGGAAAATTTAGGCTTTAATCAAAGTGATTTGGAAATTCGTATTAATAGTATTGGTTGTAATAAATGCCGTTCTCTTTATATCAGAGCTTTAGTTAGATATTATAAACAACATCTAAAAGATATTTGTAAAGATTGTCGAAAGCGTTTGAAAAACAATCCCTTAAGAGTTTTAGATTGCAAAAACTCTAAATGCATTGTGACGAAAGCAAAAGCTCCTAGTTTGTTGGATTATTTATGTGGTGATTGCAAAGATCACTTTAAAAATGTCTTGGATATTCTGGATAACGTTGGCGTCTCCTATGTTTTAGATAAGACTTTAGTCAGGGGATTGGATTATTACAGTCGCACTGTGTTTGAAATTAGAAAAAAAGATAAGGACCCCCTTCGCTTCGCTCAGGAGAACCTTGTTTCTCGCTCTGCTCGAAATAAAGAGACGAGTTTGTCTTTAGCTGGTGGTGGCAGATACGATTATTTAGTTAAATTATTAGGAGGTTTGGATAGACCAGCAGTGGGAGTAGCTTTTGGGGTGGAGAGGTTAGTGGAAGAAATGAAAGCCATGAGAAGAAACTTAGAATTTCCAAAACCAAAAGTTTTCTTGATTCAGATTGGAGATGCGGCTAAAAAACAAGCCTTTATCCTTTTGGAGAAATTAAGAAAAGCTAATATTTCAACAGAAGCTAATTTAGAGAAAGACAATATTAACTCTCAAATTAAAAATGCGGATAGAGTTAATGCCCCCTATGCTCTTATTCTTGGACAACAAGAGGTGCTTGATGGTATGATAATTCTAAAGGATATGGCTTCAGGCCTTCAAGAAACTATTCCCTTTGACAGAACCATCGAAGAGCTTAAAAAACGCCTCAAAAATTGACAGCGAAGCCACGTTAAACGTGGCGAAGCTGTCATCCTCGCGAAAGCGGGGATCTCATTAATTTATTAGCATGCCCATTACTATTAGAAGAAGAAAAGGAGAAAATATTACTACTTTTTTGAATCGAGCTTCAAAGATAATCAAGCGAAGCGGTGTTTTAATTGAAACTCGAAAAAAGAAATTTCGTCTTTCTTCTCAAAATGAAAGAAGTAAAAAATTATCTGCTCTTCATCGAATTAAAGTGAAAAAAGAAATAGAAGATAAACGAAAAAAGGGGCTTTTGTAGCATTATGAGAGAAAACTCAGAAATTTTGATTTACAATTCTACCAAAGATAAAATTTCTCAAAAGTTTTTGAAAGAAAATGTTAAGAAAATTTTGAGATATTTGAAAAAACAAAAAAAATCATTCTCTTTGATTTTAGTATCTTCATCAGCAATGAAGCAAAAAAATCATTACTGGCGGAAAAAGAATCAAACAACGACAGTTTTGACTTTTTCCGAAGGTGATATTTTCCTTTGTCCGGAAGAAATCAAAAAACAAGCCTTTAAGATGAAAATCTCCCCAAAGAAATTTTACCAATTACTTTTGATTCATAGTATTTTGCATTTGTTTGGTTACACACATGATAACAAAAAGGATACCAAAAAAATGGAATATCTTGAAGCTAAAATTCTTAACTCCCTTAAAAATTAAAGTGCTTTGTTCGCGAAGGTGATTCGCCAACTGGCGGAGAAATCTGAGCGATTACAAAGCCTTTACCCCGTTAGAAGTTTGCCATTGTTATTTTGGGCAAAAAAGTGTTAAAACGCTTTTTTGCGAGAATTAAACAAATTTAATAAAGAATATAATGAATCTTTTCTTGAAACTATCGCAAATTTCTAACGGGGTGCTCAATGTTGTAGTAAAATTTACTTCATTCAACATTGAGTTTCGCTCGCAAATTTTAACAACATTGGCATGTCTTCCTATATTCTTGCTCTTGATTTAGGTTCTTCTAAAATCAAGGCCTTAGTGGCTCAGATTAATAGCCCGGATAGTTGGCAGGTTGTTTTTCCTGCCATTCGTAAATCCCAAGGAATTAAACAGGGGATGATTGATAATTTAGAAATGGCAGTGACTGAATTGGATAATATGCTCAGTGAAATGGAAGGAGTAAACAGAAATTTTGTTTTTAAGCAAGCCACTGTCGGCATAGGAGGTCCTCATTTAGAAGTTAGAACTTCAAAAGGGGTCTCTGTTATTAGTCGGCCTGACGGAGAAATAACGGAGGATGATAAAGATAGAGCGCTTAAAGCCGCTCAAGCTTGTGTTTTACCAGCTAATCGAGTTTTAACCCAGACTGCTGTTAAAAATTATACCATTGATGGCATCACTAAAGTTAAAGATCCTATTAATATGAAAGGTTTACGACTGGAAATAGAATGTTTCTTGATCGATGCTTTTAGCCCTATTATTAGAAATGTTGATAGATTGGGAGAAATGTTAGGTCTGAATTTTTGTCATCTTATTTTACCTTATGCTGGTGCAGAAATTGCTTTAACCCATCAAGATAAAGAATTAGGAGCAGCAGCCCTTGACCTTGGCGCTGGAACAACCAGTCTTTGTGTTTATGAAGATAATGAACTTTTAGATTTAAAAGTTTTTCCGATTGGCGGCAATAATATCACTAATGATATTGCTGTAGGGCTCAAGACTTATGTTGATGTGGCTGAGAAAATAAAAATTAGTGAAGGTTTAGCTTTAGCCAAGAAAGTTCCCAAAGGGGCACTAGTTGATCTAAGTCAATATCTGGAAGCAGTAGATGAAGAGAATAAAATTAATAAGCGCTTTTTAGCAGAAATTATTGAAGCTCGCTTAAACGAAATTTTTGAAATGGTGGGCAATCGTTTAAAAGAATTAGAGAGATTTGGCAAATTACCAGGAGGAATTGTTCTTTTTGGCGGCGGAGCTCAAATGCCTCTCATTACAGAATTAGCTAAAGAAAAATTTAAATTACCAGTGAGAATTGCTAAACCAGAAATTGAATGGTATAAGGAAACTTCTGATCCCTCCTTTATTTCAGCTTTGGGTTTAGTAGATTTAACTTTTAAAGAACTAAACACAAGAAGCGACGGCGAAAATTTGATCGCAAAAATAATTAATTTTCTCAAACATCAATTTTCTCCTTAGTATTTAAATTAATTAAAATTTATTATGATTTGTAGATACATCGGCGGAGCCGATACATCTCATTTCGAGCAAAGCCCCGCCGCAGGCGAGGCGAGCGAGAAAAAAGGTTCTGAGCGAAGCGAAGGTTCTTATAAAAAATTTGCCCTGATATTTTAAATTTATTTAAAATCAAATTTATGATTCGTAAGAAAAAACATCAAAAACAAGACAAAGGTAGTTCTTCCAATGTTTCTAAAAAAGTTCGCTTAAAAATAATTGGCGTAGGAGGAGCTGGAGGCAATGTCGTTACCCGTCTTTATGATAAAAGAATAGAAGGCATAGACCTTATCTCTATTAATACCGATTTACAAGGTTTGAAACATACTAAAGCTGATGTCAAAATTCAGATCGGCAAAAATACTTGTCGGGGTTTGGGAGCAGGAATGGACCCCTTCAAAGGCAGAGAAGCGGCTGAAGAAGACATTGAAGAAATTAATAAAGCAGTGCAAGGCGGAGATTTAATTTTTATTGCTGCTGGTTTAGGTGGCGGCACTGGTTCCGGAGCTTCGCCTCTGGTGGCTAATTTAGCTCGGCAAGCTGGAGCTTTAACCATTGCCGTAGTGACCAAACCTTTTTCTTTTGAAGGTGAAAAAAGATTAGAAATAGCCGAAGAATTTTGGCAAAAACTTTTTAATGAAGTTGATTCTATTGTTACCATTCCCAATGATAGAGTTTTTAATATTATTGATGAAAAAACGCCTATTCTAGAGGCTTTTTATAAAATTGATGAAGTTTTAAGAGAGGGAGTGAAAGGCATTTCCGACTTGATTACTTTTCCTGGTTTAATTAATCTTGATTTTGCTAATATTAAAACCATTATGACTAATGCTGGTTCCAGCTTGCTGGGGTTAGGAAAAGCAAAAGGAGCAGAAAGAGCCAAAATAGCAGCCAAAAAAGCTGTTTCCTCGCCGCTTTTAGATATTGCTATTGATGGGGCAACGAAAGTCCTTTTTAACGTTAGTGGCGGCCGGGATATGTCATTAGTAGAAATTAATAATGCCGCCAGAGTGATTACTGAATCAATTACCAAAGACGCTCAAGTGATTTTTGGCACCAGTTTTGATAAAGAACTGAACAAAGGCGAAATCAAAGTGACAGTGATTGCTGGAGGTTTTGAAAAAGAAATAAGAGAACTTGGTTCTCCCTTACCTTTAGGTATAAAAGTGCCTGTAGAAGAGGAAGAAGAAAAACCTAAAGATGAAAATATTAAAAAAATAATAGAAGAAAATAAAGAATTAGAAATTCCTGCCTTTTTGAGAAAAAAGAAAAGAGAATCTTAATTATGGTTAAAAAACTGACCAATCATATCAAAGAAGTTATTAAGAGAGACGGGAAAGTCGTAGCTTTTGAAAAAGGCAAAATTGAAGAAGCTATTTATAAAGCCTTAACAGCTACAGGTGAAGGAGGTAAAAAACTCTCTCAAGAAATAACGAAAAAAACCATTATTTTATTAAACCGCCGTTTCAAAAAGGGCGAAGCAGTTAATGTGGAAAAAATTCAGGATATTATCGAAGAAGTATTAATTTTAGAAAACCTGACAGAAACAGCTAAGGCTTATATTCTTTATCGAGAACAGCGGCGTCAAATGCGAGAAGCTCAAATAGCGACTGAAGAAGCTGTTAGTTTAGTGGATGATTATTTGAATGGCCAGGATTGGCAGATTAAAGAAAATAGCAATATGGCTTTTTCCCTTCAAGGATTAAACCATTATGTTGCTTCTTATGTGGCTAAGAAATATTGGTTAAATCGTGTCTATCCGCCAGAAATTAGACGAGCAAACGAAGAAGGGGATTTTCACCTTCATAATTTAGATACTATTGGAGCTTATTGTATGGGTTGGGATTTGGAGGATTTATTAATGAGAGGTTTTGGCGGGGTGGCCGGTAAAATTCAATCCAAACCAGCCAAACATTTCCGGGCTGCTTTAGGCCAAATTGTGAATTTTTTTTATACCTTACAAGGTGAATCAGCCGGCGCTCAGGCTTTTTCTAATTTTGATACTCTTTTAGCTCCTTTTATTCGTTATGATAATTTAACTTATCAAGAAGTGAAACAAGCCCTTCAGGAATTTTTATTTAATATGAATGTTCCGACCAGAGTGGGATTTCAGACTCCTTTTACTAATATTACTTTAGATTTAAAGGTTCCCGAATATTTTAAGAACAATCCAGTAATTATCGGCGGCCAAACTCAAAAAGAAATTTACAGTGATTTTCAGAAAGAAATGGATATTTTAAATCAGGCTTTAACTGAGGTTTATACTGAAGGCGATGCTACAGGTCGGGTTTTTACTTTTCCCATTCCTACTTATAATATTACTAAAGATTTTGATTGGAATAATTTAGCTTATGAAGGTATTTGGAGAATGACTGCCAAGTATGGCATTCCCTACTTTTCCAATTTTATTAACTCTGAGATGCAGCCAGAAGATGCCAGGTCAATGTGTAAATTACCTTCTTGCCAGATTATCTATAGAAATGCAGAAGGTAAAATTGCCAAAACTGAAATTAGAAGAATTGTCGACGATTTTATGCAGAGGGGCAATCAAATAGAAGTTTTAATTAATGGAAAATTTGAACCAGTAACTAATGTAACAAAGATTAAATTAGAAAATGAAGATATTTTAAAAATAAACTTAGATAACGGGATTATTGATAAAATGACATTGGATCATCCTTCTTTAATAATTAAAAATGGGAAATTAGAAATGGTAGAGAGTAAAAATTTGAAAGTTGGAGATGAGTTTCCTATCGCCAAATATCCTTATGAAGGAGAATTAGGAGATTTTGATGCAGGGAGATTAGTTGGGCTTTATATAGGGGATGGATGGATTTCTCATGATGGCGCCACCTTAAATTATGTTTTTGGGAATAAAGAGAAAGATTTAATCAATTTTATTCAAAAAATTTGTGAAAAGAGATTCGTTGCGCCCATTACTGTTTTTTTAAATGGACAGCACAAATATTGTCGAATTTCTATTGCCAGTAGGGCTTTAGTGGAATTAATAAAAGAATATGTAAGAGGAGATCATTCTTTAAATAAGAGATTAAATTCTGAAATTTACGGTCGCTCTATAGAATTTAGAAAAGGAGTATTAGTTGGATTAATAGAGAGTGATGGTTTTATAAAGAGGGGCGTAATTGTACATTTGGGGAATAAAAAACTTATTTTAGATAATTTAATCTTAGCGAGAAGTTTAGGAGTAAATACAACCTATTTTGAATCTAAAAATAGAACTAGAGAAAAAAACAAAATAGCTTATACTTTAAGGTTTTCTGTGGATTATCCTGATTGGTTAGCAAATTATTTTAAATTAAAAAGAGGAAAGAATCTAAAATATAGAGATTATGAAGATTTTTATGGAATAAAAATTGTAAAAATAGAAAAAGTAAAATATACCGGTTATGTATATGATTTTGAAATAGACAGCAAAGACCATTCTTTTCAATTAGCCAACGGGATAATTACTCATAATTGTTGCCGGCTTCGTCTCGATAATCGCGAATTGTATAAACGCGGTGGGGGGTTATTTGGAGCTAATCCTTTAACTGGCTCCATTGGCGTGGTCACGATTAATCTGTCGCGAATAGGTTATCTTTCCAAAACGAAAAAAGAATTTTTTGAAAAGTTGACTTATTTGATGGATTTAGCCAAGAATAGTTTAAAAATTAAAAGAAAGGTTTTGGAAGATTGGACTGAAAAAGGACTTTACCCTTATTCTAAATATTATCTTGAGGCTGTAAAAAAGATGAGAGGCGTTTATTGGGGCAATCATTTCTCTACTATTGGCTTGATTGGCATGAATGAAGCCTTATTAAACTTTTTAGGAGTGAATATTGGTGAAACAAAAGGCATCAAGTTTACAGAGGAAGTAATGGATTTTATGAGAGATAAATTGATTGAGTACCAAGAGGAAACCGGTAATCTTTATAATTTAGAAGCTACGCCAGCTGAAGGTACTTCTTATCGCTTGGCTTTGAAAGATAAAAAGAAATATCCAGAAATTATTACTGCCGGAGAAAAAGAGCCTTTTTATACTAATTCCACTCAATTGCCGGTAAATTATACTGATGATTTATTTGAAGCTTTAAAGCTTCAGGATCTTCTACAAACTAAATATACTGGAGGTTGCATTGAGAAAGGAAATAAGGTTTTAACCAATAAGGGCTTAATTAAAATAGAAGAAATAGCAGAAAATTTCGGAAAATTGAAGCCCATTAAAGCCTTAAGTTATAACCTGGAGAAAGGGATAAGCGAATGGGATCAAATTATAGATGCGATGAAGGTAGATGTTAAAAAGCATAATAAAATCAGAATAAAAGGAGAAGGCAGTTTAGATATTACTACATCTGATTGGCACCCATTCTTTGTTTTAGAAAGGATAAAGCCCAATCCTCATTGTCCAGCTTGTCAGGAGACAGTTAATAACATTAGAGGTTTTGCTGTTCATTTAAGGTATCATCCAGAATGTCGGATAAAATATTCAAAAATGTCAAAATATCAAGTAGTAAAAAAAAGAGCTGATGAATTAAAGAAAGGTGATTATATTTTGCAAAATTCTTTTAATCTGTACCCTAATACTGAGAGCAAACTTAATGATGATTTAATGTGGTTAATAGGATTCTTTATTGGTGATGGTTCTATTTCCCGGTTTTTTGATAATCGCGGAGGAAATCATCTTGAGAAATTTGTGGCGCGTTTCTTTTCTGAACATCAGGAAGCATTAGAAAAAGTTAAGAGAATTCTTAATAATTACTTTAATACTCAGGTGAATATCATCAGTGATGATAAAAGGAGTAAATTATTAAAGTGTGTCTCAACATCCAAAAAAGATGTCTGCCAGTTCTTCTTTAAATATGGATTTTCTTTTGGTGAAAAGACTTATAAAGTAGCGATACCACATATAGTAAAGAAAAATATTAATCAGGAAAATGTTTATTCTCTTTTAAGTGGATTAGCTGATAGTGATGGTCATTTTGGAAAAAGGGATGGAGATTTTGAATATTATACTGTTTCTGAAAAATTAGCTGATGATATTTTAGAAATTTGTAATATAGCGGGGATAAAAATTAGTAAGAAATTTAAAAAAACAAAAAGAAAGAATGAGGCTAATATTTATCGATTAAGAATTCCTCAATATGAAGTAACCAAATTAATGGAGAGGCTTACGAGTACTTTTAATCTTTTCAGAATTAAAAGGGAGCTTTCTAATAGAAAAAAGCGCCATCTTCCAGTTTTGAGAGTAAAAGAGGTGTCAAAGGCAGATGTTAAAGATAATTTCTTCTATGATTTAACTACTCAGAAAAATCATAATTATTTAGCTGGAGAAAATAGCTTGGTTTTTATTCATAATACAGTTTTTCATGCTTTTTTAGGCGAATCAATTTCTGATACCAAATCAGTAAGATCTTTGATTAAAATAATTTTCGAAAGATTCCACTTGCCGTATTTTACTTTAACCCCGACTTTTTCTATTTGCCCTGTTCATGGTTATCTTCTTGGCGAGCACTTTACTTGCCCCAAGTGTACTATTGAGCAGCCTTGTGAAGTTTATTCAAGAGTGGTGGGTTATCTTCGGCCAGTACAGCAATGGCATCACGGCAAGCAAGAAGAATTTCGCCAAAGGAAAACTTTTAAAATTTAAACTAGAGAACATGCTTTTTGGTGGTCTTCAAAAAACAACTTTAGTAGATTATCCCGGGAAAATAGCAGCCACAGTTTTTACTATTGGCTGTAATTTTCGCTGTCCTTATTGCCATAACCCAGAATTAGTTTTACCGTCATTGATTCAGACTCAACCCAAACTGACTGAAGAAGAAATTCTCGATTTCTTAGCAGAAAAAAATAAATTTCTCGAAGCTTTATGCATTACTGGCGGTGAACCTACTTTAAACCCTGATTTAAAAGATTTTATCAAAAAAGTCAAAGCTTTGGGCTATCTGGTTAAACTCGATACGAATGGTTCCTTGCCAGAAGTGTTAAAAGATTTAATTGATAATCGATTAGTTGATTATGTAGCTATGGATATCAAGGCACCTCCAGAAAAATATAACCTTCTTACTTTAGGAGATATTTCCATTGAAAAGATACAAGCATCAATTGATATTTTGAAGAAAGGCAAAGTAGAGTATGAATTTAGAACTACTGTCGCTCCGATTCTTTTGGAAGAAAAAGATATTTTGAAAATCGCCAATTGGCTTAAGCCAGCCAAAGCCTACTTTTTACAAAGATTTGAATCAATAAAAGTTTTAAGCAAAGATTACGAGGGTTTAAAAGGTTTGCCAGACGATAAACTCCAAAATCTTATAGAGCAAATAAAACCATTTTTCTCAAAATGTGAATTGCGATAAATCATCTCGCCTAAAACTCATTCGTCTTGGTGGGGTGATTTTTTTATTAATTTTAATTGTTATTCGTTTTAATCTAGGGCAAAATACAAGAGCTACTCAATTTTTACCTGATTTTCTTCTCAAATTTTTTCTCATTCTCAAACAAAGAATTAATTTTGGTTTAAATAAAATCATTCCTGAACCGCAATTAAGTTTGATGAAAAGCTTATTTTTTGGTGGTAAAGCCAATCTGCCCTTTGAATTCAAAAAACAAATTCGCCAAGTTGGCCTTTCTCATTTGATAGCAGTTTCTGGTCTTCATCTAACCATTGTTACCCAAATTGTTTCCACTTGTCTCAACGCGCTTCTCTTAACTGGATTTTTAAATTTTCTTTTCAGCGTATTTTTTATTTTGGGCTTTGTGGTAATGGCTGATTTTTCTGCTTCCGTGGTTCGGGCAGCGATCATGGCTATTTTACTTTTAATAGCGAGATTAAATCATCGTTTATATAATTCTTCTTTTGCTTTAATTTTCGCTGTGCTTTTTATGGTTTTTCTCAACCCCAAAATTATTATTGAGGATTTCGGCTTTCAATTGTCAGTTTTAGCTACTTTAGGCATTGTTTATTTCTATCCTGTGTTGGAAAAATGGCCCTTCTGGCAAAAAGATATTTTTAAGAGTCAATTAGCCTTTTTAAAAGAAACCATGCTTTTAAGTTTCTCAGCCTTACTTTTTGTGGCACCCTGGATTATTTATCAAACCCAGGTTTTTTCTTTAGTTACTCCTTTAACCAACATTTTAATCGTTCCTTTAGTGCCAATTATCATGATTCTCGGTTTTTTAGTGGCTTTGTTGAGTTTTATCTTTTTTCCTCTGGCTTTCCTTCTTGGTTTTTGCCTCAATTTTTTATTATCTTATATGATGGCAGTTATTAAAATTTTCTCCAGTTGGCGAATGTCAGAAATACTCTTTCCATCTTTGGCTTTATCGTGGTTAATATTTTATTATCTTCTTTTAATTTATTATCTAAAATGTCGAAACCATCTTCGTTCTTTTTAACCTTTCTTCTCCTAGCCAATATTTTTACTTGGTGGATTATTGTTGATTTTCAAACTACAAAAGAAACAGTAGCTTTTTTAAACGTTGGCCAAGGCGACGCAGAATTAATTAGCAATGCAGCTGGCAATATTTTAATTGATGCTGGTCCTAATAATAAAATTCTCTTCGAATTGGGAAAAATTTTGCCCTTTTACGATAGAACCATTGATTTATTTATTCTTTCTCACCCCAATAAAGATCATTTTAATGGTTTATTTGAAATTTTAGATAAATATAAGATAAAAGCCGTGATGCTTAATAATTTTACCTATCCCAGTTCTTCTTTTCAAAAATTATTAGAGGAACTAAAAAAACGCCATATTCTCATTATCCAGGGATTTGAAGGAGTCAGCATTAGCTGGCCTGCCTGCGCAGGCAGGCAGAAACAAGACAAACTTCTTGTTATTTATCCCCCAGAAAATTTGCTTTTTTCCAATAGCCCCAATAATTCTTGTTTGGTACTGAATTTAGCTTTAGCGAACAATCAGTTTCTTTTTACCGGTGATATTAGTAGCACTCAAGAAAAAAAGCTTTCCTCTTTTCTTGCTTCTTTAAAAGACCAATTCAAAGTTTTAAAAGTGGCTCATCATGGTTCCAATTACTCTTCTTCTGATTTATTTCTCCAAGCCTTCAATCCCCAGCTAGCCATTATTGAGGTAGGGGAAAACAGTTATAATCAGCCCCATCCAGAGGTGTTAAAAAGATTGAACGAGATTGGCGCTCAAATTTTTCGTACTGATGTTAACGGCACCATTCAATTCTTCATTGACAAAACAGGAGCTTTAATAGTAAAATAAATTTGTAATTTTACTATGACTCGTTTATGGATTAAAGATACGCCTCAATATTTAAACCAGGAGGTTTCTCTTTCTGGCTGGGTTGATAGTCGTCGAGATCATGGGAAAATTATTTTTATTGATTTACGCGATAAAACTGGTATTGTGCAATTAGTTTTTTCTCCTGACAAAAAAGAAGTTTATGAATTAGCAGATAAATTACGTTCTGAGTGGGTGATAGAGATTAGAGGAAAAGTAAAGGCTCGACCCAAAGGCATGGAAAATCCAAAATTGGCCACTGGCATGATAGAAATTGAGGTTATTTCTCTTCAAGTTTTAACTGAAGCCAAAACTCCGCCTTTTGATATTTCTTCCGATGGCAAAGAAATTGGAGAAGATTTAAGATTAAAATATCGTTATTTAGATTTACGCCGCGAAAGGATGAAAAAAAATTTAAATCATCGTTATCAATTCATTAAATTTATTCGTGATTATTTAACTGAAAAAGAATTTATTGAAGTAGAAACTCCTGAATTAACTAAATCTACCCCAGAAGGGGCGCGGGATTATGTCGTGCCTTCAAGATTAGACCCTGGTAAATTTTATGCCTTGCCCCAAAGTCCGCAGCAATACAAACAATTACTGATGGTAGCTGGCCTAGAGAGATATTTTCAGATTGCTCGATGTTTTCGTGATGAGGATACTCGTGGTGACAGGCAGCCGGAATTTACTCAATTAGATTTAGAAATGGATTTTCCCACTCAAGAAGATATTTTAGCTTTAATCGAAAATTTATTTAAAAATCTGATAGAAAAACTTTATCCAGAAAAGAAAATTCTTGAGTTTCCTTTTCCTCGCTTAACCTATCAAGAAGTCATAACCAAATATCACACTGATAAACCTGATTTAAGAAAATCCGCCAGTAGCGGACAAAACGATCCTCATGAATTAGCCTTTAGCTTTGTAATTGATTTTCCCTTATTTGAATGGAAAGAAGAAGAAAAACGGTTTGATGCAGTTCATCATCCCTTTACCCGGCCAAAATTTAACAAAGGAGAAAGCATAAAAGAAGCTATTGAAAGAATTCAAAAAGATCCCTCTCAGCCTTTAGCCCAACAATATGATTTTATTTTAAACGGCTATGAGATCGGTGGCGGTTCTTTAAGAATTCACGAGCCAGAATTATTAGAAGCCATTTTTGAAATTATGGGTCATAAAAAAGAAGCCATTTATCAAAAATTCGGCCATCTTTTAGAAGCTTTTAGCTATGGCGTGCCTCCGCATGGCGGCATTGCTTTAGGTTTGGATAGAATTATAATGATTTTAGAAAATGAATCCTCAATTCGGGAAGTAATCGCTTTTCCTAAAACTGGTGATGCTAAGGATTTGATGATGAATGCGCCATCAGAAATTGATGAAAAACAATTGAAAGAACTCCATCTTAAGATTCTTTGATTTTGACTTTTTTTATGATATAATCTTAATGGGGTTTGCTGGATAAGAAATCGATTCTGAACAAGTAGTATCACAAGGGAGTCTAAGTCTTTTATCCCTTGGGGTAAAAGCGAGGACACCCACCTGGATTCTAACAGAATTCGATCTTATCTGGCAGCCCCCTCACTTGGAAAAGATCGGCTATCGCCGAGTCTCTATTAAGTAGTTTATATAGAATAATCTATTGATTGCTTTCTAATAAAAACTATTTATATTTATGAAATAAATTTATCTTTTCCAAGTGAGGGGGCAGCCCCTCTTTTTAAAGGGCTTTCTACAAATTTTGGAGCCAAAGATGAACAAAATTTGTTTAGAAAACCTTTACCCCGTTAGAAGTTTGGCGCTAATCTTTCGTTTAAAGATAGCCAAAGCCGCAAAGGCGGCTTCGCCTTAAGACTTTCCTATATCAATAGTTTATCGCTGAATTTCTAACGGGGTGCTCAATGTTGTAGTAAAATTTACTTCGCTCAACATTGAGTTTCACTCATAAATTTTAACAACATTGGCATGTCCAAAGTTTGTGCCATTTGCGGCAAACAATATAATATTGCGACCACTCGCGTTAAAACGCGCTCTGCTTATAATCCTACTTCTCGCCATCGCCAAAAAGCGAATCTTCAATGGTATAGATTACCAAATGGCAAAAGGATTAAAGTTTGCACTTCTTGTCTCAAAAGGCTTACCAAATCAACTTAAGATGAAAGTTAAAGTTGATAAAACTAAATGTCTTGGCTGTGGTCTGTGCGTCAGTATATGTCCGCTAGTTTTTGAATTGAAAAACAACAAATCCCAAATTAAAGAAAAGGCTAATCTTGAAAAAAGTAAAGAATGTATTAAAGAAGCAGCAGAAAATTGCCCTGTTCAAGCTATCAAAATAGAAAAATAATTCCTTTCACGGGCTGTGGCGCAGTGGTAGCGCGCGCGCATGGGGTGCGTGAGGTCGTGGGTTCAAGTCCCACCAGCCCGACTGAACGTAAAGTAATATAAAATATGGAGATAAAATATATCAATCTTTTTAAAGGGGTGGATTTGACAGAAAGAAAGCTGCCAATCCTTATTGAAAGGAGTAAAGAAGGAGGCGGACCGGTTATTTGGCTTTGCGCCGGCATCCACGGCGATGAAGTAACGGGTATTGAGGTTATTCACCGAATCTTTAACTATCTTAAACGAATCCCATTAAAAAAAGGTTCTCTTTATGCTATCCCCATTATTAATTCTGCGGGGTTTGAAATGGTTAACAGAGAAAACCCCTATGATGACGAAGATATTAACAGAAATTTTCCAGGCGATCCTGATGGCAATACCACTGAAAGATTGACTAATGCTATATTTAACAGCATCATAGAAACCAAACCAGATTTAGTAATTGATTTGCATGCCGACACTCAAAATTCTCTTGCTTATGCAATAATTGATCGGCCAGTAAGCGCCAAAACTGAGATCAAAGAAGCGCTTGAGAAGAGCTGGAAATTGGTTGAAAAATTTGGCATTACAGTAACCTATGAAGTCGAAATTGACATCTACAGAAAATACGGATTAGACAAAAGTTTAACCGGTGCTTTAATTAATCGAAACCAAATTCCTTCTTTCGTTGCGGAGCTTGGCGGTCCAAGAGTTATTGATGAACACTTTGTTAGAATAGGAATGAGAGGGATTAGAAACATCCTAAATCACTTCCAGATGATTGAGGAAAAAGAAAAACCCTGGGTTTCGGAAACAAAAATTAAAACAACTGAAAAATTAGAATTGATAGAAAACATCACTTCCAGCGAAAGTGGAATTGTGGAATATTTAATAGAACCCGGCCAATTTGTCAAAGCAGATACTCCGCTTGTAAAAATTACCAATGTCCTGGGAAAAACCGAGGAGCTTATTAATGCCGACCAAGATTTCTACATTATTTCTCTAAACGATTATTCGATTTCTTTTCCTGGTAGTAATCTGCTGACTGCCGCCGCTCCTCTGTCACAACCCCAGGAATCAGATTCTCAATCTAATTACCCCGTTCCCTAGACAAATATCTTTTTTGTAAAAAACGCAGAATTGGCCTGAGGTAATTGCTTTTTGTGGTTTATTAAAAACAATCTTCGCTCGATTCTTATTTAAAAAATAAAGATTTGCTGAAGCTGATTT
>Ga0210043_1001282_pt1 | contig 21862 bp, 14 predicted proteins | sample CryGeymet201501t_FD_183990 | JGI IMG/M metagenome (GOLD analysis project Ga0210043, IMG submission 183990) | Groundwater microbial communities from Crystal Geyser aquifers in Utah, USA - Crystal Geyser metaG 2015-01t (SPAdes) (version 2) | ecosystem: Environmental > Aquatic > Deep subsurface >... | reverse complement strand
ACCCGTAGGGAGCGAGAATTAGAGATTTGCGGGGCGAAGCTTAGCAAATACTCGTCAACCTCACGTAGTGAGTTGAACTAGTGTATCAGTTGTTTCGCCAGAAGCAGTGCTGAGTAGCTACGTTCGGACGGGATAACCGCTGAAAGCATATAAGTGGGAAGCCCACCTGAAGATAAGATCTCCCTGAAGAGCCCGGGAAGATGACCCGGTTGATAGGTCACAGATGTAAGTTCGGTTAACGGATTCAGTCGAGTGATACTAATAGCTCGTTCGGCTTGACCATATTACAATTGCTCTGAATACGTTCGGGGCAATCAAAAACAGGTAAGTGCGCCATCCAGCACCATTTTACGGTCGCAAGCGGAACACCCGTGAACAACCTAAATGGTGCGGGACAAAGAACAAAGATGCAAAAAGATTGGAAGAAATTCCAATAAAAAGATTTGGCTGTATTGTTGAACAAAGATTCGAAGGGATAGAAAAGCTCGCTTAACAAGGCGGGCTTTTTTTGTGGGTTGGGGGTGGGAGGGAGGTGAAACTGGATTGATTTATTAGAAATTTTTAAGAATGTTAACTTAAAATATAACAACATAAGGATGTTTTATGAAAAAATCTTTGATCTTCTTGTTTTTTGTAATGATGTTTATGAGTTGCAAGACTCCTATGACAAAATTAATTAAAGATGGAAATTTAGCTGAAATTACTCAGAGAGTGAATGATGGAGAGGATCCAAATGAAATTGGATGTGACACACCATTGATAGTAGCTTCAAATAGAGGAAATTTAGAATTAACTAACTTGCTATTAGATAAAGGGGCAAATCCAAATTTGCGATCGAATGAGTGTGATTACAATGCAAGTTATGCTCGGTTTAAAATGGGAACTAGGTCAGCTCTAGGTGAAGCTAAGACACTCGAAATTGCAAAATTATTGGTATCTAAAGGAGCTAATCTTAATTTAGGAAATTATAAAGAATATCTTTATACTACTGCATTGTATTCTCCGCCATTAAGAGAACATATTGTTGCAGAAAGGTTTGATATTGCTAATTTTTTAGTGGATTCTGGTGCGAATCTCAACTTATATACTGACGAAGGAAAAAATCTTTTCTTGCTTGTTTTGAATAATGATAAAAATCGTAAAATAGCTGAAGTGCTAAGATTAAAATCAAAAATTATTTCTAAAGGTGGAAGGGATTTAGATTTAGCTAAATATAAATCTAAATCCTTACAAGAAGTTAAATCCTACACACATAATACTTTTGGAGGAAGCACTTCTATGCCAATTCAATTCAGGGCTCCTTTACTTGCTAATCCTCTGAAATTCTCTGCACTTACGATTCACTCAGGCGATGGTAAATACTACCATTATTCAGAGTTTACGGAAGATGAGACAAAGATGAATTTACATGAATGGTACATCATTAGAGGAAGTCAGGTTTCCAAGAAAAAATAAGCTAATTTTCTTTAGTAGTCGAAAGAAGATCCCTAGCGTTAGGGATCGACCGAGCGCCCTCGTCGAGGGAGAGCCCGACCCAGCGAGATTGGGGATGGATTTGATTGTTAAGTTGTGTTTGGTGCTGGGGAACGCCCAAAAATTAAGAATGGTAGTTGAGCTTGAGCGTTTGTTTGGTGTAGGCTCGGCTTTTTTGAACGAGTTCTGGGTTGCCGATAAAAGTTTCGCCGTAGCTTGGGATCATTTCTTTCAATTTGGCAAGCCATGTTGGAGATTTCATTTTTTCTGGGAAGCAGTCCTGTAGAACTTCTAACATGATCGCCACTGTTGTCGATGCTCCTGGTGAAGCACCAAGTAGTGCAGCGAGGCTACCGTCCTTGGAGGAAATAACTTCTGTACCAAATTCTAGGACTCCGCCTTCTTCTTGGTCGGCACGGATGACTTGCACTCGTTTGCCTGCTACTACCAGTTCCCAATCGTCTTTGTTTACATTCGGGAAGTATTCTTTGAGTGCATCAATTCTATCGTCATGAGATTGCATTGCCTGTGTGATTAGGTATTTGGTTAGGGACAGATTGTGCATTCCGGCTGATATCATTGGATAGATGTTCGTGAATTCAAGTGATCGGACTAAGTCAAAGTAGGAACCTTGCTTAAGAAATTTTGTTGTGAAGCCTGCGTACGGTCCGTACAAAAGTTCTTTCTTACCGTCTATGATTCTTGTGTCGAGGTGAGGCACAGACATGGGTGGTGATCCGACAGATGCAAGGCCGTAGACTTTTGCAAAGTGGGATTCAATGATTTCAGGATTCTTGCAGCGTAACCATTGTCCGCTTACTGGAAAACCTCCGTAGCCATCTGCTTCGGGGATGTCGGATTTTTCCAAAAGAGGTAGTGAGCCTCCTCCTGCACCAATAAAAACAAAGTCAGCTTCGTGGTGCTCGGTCATCTGAGTCTCAAGGTTAGTCGAAGTTAGGTTCCAGAGTCCATTTTTTTCCCTTTCGAGGTCTCTTACATCTTCGTGGAATTTGACGGACACATTGTCCTGAGTTTCTAGGTAGCTGATTATCCCGCGAGAAAGTGCTCCAAAGTTAACATCGGTTCCGAGTTCCATTTTCGTAGCAGCAACTGGAGTCTGAGGATCACGTCCCTTCATAACAAGTGGCATCCATTCTGTGATTTGATTGATTCCTTCTGAGTAGACCAGTGGTTCAAATAATGGATCTTTGGTTAGTGCCTCAAAGCGTCGTTTGAGAAAGTTAACATTTTTCTCACCCCAGACAAAGCTGAAGTGGGGAACGGTGTGGATGAATTTTTTGGCAGGTAGTACGTGTTTGGTGCCAACTAAGTAAGACCAGAATTCTTTGGAGACTTCGTAGGACTCAGCGATATGCAATGCCTTGTGGATGTCAATGGAGCCGTCGGGTTTTTCGGGTGTGTAATTCAGTTCGCAGAATGCAGAGTGTCCTGTGCCTGCATTGTTCCAGGCATTAGAACTTTCTCTGGCAGGTGCATCGAGTCTTTCTAAGATTGTGATTTTCAAGGAGGGATCTAATTCTTTGAGTAGGATAGCTAAGGTGGAACTCATGATTCCAGCGCCTATTAAGATTACATCCGATTTTGTTTTGATTTTGCTATCCTTCATCTATGACCAATCCTCTAAAATGATTCTAAAAGTCAGGAGATAATTTATTGGGTAAATGGAAAGTTATTATTTAGCAGGATTAGACCATTGTGTTTGCATGTTTCTGAGAAAATTATTGACCTAAAAATAAGATAGATCAGGAAATATTTATCCATTCATTGGATAGATTCAGTGGTGGTATTTTTTATAATTTGAAATGTGGGAAGATGGAAAATAAATTTTGTATTGAAATAGTTCAAATTCCGCGAAGCAACTTATTGATTCTTTTTTTATTGATTATGGAAATTACTGGGACAGTCACCCTATTAAAGATGGTATGATAATTGTAATTTATGAAAAAATTAATTAATCACTAAAAGTGCTAGTAAATTCATTATTTTATGAGTCAATTATCCTATTAATGGCCATTTTTTCCGAACTTAAAGTTACTTGATAAATTTTCTATTTTTTAATCGTTTTATCAAAAATTAAGTTACTGGTCTCAAACTTATGAAACGTGAATTATTTGGTAATTTTCAATTATTCGAACAAATTTCCGAATCACAAAAATCTTATGTTTACCGAGCTGAAGATTTAAAAGATCACAAACCTGTTGTATTAAAGATTCTTAAACGCGAGTTTCATTCTGATTTTCAAATTGCAAGAACTAGACAAGAAATCCAATTAGTCCAAAACCTAAATATTGAAGGCATCATTTCTGTAAATGGGATGATACAAATTGAATCTGAAATAGCTGTTATCTTAGAGGATAAGGCAGGAATTTCTCTTAGGGATTTTCTAAAATCAAATCAAATTAGCATTGAAGATTTTTTCTCAATAGCAATTCAGCTGACTGACACCTTAACTAAGATTCATGCTAAGAATATTATACACCGAGACATTAAGCCTCATAATATTATAGTTAGCCTTAAAGATTATTCCATTGATCGTTGTTATATAACTGACTTCGGAATATCTGGAGTTTTCCAAGATGAAAGTTTGGATATTTACAATCCTAAGACGATTGAAGGCTCTCTTCCATATATTTCGCCTGAACAAACTGGTCGTATGAATCTATCAGTTGATTATAGATCAGATATTTATTCTTTAGGTGTAACCTTTTATGAAATTTTGACTAAGACTGTACCTTTTGTATCCTCGGATCCCTTAGAATTGATCCACTCGCATATTGCGATAGAGCCAACAGCTTTGAATGAATTGCGAGTTGATATTCCGTACAAACTGAATCAGTTGATCTTGAAAATGTTATATAAATCTCCAGAGAATCGTTACCAATCTGCTAACGGTTTAAAATTAGAGTTGGAAACTTTGCAAGAACTCTATTTAGCTAAAAAGAATCTCTCTGATTTTGTCATAGGTTCTCTAGACTTCTCGAATAAATTCGTCTACCCCCAGAAAATTTTTGGAAGAGATTCGCAGATTAAAGAATTAATTTCATCTTACATAAATGTCTGTGAAGGTAAAAATGAATTGATGTTAGTTTCTGGATCTCCTGGCATTGGAAAATCAAGAGTAATACATGAAATTCAAAAATCAATTGTAGGTTCTAGAGGATATTTTATTTCAGGAAAATATGAACTTCTAAGAAAGGATGTGCCTTTTAGTTCTATAATCCAAGCTTTCCAAGATTTGATTCGCCAAATATTGACCGAGAGTGAGGAAAGGCAGTTGGAAAGAAGCAAGGCTTTATTAACGAGTCTTAAATCAAACGTCCAAGTTATCATTGATATTATCCCGGAATTAGAAATCTTAGTTGGGAAGCAGCCTTCTCTTACTGAATTGAATCCCGAAGAAACACAAAACCGTTTTTATCACAGTTTTAATTTATTTGTGAGAGCCTTAGCTAGTATGCATTCACCCATTGTCCTCTTCTTAGATGATTTACAGTGGGCGGATCAGCCTAGTTTAGATTTGATGAAAAATATTTTGAGTGATAAATCCGTTCAATATCTTTTTCCTATTTTTGCTTTTCGAGATAATGAAACTAGATCTGGTCATCCATTCCAAATTTTAGTCCAAGATTTGAAGAAAGTAAATTGTAAGATCAATGAAATACATTTAGATCCATTGAATATTACACATGTTAAATCTTTAGTTGAGCATCTTACTGGAGGCCGTAAGGAGTCAGAAGAAATTGCAAAAATTGCATATCTTAAGACGGGAGGGAATCCGTTCTTTTTAAATCAATTTTTAACATCTTTGTATGATGATAAGATTGTGATTTTTGAATCAGGCAGCGGTTGGAAATGGGATTTTGATCGCATGAGAAAATTATCCGTTACTGAAAATGTAATAGATCTTATGGCGTCTAAAATCATCAAACTTTCTCGGGAAGCGCAAAATTTACTTAAACTTTGTGCCTGTGTAGGGAATCGGTTTAGTTTAGAGTTCCTTGCTGAAATTATGGGTTACGAATTTGAAAAAACTTTCCAAATCATAAAAGAAACTATTGATGAAGGATTGATTACGCCAATTCTAAGCTCTTATCGTACAATACGTATGGATGATGGATTGGTTTGCAAATTTTACCATGATAGAATCCATGAAGCAGCATACTCACTATTGGATGATTCTGAAAAAGTTCAATATCATAAGAAAATAGGTTATAAATATCTCGCTCAATTGAAAAAAGATCCTAGTAATAATAAAATTTATTATATAACAGATCAATTGAATGAAGCCTCTTCGGATATTAACAGTTTTGATAAGATAAAAGAATTAGCTGAACTTAATTTTAAATCAGGAGCCAAAGCTTTAGAATCTGGAGCTCACCAACCAGCTTACAAATATTTTAAACAAGCATTTTTATTAATTTGTGATATTTCTGATATTTGGAATACTCATTACGATTTAGTTTTTACAATTTTACTTAAAGCTCAAGAAACGTCTTATCTTTGCAGCGACTATTTAGAAACAGAGCATTTCAATAATTTACTGTTAAGAAATAGTAAGTCCATTAATGATCAAGTTAAAATTTATGAAATTATGATCAAGACATGTATGGCAAAATATGATTTAAGAAATGCTATCATTCAAGGCTTGCAAATTCTCAAGAAGTTAAATATTTCCTTTCCAAATAAACCCAACCCACTGCATGCATTAATTTCCTTAATTAAAGTGAAAATAAGGATCTTTTTTATGAAAGATAAGATTGAAGAACTTCCGATTCTTAAGGATGAAAAAATTGAATCTTCTATTCGTATACTTTCTGCATTAAATTCTGCAGCTTATTGGAATCAGCCAGCACTTCTACCATTGCTAATATTAAAGACCGTTAGACTTTCCTTGAAGCATGGAAATAATATTCACTCACCGTATAATTATACAGGACTTGGTTTGATTTATGCTTCTTTAGAAATGTACAATGCTTCTTATGAGATAGGGATCACAGCATTAAAAATTTCAGACAATCAATTTTACAATAAGATGAGACCTAGAACTCAATTTGTATTTTATACTTTCATAAGTCCTTGGAGAAATACAATTCGAACTAGTGTCCAAAAACTTGCTGATATTTATAAGTCAGCTATGCATGTTGGTGACATTGAATTCGCCTCACACACGGCCTTGGTCGCTGGGTATTATACCTTCTTATCTGGAACCGAATTAGCTGAGGCAGAGTTAGAAGTTGATAAATATATGAATTTCTCAAATGATTTAGTCCAAGATACTGATCTTAAATTATTAAAATTATATCGCCAAACAATTTCCTTTTTAACAGGACAGGAAGAATTCGAGGGATCATTACAAGGTCAGTATTTTGATGAGAAAAACTACCTACTCGGCTTTGAAAAGTTAAATGATCGAACTAGTCTTTTTCATTATTATTTAACTAATCTAACTTTGAATTTTCTTCTAGGAAATTATACAATAGCTTTAGAATTTGGAGATTTAAATTTAAAAACTGTGGATGGCGGTCTTGCAGTTTTTGCAGTAATGAATACATACTTTTATGATTCATTGAATCGAATCGAACTTATGCGATCTTCAAAGAGCCTTCATATTCGAAAGAAATGTCTGAAACAAATTTCAGCCAATCTAAAGAAGCTTACCAAAGCTGCTAAATCAGCTCCTTCCAATTATTTAGGCAAAAAATTATTAGTAGAGGCTGAACTTGCATGTTTGAATAAAAACTTTCAAACAGCAGTATATTTATATGAAGAAGCAATAAAGGATTTAAAAGAGAATCTCTTTCTCCAAGATTATGCACTTGCCTTAGAACTCGCAGGGAGATTCTATGCTAGGTCGGCTTTGAAAAAATCCTCAAATACCTACCTAATCCAAGCAAGAAATGCATGGAGCCTTTGGGGTGCTTCAACAATAATTAAGAATTTTGACACTAGATATTCAGGTATAAATGAAAGTTATCAAAAGAATCTTTCAATTAGTGATGATACTTCCGTGTCTCAATCATTAGTATCTAATATAGATTATTCGACAATCATGAAGTTTAGTCATTTAATTTCTAGTGAGATAGACTTTAATGTTTTAGTTCATAGGATTCTTTCAATGGCAATGGAAAATGCAGGAGCTCAGAAAGGCTCCTTGATTCTAGAATGGAATGGTGAGCTTTGCATTCTTGCGTCTGGTAAAACGGGAAGTAAAATGCTTAAGAAAGATCCAATCCCTATTGATAAATCTGATGAGATTCCTACCTCAATAATTAACTATGTATCGTCTACTAAGGAAAATGTAATCCTTGCCGAAGCAGATCGTGCTGGAATTTTTATAAAAGATCACTATGTTCAAAAGAATCATGTCAAATCAGTGTTATGTGCTCCGATTATATATAAGAAAAAAGTATCAGGAATTCTTTACTTAGAGAACAATCTTTTATCGAATGCTTTTCCAGAGGAGAGAGTTGAAATGCTTTCCATGCTGTCATCGCAGGCAGCAATTTCTATTGATAATGCTCTGCTCATTTCTCAAAAGGAAGATTCTGCAAAGCTAGCCAAAGAAATGGAGATTACTGCAGAGATACAATTGTCCTTGATTCCAACTAAACCAACTAGTAAAGGTTATCATATATCTTCTTATATGAAACCAGCTGAATCAGTAGGAGGTGATTATTTTGACCTTATCAACCACCCTGATGGAGATTGGTTATTGATTGGCGATGTAAGCGGGCACGGAATTCTATCTGGTTTGATTATGATGATGGTTCAAACTAGTATTCAAATGGTTCGATCTGATTTAAATTTTCATTCACCCGCTTCCTTGATTTTAAAATTAATCAAAGGTGTTGAAGATAATTTTAAAAAGATTGCTGGAAAAGAATTTAAATACATGACCATCACAATTTTTAAAACGAAACCAACGGGTGAAATTGTGTATGCAGGTCAGCACCAAGATCTATTGGTCTACAGAAGTGCTACAAATACAGTTGAAAGAATTCAAACGGAAGGTATCTGGATAGGAATGGGTGGAATGACTTCTAATCCAGAAGAATATATTCTTAATAAGGAATTCAAATTAGATACGGGAGATGTCCTTTTAATTTATACAGACGGACTTACCGAAGGTGTTGATTCGTTTAACACGGCCTTGGGTGTAGAAGGTCTGTCGAATATTTTAAAACAATCAGATAAATCTTCACCAGATGTAATTAAGGAAAATATTCTGGAAGCTACCAAAACATACCATTGCAACGATGATGTCACTTTTATGGTGATCCAAAAAGATTAATTTTTACCTATCTTTCGTTTCAATAGTTGCGCATTTATTGCTACAATGATGGTACTAAGACTCATAAATACAGCACCAACTGCTGGTCCTAAGACAAATCCATAGGAATAAAAAACTCCTGCTGCTAGTGGAATTGCCAATATATTGTATCCCGTAGCCCAGATTAGATTTTGAATCATTTTACTGTATGTAGCTTTACCAAATTCAATTAAGTTGGCAATATCCTTGGGATTGCTATTCACCAAAATAATGTCAGCTGTTTCTGCTGCAATATCCGAACCCGAACCTACCGCAATACCAACATTAGCCTGTGCTAATGCGGGAGCATCGTTGACACCATCTCCTGTCATAGCAACAAATTCTCCTTTCTTCTGTAAGTCTTGGACTATTTCCACTTTTTGATGGGGTAATACTTCTGAGTAGTAACCATCTAAGCCAAGTTTATTGCTAACTTCCTTAGCTGTTATTTCATTATCACCTGTCGCCATGTAAACTTTGATATTACTCTCTTTAAAAACTTTCATCGCATCGCTTGATTCTGGTCTTATCTCATCTGCAAGAGCGATATATCCTACAAGTTTCTCATTGATTAATACAAAGACTACTGTTTCGGCAGCATCACTAAAAGCATCCTTTGGAATTGAAATATTTTTTTCATTCAAATATCCTGGACTAACAACCTTTATCTCTTTGTCTTCCACCTTTCCTTCCACACCTTTTCCTGTGATAGATTTGAAGTTTTCTGGATTTGGAATAGTAATATTATTCTCTTTGGCTTTGGTAATTACCCCGACTGCTATTGGATGTTCTGAGCTTTGTTCTAAAGCACTCGCTAGTCGCAAAATTTCGTTTGAAGTGTATGCCTCTTCAAGGGACTCAATTCTCGTAACACCAAAATCTCCTTTGGTGAGTGTTCCTGTTTTATCAAAAAGGATGGCCGATATTTTACGGGATTCTTCAAATGCAGTTCTATTACGAATCAATAAGCCATTCTGAGCAGAAACAGAGGTTGATATAGCTACGACTAAGGGTATTGCTAAACCTAAGGCATGAGGACAGGTTATGACCATGACTGTGACCATTCTTTCGAGCGCATACACAAAGGGAAATCCTAGGATCAACCAAATCCCTAGCGTTCCAAATCCAATTGCTAAGGAAGAGTAGGTAAGCCATTTTGCTGCCCTATCGGATAGGTTTTGCATTTTTGACTTGGTTTTTTTGTGCTTCTTCCACCATCTTAATAACCTTACTCAGATAGCTATCCTTACCAGTATGTTCAACTTTAACTGTTAGGCTAGAATTTCCATTAACAGAACCGCCAATGACTTTATCATTTACACCTTTCTTGATAGGCTTAGACTCACCTGTAAGCATTGATTCATTTAAGTAACTAGAACCTTCTTGAATCGTTCCATCGGCTGGAACTTTTTCTCCAGGTTTTATGAGTATGATGTCATTTTTTAGAAGATTCTCTAATGGAATGTCTTCTATTGAGTTATTATTTTTTCTATGAGCTTCGGCGGGCTTCATACTGACTAACAATTGCAATGCCTTCGAAGCACCTAGCACACTTTTCATTTCTATCCAATGGCCAATTAGCATAATGGCAATTAATGTGGCAAGCTCCCAGAAAAAGTCGGCACCTTTCAAACCAAATACTGTAGCGGAACTATAGAAATAGGCAACGCTTATTGCCATAGCTATTAGTGTCATCATTCCAAGAGATTTGCTTTTTACTTCAGACCAAAAACCTTTTAAAAAGGGTAAGCCTCCATAAAAATATACAATGCTTGATAAGATAAATAGAATATATTCATTACCTGGTAAGCGTATGTGATAATTGAATAAAGTCTGAATCATTGGGGAAAAAATTAAGATAGGCACAGTTAAAACTAGGGTGACCCAAAATCGTTTTCTAAAATCGGCGATCATCATTTTATGATGATCCTGCCCTGATGATCCGCTTGAGATTTCACCATGCTCATGATCCATTTTCGAATGATCCTCTTTTGAATGTTGGTGGTGTTTTTGATTTTTCATAAATTTTTCCTTTACCTAATTTATTTAGGTATAAAATTTCAATTTCGATAATTGACTATTTAGTTTACTAATTCCAATTCCTTCTTCTTCCATATAAAATAGATCGCAGGATAAACCAATAGCTCTAAGATAAAACTTGTAGTCAATCCACCGACCATGGGTGCAGCAATCCTCTTCATTACATCAGCACCCGTACTTTGTGACCACATAATGGGAAGTAATCCCATCATGGCTGCCATAACCGTCATAATCTTAGGTCGAATTCTATGCACAGCCCCGTGAACGATTGCCTCTTTTAATTGGCTTATGTTATTTAATAAGTTTTTCTTCTTGGCATCGTCATATGAAAGATCTAAATACAAGAGCATGAATACTCCAGTCTCTGCATCTAAACCCATTAAGGCGATCATTCCCACCCAAACGGCTACAGATATTTGGTAATCTAAAAAATACAATATTCCAATAGCACCGATTAAAGAAAAGGGAACGGCAAGCAGTATTATTAAAGTCTTGGTATGAGATTTAGTGTTTAAGTAGATCAATAAAAAAATTACAAACAAGGTTAAAGGCAAAATGAATTTCATCCTTTCCTTGACTCGTATCATATTTTCATACTGACCACTCCAAAGTAAAGAGTAACCTTGGGGTAGTTGGATAGACTTATTTACTAGAGATTTTGCTTCGTCGACAAAGCCACCAATGTCTGAGGTAGCTGTATCGATATAAACATAACCAGCTAGAAAGCCATTTTCATCTCGAATCATAGATGCACCTACTGTGGGCACTATGTCTGCTATTTCTGCAATGGGAATATGTCCAAATTCTTCTGTAGGAACAAGAATGGAACGTATCTTATCAATACTATCTCTTTGATCTCTTGGATAACGAAGATTAACTGAGAATCTTTCCCTGCCTTCAATTGTTTGAGTAATTGGTTCTCCGCCTATGGCTGCTACAATAATTTGTTGAGCATCTTCAATGGATATATTGTATCTAGCAAGTTTTTCCCTGCGCAAATTTAGGTCTAAAAAATATCCACCTGTTGTTCGTTCTGCGAATACTGATCTTATGTCTTTTTTTCCTTTCATGAGAGTCTCAATCTGGATTCCTATTTTTTCAATTTCTTCCAATGATGAGCCTAAGACTTTAATCCCGATAGCTGTTCGCATCCCTGTGCTAAGCATATCGATCCTTGCTTTAATTGGCATAGTCCAAGCATTGGTTGTTCCAGGATACTGCATCTCTTTGTCCATAATTTCAATTAATTCATCTTTGGTGATCTTTCGAGAAAAGATAAAGCTAAAAGGGTATTGAATATACTTTGGCCAAGAAGAATAGAATTGAGTAGCATCCCTCCATTCTGATCTAGGTTTAAGAGAAACTACTGTTTCCATCATCGATAAGGGAGCCGAATCTGTAGCAGTATCAAATCTTCCAGCCTTACCGAACACCCTGTCCACTTCTGGGAAGCTTTTTAGTTTTTTGTCCATATGATTCATGAGTTTTTCAGCTTCGGTTACACCAATTCCAGGAACAGTTGTAGGCATATATAAAAAAGATTCTTCGAATAGGGGAGGCATGAATTCAGAACCTAATTGATAGTATACGGGAATAGTAAGAAAGACAGAACATATTGCTGATGCCAGGACTTTTTTAGGATGATTCAATACAAAATTACAAGCTGGTTCGTAGTATTTGAATAACACTTTGCTAATAGGGTGTTTGTGTTCCGGATAGTATTTCCCTACAAAGAGTGTAGTAGCAACTGAAGAAAGTATTTTGCTTTTAAATTGAAAAGGCTCCATCCTTGTAAAAAGCATTCGTATCGCAGGATCCAAGGTTATTGCAAGTAAGGCGGCAACTGCCATTGCTATGTTCTTAGAATAAGCTAGTGGGCGAAACAGCCTTCCTTCTTGGTCTACCAGTGTAAAAATGGGAAGAAAAGCAACCGCTATCACCAGTAGTGAGAAGAAGACAGAAGGTCCAACTTCTAATAATGCTTGCAATCGTATCTCGTGGTAGTCTCCCTTCCGTCCATTGGAATCCCATTCTTCTAATTTTTTGTAAGCATTTTCAACCTCCACAACAGCTCCATCTACTAAGACCCCAATGGAAATCGCCATCCCGGAAAGGGACATTATGTTCGCATTTATATTAAATAAATACATAGGTATGAAACTGATAATGATAGCGATTGGAATTGTTAGAATCGGAATGATTGCAGATGGAAAATGCCAAAGGAATATTAAAATAACAAAAGAAACAATTAGCATTTCTTCCAATAATTTCCATTTTAAATTACTGATTGCGCTTAAAATTAATTCTGACCTATCGTAAGTTGGTATAATTTCTGAACCAATAGGAAGACTGGATTTTATTTCTTCTATTCTTTCTTTGACCCGTTCTATTACATTGAGAGCATTCTCCCCATGTCGCATGACAATTGTACCAGCAACAATATCGCCCTCTCCATTTAGATCTGCAATTCCTCGTCTAATATCTGGACCAAATTTTACAGATGCAATATTCTTAAGTAAGACTGGAATCCCATTCAAATCGGTTGCTAGGGGTATGTTTTCGATGTCCTTAATTGATTTTAAATAACCCTTACCTCTAACCATATACTCGGCTCCCGAGAATTCAATGAGTCTGCCTCCAGATTCTTGGTTGGACTCTTTGATTTTTCTGACAATGGTAGAGAAATCAATATTATAAGACCTAAGAGCATTTGCATTAACAGTAATTTGGTACTGCCTTTTGTGCCCACCTATACTTGCTACCTCAGAAACTCCAGAGACAGAGTTCAGTTGGTACTTTAGATGAAAATCTTGGTGGGTTCTAAGATCTGCCAAAGAATGTGTTCCTGTATAATCAACCAGTGCATATTGGTAAACCCAACCAACTGCTGTGGCATCTGGCCCAAGTTCAGTGCGTACTCCATCAGGAAGTAGTGGTTGGATTTTGGAGAGATATTCTAAAACTCTAGATCTAGCCCAGTAGATATCTGTTCCATCTTCGAATATAACATAGACATAAGAATATCCAAAATCAGAGAACCCTCGGACAACCTTTACATTAGGAGCACCTAGCAAGGATGTAATGATAGGGTAGGTTACCTGATCTTCTATGATATCAGGACTTCTATCCCACTTAGAATATATGATTACTTGTGTATCGGAAAGATCTGGTATCGCATCCAAAGGTATAGAGCGCATTGCTATATATGAAGAAACTAAAATTACCAATGTAAAAATGATAATTAAGAATTTGTTTGCTGCTGAAAATCGTATTATATTATGAATCATGTTTAGCTCTTAGTGGTGATTGTGAGTTTTACTGCCGAATCGAATTTTTGCTTCCGAATCGATTAAAAAGGTTGATTCAATAACAACGTCTGCTTCTTCTTCTACTCCAGATATTACCTCCGTATAATTATCCATTGCAACTCCAGTAGTAATCTGAGTTGGTTTAAATTTATCGGGAGAAACTTTCACATAGATCATCTTCATAGAACCTGTATCAATGATTGCAGAAGTCGGAATACTTAGAATGTTCTTCTTGGGAATGGAAATCTTCGTTTGCCCGAACATCTGTGGCTTTAATAATTGATTAGGGTCAGATACTTCACTTCGCAGTCTTAGAGTTCGATTGTTGGTATCAAGGATAGTATCTACACTTTTTACTTCTCCCAAAAAAACCTTATTCTTATAAACATCTGTTGTGAATTCAATTTTCATTCCCGCTTTCGCAATAGCCAAATCTGATTCGTAAATCTGCGAATAGATATGTCCTCTACCAGCCTTGCCACCTAAAATCAATTCTTGGGGATAACGACGTGAGGATGTCCAAAGCCTTATCTGTTCTTTAGCTAGACCTAACTGACGCAGACGCAATTCGAGATTGGGCATATCTGATCTTTCTCCCTCCGAGAAAAATTCATCACTTCTTCTAGCCGATTTATATTCAACAAGAGCATTGTAAAGTTCAGGATCATAGGCTACAGTTGAGTAAAGTAATAATACTTTATTTAAATCTCTGCGTTCAACCTTACCTGTTACAATTCCAATGGATTGTTGCTTCTCGTAAGAAAGAGTAAGAACTGGGTCTTTAGATTGTTTCATATCAGCCGCACTCAGCGTTGAATTTGGATCCTGCTCATCCATATCCATACCTTCATGTTCAGAATGTTCTTCATCTAAGTGCTGATGCTCAGAACTAGGATTGGATTGTTCCTGTTTTACCAAAGTCATATTGCATATTGGGCAAGAACCAGGTTGATTCGAGGTATAACTTGGATGCATGGGGCAATAGTAAATTTCATTTCCATCCTTAGATTTACAGGATGAAGATAGAAATAATATTAAAAGGCTTGTTATTGCTAGAAATTTCATAAATTAATTATTTCCTTTAGGCTTAGTAAGTTTCGCAGATTCTGTGTGGTCATGGTTATCGAAATCGTGTTGGAATATTTTTCCTATGAGTGCTAATTGTTCGAGGCTTAGATCGATTTTTCTTTGTTTTAGATCCTGCAATCTGATTTTAGTTTTAAGAACATCAATCTTTGCTAGAAGACTATCTTGCAAGGTTGCCTTTCCAGGACCGTAAAGGGAAAGGTTGGCTCTTACAGCTTTTTCCATTTGAGGAATCAATTGTCTTTCTAAGAGAGTGATTTGTTTATTGATTCCTTTGAGTATTGCAAATTTTCTTTCAGCCTCCGATATCATTTGAGTCTTAGATTTCTCTAAAGAAAAACCCGCTGATTTAGCGTATTCTTCGGATTCACCAGTAACAGCATCCCAATTTAAGGCAGACCATACTGGGATTCTCATATTGATACCGAAACTAAAAAGGTCTCCTCTGTATTCATTAACATCCATAATACGATAATCTAGAGGACCATCAGCTATGATGAAATTTTGTGGTCTACGCTTCATGTAAGAAAAGAATAGTTCAGTCTCTGGTGCTATAGAAAATTTTTCTAGTTTAGCTTTCTCTTTAAGTTTTTGTTCTTCTTGAACATAGTAAAGATAAGATGGACTATTTATTATTGAAATTTCAATATCTTGTTCAAACTGAATCATAACTGGTTCTATTTGTTCAGAATATTTTACTAAATCTATTGATTTTAAATCTTGGATATTTAGGAGATCATCAATTTTAAAATATTTTAATCTCGATTCTAATTCACCTAAGGAAGTATTGTATTCTATTTCTTGTTCCAATGCTTGTGTTTTAGCAATGGAAGCTTTGATTGAAAGAGTTTGGGGAGCATTGCCCGAGGCGTAATAGCTATCGGTGATAGTTTTTTGAGCAGTTGTTAAATCAATGATCCTAGAGTTTAGAGTTTTCTTTAAGATAGTAAATTGGTACTGATTCGATAGAGTAAAAAGATCCTTAGACATTTGGTTCATTCCACTCACATAAACCAATGAAGTTTGTTTATGCATGAAATGAGCCACTTTAGTTTCAGATCCTAATTTTCCAGGAAAAGGAAATTCTTGTGCAATCGAAACTTCCATTCCGGTCATCCCAGGTGTATCATTTGCTCTATCATTTAAAGCATAACCATATTTAGTGGGATAATTTCGATAAGCAAACCCAAGTTTCGGATCGGGAAAAATTCCAGAACCATCTGTATGCTTTTTATGAGCTTTGTTATTAGTAAGAAGAACCTTGGCTTCTGGATGATGCTGAGAAAGTATTTGAATCACTTTCTTCGCATCTTTAGTCTCTGCATAAAGAAATGAAATTGGTAAAATAATTAATAAGAAATAAAATCGATAAATGGATTTAGACATATTGCCCCCTTAAATTGTGTGAATCAATTTAAAGGATGCTTAAATTAAGAGGACTTGGGATTGATCTAAATCAGAATAAGAAAGAATCGGATTAGTATTTACATTTGAATATAGAAAATTATTTCTAGAATCATTCGAAAAGTTAAGGTAATAAGATGAAAAATAATCTAGTTCTAGTTTTTTACTAGATAAAGAATCATTGAACTTTGATTTTTGATCGGAGCTAATTTGTAAATCATTCCCCTCACAACAATCATTGCTATCTGATTCTGAAGTTGGTGTTTCAGCCTTCGAATGGCAAGGAGGCATTCCCTCATTTTGGGAAGTATAAGATATCTGTATTTGGCTAGGCATGGGACATTTTGTCCCTAAAGCTGCAATGGAAGGGCAGATCAATATATAGAAAAACCCTAGAATTGCAGCCATACCAATAGAATTTTTTTGCCAGATCCTCATACAACTGAGAAGATACAATCTTCCTCTAAGATGTCAATAAAAAAAGCGGGGACTCTATTGCAAATTTAAGATATACATGTCTTTTTTTTGTCAAAACAGTAATTAGATACTCTCCCTTTGGACAAATATTCTAACTCTAATTAGCAAAAAAATCAAAAGATTTTAGAAAAAAGTATATTCAAATAAATTTAAATTTAATTAAAATGATTTTCACAATTGATGTGTTCATTTTGTAACTAGCAGTTGATTAGAATTTTGTAGCAGAGCAATAACTTGATTTCTGAAATAATAAACCATATTCCCCAGCCAATTCTAATCTTGCAAGATGAAGATGTCTACATGCGTTTGAAGCCTTTTTTTTCAACAACATCCAAAAATAAGAATAAAAAAAGCTCACCAATATCTAATTTATACGACTTAATTTTAACTAAGACTAATACGTTGAAATGGAACCAATTGTACCAATTCAGTGAATCAACTGAATTCACAACTGAAGATGATTCTACAGATCTAATAAAAAGTTTGATTAAGGACAACTATGTTCAGCAATTATTCTATTATAAATATGATGAATTTCATGAAAGGTTAGTTCTGGTTAATGTCTTAGTCGCTGGAACTAGAATAAAGAAAATTTGGGAAGATTTGATTATCGCGTCTATTCAATGTTTTTCTAAATATTTATTTCTTACTACTAAGATTGATGAATTATTTTTAAGAAAAATCTTTAGTGTTTACAATCAACTTATTGAAGATAATCCAATCCAGTCTGAGTTTCAACACCTTCCAGAGATGGAGTCAATTTTAGATTTTGAAAATCCAAATTTATTTGATATAAAACATGATTTCTTCGCTTCAATATTTAATTCATTAAACCAAAACGAGAACTTTATTTTTGCAAAGGGAGTAGGGTTCTATTATTTACCAAATGATATTGCAGTAAAACTTCTTCCAATCATTGATAATAAACTTGATAGAACTATTTATTCAAAGTTAAAGAAGGTTATGCCTAATTGGGAGAATTCTGTAAGAGATTCAATCAATCATTTTTTTCATGCGAAGCCTTATTACGATCCAAATAAAATTTTACTAAGTGATTATTTCTTTTCAAAAATAGGCTTTATAGTTGAACAAGTTGAACTTTTCGAAGATCCGGGTCTTGCTTGGTTGATTGATTTTATAAGCAATATATCACATAAACTAAAATTGTATAAGACGGCTAACCATGATAAATTTTCCAATAAGCGTGCTGACGTAATTAGGAGAATGATTGATGTTGATAATGATATTTATTCGCGCGTATTAAAAATTAAAATCAACGATGAGATATTGGAAGGTAATGTGATTGATTCTTTATTTTCTGATCCTCAAATATTGAGATCTGGTTGGTATGAAAATAAAGATTACTTTCTTATATTCATTAAGAAAGATTTAAATAATATTGAAGATCTATTAAATATTTTTTCTTCATCTATAATTGGAAATGAATATGCCATCTACCTTGAAAAAGTACTAGAAGATTATCCTAATTTAATAAAGTCTATGAGTAAAAACCTATCCTTTAGAAATAAAAGAATTAAAGCCTTATTTGCTGCAATTTCAAGAAATTATCCTTTCTATTATAAATTTTTTTACTTCATGAACTGGACTTCTCTTCTTGCAGGGCCTGTGCAAAATTTTAAAATCAAACAAAAGATTTCTCAATTAGAAAAGAAAAAGAAATACGAAAATCAAATTGCAAAATCAATTCTCGATAAAACTGATTCCTTATTCAATAGGATTTATAATTATGATAAGCATAGAAAATTAGAATTTTTTAAGGAGAGCGTTCAAGAACTTAAACTTATTTATGGAAGTGATTATGATGCAGATAAAATCCAAGCAGTCTGTCCAGTATTGGATCTATCCGAAATAGAATTAATTTTATCTAAAAATAATTCTATCTGATTCTTGATATAAATTTTTCACAACAGATGCCACTGCCTGAAGTGTATTTTATAGAATTTAACTTGATTTAAAAAGAGAAGTAGAGTAAACTTAAATTTAAGGAAATTTTATTTATGAAATCTAATCAAAACCATCAATCTAGTAAGTTACAAATTGTTCTTTTTTTTATATTAGTTTTATTCTTTTTCATGGGCGGGGTTAATCATTTTCGTAATCCAGAATTTTATCTGATGATGATTCCTCCTTTTCTGCCTTTTCCAGATGAAATAAATATAATCAGCGGTTTAGCAGAAATTTTACTAGCCTTGATGCTCTTGTTTCCAATCACAAGAAAGCTAGCATGCTACGGATTAATTGCATTACTGGTGGCTGTTTTCCCAGCAAATATATATATGTTCGTCAATTCCCTAAGTGGATTTTCCTATGCAGTTCCAACTTGGGCACTTGCACTTCGATTGCCTTTTCAATTTTTATTTATCTATTGGGTATGGAAAATGAAAGATGTCGTGATTCAATCTAAGTAGATCCAAATATTTTTTAATGATCATCTTCGAGATATCTATATTATTATTTGGAGCAATGTTCTCATTTGTATGGGCATTGCAAATATTTATTTCCCGAAATAAATTGAATATAATGGCATGGATAATGATGATAGCCTCAATTTGGTTATTGTCAGGTGCTTACTTTTTCTCTGGCTATTATTTGAAATTTCCTTATTTTTATGCCATTCATTTTCCTTTGGTGTTTTTGTGTGGACCTTTGTTTTTTCATTATTATAAAAAAGGAATTGAAGAAGAAGAATATAGCCTCTTCTATCTACATTTACTGCCAGCATTAATTGTTTTAGCTTTAATTCTACCATTTCAATTCATGAATTTGAATGAGAAATATGAATTTTTTTCTAAATTTAAATCAGGAAAATTTACATTCTATCATTATATCATCTTTGCATTAAACATAGGTTCGAAAATTTCTATTTTAATTTATTTAACTAAGATTATCTTAGAAAATATACCATTGCTAAAAAGTTCAAGAGATATTACAAAAAAATCCAAGTATATTTTTATTTTAGTTGTAACTTTGATTTACATAGATTTATCAATAGGTTTAATCGGATTTTTTAGTAAGTCCTTCTTTATGGTTAAATTAAGTGCATTATTATTGCCTATCAATCTATTGATCTTTTTTCTAATGTCATCAAGATTCCCCGAAATAGTATTTGGCCTTCGTAAAGAAATAAAGCTAAAAAGATACGAACGCTCCAAGATAGATAAATTAGACTTAGATTCTATTCTTTCTAATATGGAATCAGTTATGAGTTCTGAAAAGGCGTTTGCTGATGAGGATTTGACTCTTACAAGCTTGGCAGGAGAATTAAATATTTCAGCTCATCAATTATCTCAAATTTTAAATGAAAAATTGTCCCAAACATTTCCCCAATACATCAATACTTTTAGAGTAAAAGAAGCGCAAAAAATGATCCTAGAGGATGAAGATCGTTCTTTACTTTCCATAGCATTTGCAGTTGGCTTTAACTCAAAGGCTTCCTTCAATCGTTCCTTCAAATCGATTACTGGAGTAACCCCGCAAGATTATAGAAAGCGAAATAATAGATAAAAAATTTGTCTCAAGTTATAACCTGAGTCGACAATAAATATATTATTTTGTATAATTTATTTATGTATTTAAAATTACTTAAATTTAATTCAATATTTCTTTGCTTTTGTTTGGTAATGTGTATATCAAATGCGAAAAATATTCCTTCTTTTGGAGGGCAATACACTCATGAATCTGGAAGATTCTCTCTACCATACCCCGTGCAATATGGAGAGTATTTTGACTCGAAAGAATCCGTAGCATTCTATGGACCCTTAGCAGAATATTATTTTATAAACTTTTTTCTTTTGAATGACAAACAAATATTAAATACTTCAAACATTTCTAAAAAAGAAGAATTCTCTAGTTTTGGAAGACTCAATCTATTAAAAAGCCAAGAATCAAAATTCCCTGGTAGTTATATCATCAAAGATGAATTTCTTGAACGGGAGAATGATTTAGAATACGTAGTATATTTCTATCTCCCAAAAGGTTCCACTTTTAGGAAAAATGGAGTTCATCAAGATATTGAAAGCGGATTCTTAGTTTTTCGCGAAAAAAATTATGTATTTATAATAAATGCTCATTATAAGCCTCGATTAATGGGAGATACAATTGAAACTGTAGAAGATAAAATTCTTCAAATAAAGAAATCATTAATCTCTATTAGAAGTGGAATGAAATTAAATATTTAAATGTGCTTATCGCTAAAGAATAATTTTTTATTCAATTGGATATTGATATGGATGTTATAAAAATATATTTATTATTAGGTGATAATTCTTATAAAATAGTAATCTATCATGAAAGTATAGAAAAATATGGAAGTGTAGAGAAAGGAAATACAGAATTATATTTGGAAAAAAAGAATACTGAAATTCCATTTCGAGGGCTTGTAAAAACTCTTTTTGTTGTAAATATGAAATTAGTCACTCATACCCTTACAACTTGGCCAGACAGCCTATGGTAGTTTTAAAGAATACTTGTCTTATACTTTTTATGTTGAATTGTGGATGTATAGGTAGATTAAGATATCACGAACCTAATCCAGTTGAAAATATTGGATAGAAACGAATCAAGTAATATAAGATATAAAAAAAATGTCTCAATTTATTTTTTGAAATGACAATTTTTTAATTAAATAATGAAATCTTAACAAGGATGGGAAGGTAGAATGAAATATACAAATATTTTTGGAATAGTTACATTGTGTACTATTAATTGCATGAGTATCGGTAAA
>Ga0210043_1001280_pt1 | contig 21876 bp, 22 predicted proteins | sample CryGeymet201501t_FD_183990 | JGI IMG/M metagenome (GOLD analysis project Ga0210043, IMG submission 183990) | Groundwater microbial communities from Crystal Geyser aquifers in Utah, USA - Crystal Geyser metaG 2015-01t (SPAdes) (version 2) | ecosystem: Environmental > Aquatic > Deep subsurface >... | reverse complement strand
TTTCTTCTTCTTTTTCTCTTTGTTTTTTAGTTGGTTCTACAAGTTTACGTCTAGCTCTAACAATAGCTTCTGGCTTGTACTCACGCATTATAAGTTTCATTTCAAACCAGTTATTTAAGTCAGTACCTCTTGACTTAGCTACAAACTCCCAAAGGGCAAAGCAAGTTTCGGTATTACTTTCGTGTAACTGGGAACTTTGTGAGAATAGGTATTTTAGTTTTTCTTCTAGGTTCATATTATTTAGAACACTTAGGACAAATGAAACCATCACTACTTTTTAATTTAGTACCCCACTTTGAGTTAAATAACACAATCTCTCCTGCTAACCTTTGAATATCTTCTAACAAATCAGGATTGTCTGCTATCCAAGCATCCATCATTTTTTGTAATAAATGTTTTTGTACTTTTTCTTTGTTCATATTTATATTCTAGTAAATTCTGAATTAGTTAAACATTTTTCCTAAAGGATTATTCTTTAGGTTTTCTAAGTCTTCCTCTGCTTGTTGTTGTGTTCTTCCAACTGATAATCTTTGATTGATAAAACCTTGTGCCATAAGTTCTTTAGCTCTGGTGCTTACTGTACGATTTTTAATAACGTTTTCATACTTTGAAAAAGTGTCTGGTGTAGTTTCTGGTCTTTTGTTTGGGAAAGTTTCATAGTATTTTACCTCGTCCATTATTTCTGAGATTGAATTCATCATTATAATTGAACCATTGACGTCAAAAGAGGAGGCTTCTGAACGGAGGATACTTAGTTTCTGTTCTTCTGTTATTTCGTGATGACCTTTTGAAAAGGTGATGATAAAGTATTTCATATTTTTTCTATGTTAGAGAATTTATTAGCTTTAGGAGTTTGACGTTTCTGCCACGTTCTTACACTAGCACGCCAGTCTTTCATCTTTGATTTGCCTACTAACCAGCCTTTGGAGGTATAAAAGTCTATGAAGTTACTAGCATCTACGTTGTAATGGTTATCAAATATATATTTAGTAACTTCTTCTAAAGAGGGAGGAGCGAAGCGACTTTCTCTCTCTTTAGAGAGTTTAAGTTTAAGTTTAGGTTTAAGTAATTCGGACTCTATCGTAGTCTTTGATAGGCTATCATAGTCTATACTGTTATTGCTTAACTTAGCCTTTATTTCCTCTGGTATCTCTGAAAGTCCTCTTTGTATTCCAATTTCAATTTTTGGATTAACAGCTTGATGTTTGCTGAAATTTTTTATTTTTACCCAATTATCAATATAGACTATCTTAGACTTTAATACTCTAAAAATATCTAATATTTGTTTTTCAGACAAGTCTGTTTCTCTTGTCATCACTTTCATTGAAAGTTCATATATTCCGCAAATTTCAGTATGTTCATTCGTTAGAAGATAAAGAAAAAAGTATCTTTCTATTGGATTTAGTCCAATAATAAAGTCGTCTGACCAAAACTTAGTATTGATGTAGCGTTTCTTTGCCATATCTATTTTTGGTTAAGTGGAATAAAATCTTCATTAAATTTTACACCCTTATCTTTATCAATTAACAGAAAACCAATTTTGATTAAGTACATAATACTTTTTATGCTCCTACTTGGATAACCCTTATAGTTTTTCTTTGTAGTATTTCTTTTAATTGCGTCTTTACTCAATGTGTTTACTAGCTCATTAAAGTCTACAAAATCTTTTTTCTTTGTAGTGACATCTATTATGATTTTAGTTCTTGGTGACTTAAAATCACGCTTAAACTTCTCTATATCCATATTTTTTGTATTAAAAAAACAGGTAGCAGTGACCCTCAAGCTTCTCAGCTTTTTGTTGTCTTGACGACAACTCACTACTATCTGTTTTCTTTTTATTTATTAGATATTTGAGGGATAAATAAATTGTACCACACTTCTAATTATTTGTCAACTTCTTTTTTTTCTTTGTCCACAGTCAAATCAAACTCTTCTTTCAATACTGCCTGTACCTCTTTTTTTTCTTCTTCTGTTAACAAATCACTGAACCTAATATTTGCTTTTAGTACTGCTTTATAATATTTTTTTCCTTGCATTTTTATAATTTTTGAAAACTCCTTTGAAAATTTTTCTACTTCATTTTTTGGTATTTCCATATTAGTAATTCTTATTTATCCATTTATAATTTTCTTCAAGGTTACTCCAGACTGTTATCTGTTCATTATACCACTTTTCTTCTGCTTTAAAATGTAATAATGCTACTAGTAGCGTAAAGAATAAGGCTATACTAATTATTATAATATCAATGAAATGGTTATCTAACCAATCCTCTATGGCTAGGAATATGTATTTTGTTTTTGAGTATATCATATTATTAAATTATTGATACAAGGCTCACTCTATAGGATTACTTTAGTAGTCCCAATGCTCGTTGATAAAACCAAAGTTTCTTACTTCGTGAGCCTCATCGTGTTGCTAGACTCATTGTCAGTCTAGCCCCCGAGTACGAACTTGTTGAGAGTTGATACTGGAGAGCTAGACGACAATTTATGAACGGTTTATTAGTTTTGTATAAATTCCATTATTTTATTTAGTAAGTCCTGATTTATTGGAGAAATACCTATTATATTACCAAAAGCAAATCTACAAGCTGTCTCTTCATCATTAAATATTACTTCTATTTTATCTTTGTTTTTTTCGACAATTTTTTTTATTTCTGTCACTATTTTTTGTATATTATTTTTTGATAATTCTTTTATTTTTTCAAATGAATTAAATAAATCAATATCAAAGTATCTATAGTTTGAAAAAAAATTATTATTTTCTTCACCCTCACTAGTTTCATATTTTGCAAAGTGTTTGTTATATACTTCTTCTCCTAACCTAGTATCATATTTCAAATAATACCAAGGTAATAATCCTTTACCATTTGTCCCAAGATGACCGTGAGTATAACTACCCCATTGATAATAGTCTTTTTCTATTGGTTTTAATAGTTCTACTAATAAGTTTTTGTATTCCTCATCCATATATTTGTAATTAGTTAATAATCTTTTATAAGATTGTTCACTCTCCTCTCCATTTTCCAAATTCTCAAGGAAAGAGTACTAGCGGAGAGGTGAGTGTTGTTTCTTATATTCTTATAATAACACACTAGCGTTAGATTGTCAACTATTTTTATCCACAGTGTCCACAGTTGCTATGTTTGACTTATACTGTGGTAGTGCTATACTTAGCTCATAAACATAATGCTTGTCCCAGTATGTTACAATTTTCTAAAAATTCAAAAGTATAATAGGCGTGTTTAGGCACGTCTTTTTTAATATCGCAGGGTAGAGCAGTCTGGCAGCTCGTTTGGTTCATAACCAAGAGGTCGGGGGTTCAAATCCCTCCCCAGCAACAAGGATGATAAACCTAACCTGTACCATTGACTTTCTTCATTAAAATGAAGAAACTTGATAAGCTCTTGTTCTAGTAACGAGAGTCAATGGTATTATACAATTTTTCTCGGTGTCGTGCTTTACTGGTACTTTCTTGCGACAAAAAATAACTAGAATTCCAAAACTAACTACTGCCTTACCATACCTGTTTAGAGCCTAAAAATTGGACTTTTAACAGGTGAGGAACAGACCCAGTAGGATAAAACCTCTAAATCGTGTTTCATCGGCAGGGTATGAGATAGATAGGAGTATTTCCGAGAAGATATATCACTAGCTATCTCACCTCCGCCTTTTACAGGGTAAGGGTCTGGTTGCACCTTAATAATATTAGGTGGCAGAATATCCTCTAGCTCTTCCTTATTGGGAGTTTTGGCAGAGGCAAGGCGAGAAATGTCCACATCAATTATATTCTCTCGCCTAATGTTATTTTATGAATAAAAGACTACAAGACTTACTTAGTCAACTTGATTGGTTTTTCTCAATTAAGAATTTCAATAGAACACTCACTCTTGAAAAAAAAGATGAAGAAAGAGAAAATGGCACAGTCGGAGCAGAAATATTTTATGATGATGAATACCAAAATATAGAACTAAGTATATATCCTATATTTTTTAAGAAAAAACTAGAGACACAAAGAAAGATATTATTGCACGAGTTCATCCATACACTGACAATCCCTAGTAGAGACCAAGCACTTGATTTACTAAATGGAAAACTCGTAACAAAAAAAAGTATTCTTGAAGAAAATGAAAGACTAACTTCTAAGATAGAAAATCTACTTGACTTACTACTTACTAATCAAGGAACTTTTATCAAAGACGCTTACAAAGATTATATGAAAGACAAATCTAAAAAAGAAAAGAAAAAAGCTAAAAAGAAATAATATGGATATCACAAAACTAACTGTTGAACAACTCAAAGTCTTAGCTTACGAAATGCTAAAAGAAAAAGAAAGAATACTAACTAACCTCGCTCTTCTTGAAAATGAAATAGCTAAAAGACAGTTAGAAACACCAACAGAACCACCAACAGAACCAACAGTAGAAACTAAAAAAGAAACTAAGAAGAAATAATATGGCAGGTAACCAATACCAAGTAGACCCAAGACAAGCTGAATTTTTGAAGAATTACCTTGACCCTAAGAGTGATACTTTTGCAAATGCTTATCAATCTGCATTAAAGGCTCAATATAGCGAAGAATATGCTAAAAATATAATGAGTTTGATGCCTGATTGGCTATCTGAAAATATAGAAGATGCTGGTTTAGTTGCAAAAGCTATTAAAAACCTAAACAATCTACTTGATGCTACTGACGAAAGAGTTAAATCTGATATGACAAAGTTTACTCTTGAAAGACTACACAAAACTAAGTACAGTACTAGACAAGAACTCACAGGAGCTAATGGAAAAGATTTAATACCAAGTAAAGAAGAAGAAGAAGAAGCTAGTCAAGCAATAAGTAACTTTTTATCTAATGAACCAAATACAAACAATACTGCAATCTGATAGTATAACAAAGAAAAAAGCATTGTTCATTTTTGATATAGAAGAGAGTAACGAAGTAATCATTTTCAAGTTTAATCTTTGGGCAAGACATTTCTTTCCTAAATATTTTACTTCAGAAGACGCAAAATTTCATAAAGATATAGACCTTTACAATTTACAATGTTACAAAGGAGAAAAGACTTATTTTATTGATATAGCTTTTCGTGGAGCTGCTAAAACCGCCAGGACTAAGTTGTTTATGGCTTTTTGTATAGCCAATGACAAAGGACATTTTAGAAAATATATTAAAGTTCTTTCTTCTGATGTAGATAACTCAAAGCAAATTACCACAGACGTGTATAATATGTTTGTAAATAAAAGGGTAAAAGAAATGTACCCTGAAATCTTTGAAAAAACAGAAGCTAAACGTGAAGAAACAATGAGTTCTTTTACAACAGCCACACAAGTAAAAGTTCTAGCAGATACAGTCAACGTAGAGCAACGTGGTGCTTTACAAGAGTCATCTAGACCTGACCTTATATGGTTTGAAGACTTTGAAAGTAGAAAGACTTTGAGAAGTGCAAAAATATCTCAACTTATTTGGGATAATATGGAAGAAGCTAGAACATCAATCGCAACAGGAGGTGCTTGTATTTATACTTGTAACTATATTTCAGAAATGGGTAATGTTCATAGACTTGTCACAAAGAAAAGTGATGACAAAATAATATTGATAGTACCGATTATTGAAAATGGAATACCGACTTGGAGTAGATACAGTGTAGAAGAAATTGAAAAGATGAAGAATACTGATGATGATTTTGAAGGTGAAAGACTTTGTAAGCCTAGTGCCTCAAGAGATGTTTACTTTGATAGAGATAGACTAGAAAATATGAAGCCTAGTGAACCAGTCAAAACAAGTGCTAACTTTAAAATATTTAAAGAATTTGACCCTTCTCACAGATACGGAAGTGGACACGATGTAGCTGGTGGTGTTGGTTTAGATAGTTCAACGTCAACATTTATTGATTTTAGCACTTATCCTGCCAAAGTAGTCGGAACATTTTACAGTAATACAATTAAGCCTGAACCTTTTGGAGATGAAGTATACAGGGAACAACAAATATTCGGTGGTTGTATATCTGCTATTGAAAACAATAAATTTGACCAAGCAATCCTAAAAGCTAAGATGCTAGGTGCTAAACTATTCAGAATGCCTGATAAGGGTACTAAGATAGTCAACTCAACTCCTAAAGACTATGGTTGGAATACTAACTCACTGACTAAGACACAGATGATGTCCGCTCTTAGCAAGGCGATTGAAGACGGACTACTAGACCTAAGTGATATTGATCTGATAGAAGAAGCTAAAAACTACACTCGTAATGATGTAATGGACAGACCAGTTGACCCTAGACTAACAACAAGACATTTTGACCTTTTAACAGCTTGTGCGATAGCTTGGCAGATGAAAGATTATGCTGAAGTAGAAGAAGAGGAAGAAGAAGACTATATAGAAGAACAACCACTTTATTCAGAAATAGGAATTTAATAGAGAAAGAAGCCCTGCAACTTCTTTCATACCCTTGCAGGGCGTATGAAAGGTGTACAGAGCTTCTTTTTATTTTAAATATATATGAACAAAATAACCATAGACAAGATAGCCAGTCAAGCAATGGACGAAATACAGTTTGCTCGTACTTTTAGACAACCCAAAGTCAACAACTGGCAACGTAACGAAGAGATGTACTACTCAAAGAAAATGAAAACATCAGACTCAAGAGCTAATGTTTCTTTGGGTCGTATGCAAGAATTTGTACACACACTTTTATCAAAAATAGATAACCCTTTGCATTTCAAATTCGTAAAAAGAAAAACAAGTCAACTAAAAAGAGTTGAACGTCTTAATGCTTTGAAAAAACACGACCAAAATAAAAACAACTGGGATATTAAAGACTTAGTAGGTAAAAAACAAGCAATCATCTATGGACGAGCTGTTTATTCTTATTTTGCAGAGAGTGAAAATGGTTATAAAGCACACCTAGAGCCTGTTGATGTATATGATTTTCTAATTGACCCTACTTGTGGTGGTATTGATATTGAAGAAGCCTATTATATGGGGTCGTACAATGTAGCTCTTGACAGAAAAGCTCTAAAAGAAGGTGTTAAAAACAAGATTTACAACAAAGAACAAGTAAAAATGTTATTAGATGGTACAGGTAATGAAGACCAAAGTACTCAAGAAAAGAATAACAAGAGAGTAAGAGAATACTCACAAGGAACTGTTAATAAAAAAGAAATAGGTAACGGAGATAAATTCAAATTTTGGCGTTGGTTTACAACTTTTGAAGGTGAAAGATACTATTTGTTAATTGATAATAGTGGTGGCTGGATTAGATGTGACAAGTTGACAGAAATGTTTACTCCGACTGATGAATTTCCTCAAGGTGCTTATCCTTTCTGGACTTGGGCTGCTTTCCCTGACTTAACAGAGTTCTGGACTCCTAGTTACTGTGACTATGCTCGTGAAATATTTATGGCTCAAGATGTGTCAATCAATCAAATGCTTGATAACGCAGAGATGATAAATAAACCGATGAGAGCAGTGAATACTTCTTTTGTCAAAAATCTTGCCGAACTTAGATACAGAAAAGATGGAATCATAAAAATCAAAGGTGATGTAGATATAAACAGAGCTTACCAAGCTATTCAAACTCCTAGTATTGATACACCTCTAAAAGTATTTGATAAATTAGAAGCAATACAACAAAAAAGTTCTGGTGTTACTGACGGTACTGCTGGTGTAGCTGAAGAAGATGGGAAAGTTGGTATTTATGAAGGAAACCAAACTGCTACCGCTGACCGTTTCGGACTACTCAACAAATCATACGCTTTTGGATATAAGAGGTTTGCTAAACTTTATGAAATAGGTGTTGGTGACCATTTAATCAAGAAAGTAGCTATTGAAATACTTGGACCAAATGGAGTAGAAGTTGTAGAAGTTAAGAGGTCTGACATTTATAGAAAGAAAGAAAACTTTGGTGTAATTGTAGAAGCCTCAAATTCAGAAGAAATAAACTCAATTCAAGATAAAAAGATAAAACTTACTTTCCTTGATAGTCTAGTCAATTCAGACTTAGTCAATCAAAAGAAAGTGTTTGAAATGAAAGCTAATATTGTTGGATTAAGTAAAGAAGATGTCGATGAACTTATGGACACAACTAACTTTGGCAATCAAGAAATTATGAGTGAGTGTGATAGAGATTTAGAGGAATTATTAGATAGTACAATAAAACCAAATCAAGTAGCTAATAACGCCTATAAACAGAGAATGGTTGATTATTTGAGAGATAAACAAGAAAACATAACAATGGCACAGTTTGAACGCATATCGGCTTATATAGACGCTCTAGAGCCTATTATAATGCGTAATGAAGCTAGGAATTTACAAGTTGAACAAGTACAAAAGATGAAAACATCAACTGCTCAAACAACTAACTTGCTTAATAACATTGCCCCACAATCTGGAGCATTAAAAGAATAATATGCAATATAAGTTAATTCAAAAAGACAAAAACTTAGGTCAAACCATTATTGAAAAAACAGGTCACAGTCATACCTTCAGTGTACTAGAAGTTGTAGAACATATCTTGCAACTTAAAAATAAAATGAAAGAGTTTGTTGCTCAAGATAAATTTGAGAAAACAAAGATGACTAACATAGAAGAACATAATGATTTTTTGAAAGGTCTAACTGACGAACAAAAGCACGCTGTCTGGTTATGGTATGAGTCAAAGAAAATAAGTAATATCTGTCAGGAAGGACTAAAGACTCATCAAGACGCACTAGATGAGTATGATGAAGTTATCAAAGAAGTTAAAAAACAAACAGGTTACTCAATTAAAGTGCCTTTAGCAATATGGAAAAGCAACAAGAAGAAGTAAAAGAAGAATTATCAACTTACAAAAAACTTTCAGCTTTGAAAGATAGTGAAGGTGGTAAAATTCTTATAACTAGTATAAGGAGAGATATAGAGTCCACAATCACGACTCTAACAGCTTCATACTTAGAACTAGATGAAGTACGTTTAAAAGCCTTGTGTGCCAAATTAGACACTGATAGCTCAATGTTAATGGTTTTACTCAATGCTGATAAGAACAAAGAACAAGCAAAAGAGATTTTAAAAAGTATGACAGAAAATGAATAACGCTAATGCCCCTGAATAATCGGGGGTACAATGCGATATACATTATCGTTTTCCTTCTGGGAGGAGGTATAAAACCCCGTCAGGTCTAGACGTTAAATTGATTCTTTATGACTAAACAAGTCAAAACTACTCCAGAGGTGGAGGAAAAAACACCTAACACAGAAGTTTCATCTGCAGAAACAAAAGAGGTAGCTACTCTAGATACTGGAAAAGAAACAATCGGTGCTGTTCTGAATACAGAATCTAAAGAAAAAGTAGAGACTGTACCATTATCTAGTTATCTCGAAATGAAAAAAGATAACAAGGCTCTTGCCAAGAAAATGGAAGAACTTAAACAAAGCATTGAAGAAGGTGCTACTAAAAAAGAAGTATCCACTGACATCAAGGCTTTAGCTGATAAACACGGTGTTGACGCAGACTTCTTACAAGAATACGCTCAAACTATAAAAGCAAACGCAGAAAAAGATTTTGATGATAAAATATCTTCAACAATAAAGCCTCTTCAAGAAAAAGAAAAGGCTGAAAAGATTGACAAAGCCTTTAATACAGCATACTCCAAAGCTATGGAGTCTATGACTGAATATGAAGGAATTGCTAATAAAGAAGTTATCAAAACATTATCTCTTAACCCTGCTAACGCAAATAAAACTTTTTCACAACTTATAGAGGAAGCATACGGACACGTTGTCCCTGCTAAAAAATCTATTGAAGGCTCTTCTGCAAGAGCTGGGAAAGATGATACTCTAAGTGTGGATAATTCAAGAACAAAAGACCCTTCTTATTTTAAGGAGGTTATGGAAAATCCATTACTAAAAGAAAAATACAATTCTGGTCTAACAGATAGACTTTCAAAATTTTTATAAAACCTCTGTAAGACATTATTCATTAAATAAATAAATATGTCTTTAATAGACTTTAAACCCCACTTTGACAACGCTTATCAAGAAGTGTTTAACAAAGTAATAGTTTCAAAAGAAATTGGTAACTTCCGTTTTGAACCAACACTTACAAAAGGTAAAAGTTTAGAACGTGTTTCTTACTCTCTTGACAACGTATTAGTTAGAACAGTAACTCGTGGTGCTGCTTCAACTATTGATACAATTACAGATACATCTGAATTGTTTACTGTTAACTACGAAAAAGAATTAGCTTTCCACTTATCAGATGGAGAAAAAGTACAAGCTGGTGATTTGAATCCAGGCGAAGTAATCGGAGGTCAAGCTGCTATAAAATTGGCAACTGACTTTGATGCCCATTTCTTTGGTGAAGTAGCTAATGCTGCTTACGCTTTTGATACTGGTGATTTGACTACTCTTGTTTCTACAGGTGTACCTTTCAAAGAAAGTTCAACAACTGTACCTCAAATGGCAACAATGATGGCTGCTAAACTTAGACGTAACAACCAAACTTTAACTAACCTTGCTTTCGTTACTGACTCTTATGGAGCTGGTTTGATGGAACAATACTTGTTAGCTAAAGATATTGACATTGCTGGTTCAGTTTATGCTAATGGCTATGCTGGTCCTTTGCGTGGTGCTAAAATCTATGTTTCTGAAAACCTTACAGGTAACGCAGTTCTAGGTTTGGCTACTAACCCAACTGATACAAACACAATCGTTTACAATGGTGTTACAATCACTTTCGTAGCTACTCTTACAGGTGGTGCAAGTGAAATTCATCTTGCTTCAACTGTAGACATCACTCGTGCTAATCTAGCTGAATGGTTCAACGCTGGTGGTGCAAGTTCTGAAGCTGAAGGTATAGACACTGGTTATAGTGCTGCTTCTTCTGCCGACCAAGCTCTATTGACAAATATCACTGCTACAAATGATAACAGTGCTAATACTTTGACAATCAAACAGCTTGGTTCTGGTGCTTTAGTTTTGAGTGAAACTTTCACAGACGGTACAGACACTTGGACACTTAACTTCATTGATGCTTACTTTGGTAAAAAAGGTGCTATTGATGCTGTTATGATGGATAAAAGTGAAGTTGATATGAGACCTACATCTGATAGACGTGGTACAAATATCTTCTCAAGTATTCTTGGTGGTTACAAAACTTTTACAGATGGTTCAAAGAAATTCCTTCGTGTAAAATTATCAAGAGCTTAATAACGGTGACTGAAATTGTCGGCACTGCTGCAGGTTCTCTAAAAATTCTCATTACTTATAGAGTTCACACTCTTTAATTATTACTCTGTCCTTTTCTAGAGAGGGCAGGGATAATAACTAAAAAAATATGACAGGACAAGAAATTATATCCAAATTTGAAACTTATGTAGACGATACAACTGAATTATCATCTACTGATGAATTGAGTTTGCTCAATAAAATTTATTTTAAAATTTGTGACGATAGACCTTGGGAATTTCTAAAAACAGAAGTAACGGGTTCAGTTTCAGGTACGGAAATTACTTTACCAAGTAACTTTTCTTATTTAGTAGAAAACTTTGGCTTTACAAATAACTCTGCCTATTCAGATGAGACATCTAAACCTGTTTATGTATTTGTAAATAGTAACCATTACAAAGTAATAAACTGGTCTGATAGAAGACGTTATGAAAATACTACTGGTGTTTGTTACTTAGACATTGTCAACTCAAAAATAGTGTTTCCAGTTTCTGTTTCAGGCACTTATAGTTTTGATTATATCAAAGTACCAACAGCTATTACTCTTTCAACAAGTCCAATATTCCCTGCACGTTATCACGATGCTATTTATCACGGTATGGCTGTTGATGATATGATTATACAATTATTTGATAGAGCTAAGAGTTACGCTGTTGAAAACGAAATCAAGTATAGGGATTATTTAGCAGATATGGCACTTTGGAACGCCAATTTACAAAACTTTTAATTATGGAAAAAACTATTGAACTCTTTAAAAGCGGAGTTCATAACATTTTACCTTCTGAAAAAATACCTTTGGACGCTGCAAAGGACTCATCTAATTTCTATACAAAAAATGGTAAAGTTGTTTTAGTACACGGAAGAAAAGAATTAGAAGAAATGGGAGCTGTTGGAACAACAACAGGTCTTCACGTTGGTTATAAAGTTGACGGAACAAAAATAATCTATGTTAAGTTCGGTACAGTTATTAAGTATTGGAGTGGTACAGCTTGGGAAGATTGTATCACAGGTCTTATAGAAGACGCTGAATATGTATTTGCAAACTATTCTTCATTATCTGGAGCTTTTACTATTGTTTCTGGTGTTGACGGTCTTTGGAAGATTGTCAACGCAAACCCTGCTAGTCCTATAGACGTTTATAACAGTGCCAAGAATTTCAAAGGTTATGTTATAGTAGATAGAGGACGTTCAATTCTTTGGAATAGAGAAAAAGATAAAACAGGTTTATACGGTTCTTGGATTGATAGACAAAATAGTACAGTCTATACCGCTGTTAGTAATGAAGTAATTGGAACAGGGAACGGAGCAACAAAAACATTTACCAATACTCTTGTTTTCAAAGCTGGTGGTACTTACAGAAATTGTTTTGCTATTACTGTTACAGACGGAACAGAAACATTTACAGATAATTATTTAGGTGTTTTGACTGGTTCTGCTGGTGGTACTGGTACAATAAACTACGCTACTGGAGCTATTTCTGTTACTTTCAATGCTAATGTTACTAACTTACAAAATGTTACTTGTAATTATCAATGGGAAGACATAACAGATAACGGAATTTTAGATTTTAGCTATTCAGCTCCACGACAAGCTGGCGAGGGTTTCCAATTTCCACAAGATGAAGGTGGTGATGCAATTTTAAATGTAGAAGTAGGACAAGATGGTGTTTATTATTCTTTGAAGTCTCAAAGTGCTTATTCTTTGTCTTTAGATGCTGATGATACAGGTGCTGATAATCTTGTGTATCGTAAAGACATGGGCTTACCTAATTTTAGAGCAAGTGTCTCAACAAATAGAGGTATTGTTTTTATGAATACTGCTAATCCTACAAGTCCAAAGCTAACAATTCTACAAAAAAACAAAGTGTCTTTAGATGTTGAGCCAGTTGAATTATTTCCACATTTTGATTTTAGTGAATATGATTATTCTGATTGTTCTCTATCGTCTTATGACAACTGGGTACTTGTATTTTGTAAAAAACAAGGTGCTGATAACAATAATAGTATTTTAATGTGTGACATTAAGGCAAAAACAGTAGATATTTGCTCTTATAGTGGTAAAATGGCGGTACAAGCTAACAATAATCTTTATGTTAGTGATTCAATAACTAGGACTGTATTTGAGACTTTTACAGGTTTTGATGACTTAGGACTAGGTATTGATGCTTATTGGGAAGGTAAAGACATACAATTCACAAATAATCTTAATAAAGTAAGAAGACTACGTTACAAAGGACATATTGACCCAGACCAAATTATAGGTATTTACATAGCAGTTGAAAGTGGTGCATACAGTAAAGTAGGGACAATAGATGGTTCTCAATCCTATGTAAACTACAATGATATTTTAACCATAGGTTCACAAATGATAGGCGAAGACATAGTGGGAGGTGACGTTGTTGATTCAAAGTATGGTTATTATATGGAAGTAAAAATAAAAACAGGTAAATTTAGAACACTTAGCGTTAAATTAGTACCAGAAGGAATAGGATACTTTGACTTTGATTTGATGACTTTCTGGGATATATTAACTTTTGAAAATCGTATTCCAAAATCTTATAGAACTAAACAATAATATATGGCAACAAAACTAGGTAAAATAGTTGCAGACTTTTCAACTAGTCTAGCAACAAAAATAAGTGTAGGAGATACAACTGCTACATTACAATCAGCTACTGACAAAGATAGTGTAGCTCTCCCAACTGGTAAATATTTTCTTACCATAGACGGAGAAACTTCACAAAAAGAATTTTTAGCTTGTACTTTGACAGGTACGTCATTGACTGAAATTAAAAGTATAACAAGACAAGGTGTACAGTCTTCTGGTGCTGTTCGTGAACATAGAGTAGGTGCTAGTGTATCTATTACTAACTTTGCTCATATTAAGTACCTTAATGACTTATTAGATGGTACTACAAATCTCGATGCCGATACACCTCTTGAATATGACGCAACAGCTTCAATTACTACCGCAAATCAATTAGCAACTAAAGACTACGTTGACGGTGTGGCTATTGCTGGTGGTGCTGACGCTTCGACAACTGTAAAAGGTTTATCCACTCTTAGTGCTGCTCCTGTTAGTGCTACAGCTCCTATAGCTGTCGGAGATAATGACCCAAGACTTCCAACATCTGACGAAAAGGCGGCAATGACAGCGGCTAATACTCCTGCTACTGGTAATGCGTTTCTAGTAGAAAGTGATGCCACCTCTACACCTACAGCTTCTAAGATAGTACAAGCTGATGGAAGTGGAAAGATAGCTAATGGGTGGTTAAATGATACAATAGCTACAAATGCTGAAGTTGATACTGCCATTGGTTTTAATCAATATATTGTAGGGACTGGAGAAGCAACAACAGTAAAATCATTTTGGAATTTTACAATACCTTTTGTTTATTCTACTAATGTCCCTAGTGGTGATTTTTGGACATTAACAAGCCCTAGTGGTGGAGCTGATCTTTTTTCTAATTTAGGTTCAATATCTTTTGATGCTGCTTCTGATTCCATAAATGGTATATTGACTACAAAGGGTATATTCTCCTCAGGTTATGGTACACAAATTAATTTTAATACTACTAAAAAGATTATTGTGGAGTTTGGTAGAATAGTTGCCTCAATAGGAAGTGAACAATCAGGGTTTGGTTTAACTAATTCTATTAATGGGTTTGTTGCTTATGATAGACAAAATGAAGATATGGTAGCTTTTACAGTTGATACTTCAGGCAATCTTTATGCTAAAACATCAATCGCTGGAACAGGTCATACCGAAACAGCCATTACAGGAATTACACTAACTAATTGGAATACATTTAGAATTGAGTTTGACCCTGGTGTTGATGCTAAATTTTATGTCAACGGTACTCTTAAAGCTACAATTACTACTAACCTGCCAGTTGCAACAACTATTATACAATTCGGTTCTGGTGCAAGTGGAAATACTGGAAATAATGATGGTTTTGTTATGACAGCACCTAATTTCTCAATAGAAAAATAACTTTTTCCTCTCCTTCTTTTTTGGAGGGAGGGATAAGAATTTATTTAAAAATAATATTATGGCAATACCATTAAAAACAGCACAGTCGTATAATCCTTATACACAAATAAAGACTTATGATAAATTAAGTGGTCAACTCAGTCCTACGGGGTATATTAGTCCTACATCTTCAGGTGCTTCAACTATCCAAAGTAAAGCCGACCAAGCAAATACTATTTTTGGTGCAGTAACAGCGCCAAATCAAAGTATTAGACCTCCTACTATTTCAAGTGTTGCTCCAGTAACGCAACCAGTAGTACAAACAGTAGCACCAACTACACAAACTACAAGCCAAGTTTATCAAAATGAGCCTGAACTTTCTCCTTTCAATGTAACAGTTTCCAAAGGTAATGATGTTAGACAAATACAAGCTAGTCAATTAGAAACTTTTAAAAAAGCAGGGTTTATAGAAGGAACTACAACACCAGAGCCTACAACTACAGAGCCTACTGTTTCACAAGTTTATGATATAAATAGTTATGCAAGTCCAGAAGACCAAGCTCTTAATGACGCTTATTCTAAATATGCTGAAATATTAAACACTCAAACCGCTACAGTAGATGAAGAAAAAATACGTCAAGATACTTTAGCACGTTTTCAAGCTGAAATTGACGCTTTAGATAGACTATACACAGAGAAAAAAGCACAAGAAGCTGTTGCTGGTCAAGGCAGACTAGGACAAGAGGGTGCGATAGAAGCTAAAAGAGGTCTTTTAGGCTCTACTTTTGGTACAGCTCAAACAGCTAAAGTGGAAGGTTACAACAAATCTATACAAGATGCTTATGATGCTGAATTATCAGCTAAAAAATCAGCTATACTAACAGAAGCTAGAGATGATGCACAAAAAGAAATAGAAGCTAAAACACAAGCTCGTTTGTCTGGTGCTAAAGATTATATCGACTTTTTAAACGGACAAGCTACTCGTAAGGATGAAAGACTAAACTCAACAATTCAAAATCTTATTGGTTCAAGTGTAGAGCCAAATGAAGAAGACTACAAAACACTTGCTGAAACTCTTGGTACTACAGTTGCTAATTTAAAAACAAAATACAAAGAATTATACGATAAATCACTTCCTGAACAAAAAGCGGTATTTACTGTAGCTCCTGGCTCATCTATCTTTGACCCAAACACTGGGGAATTTTTAGGTACAGCCCCAGAAAAACCATCAGATAATAAGCCTGTAACACAAGAAGTCGGTAATAGTCTTTTACAATATGACCCAACTACTAACTCTTGGAATGTACAATATTCAGAAGCAGACAAACCTAACTATCAAAAAATAGGTGATGTAACATATCAAGTAGACGCACAAGGAAACTTCACACCTGTTAAACTTCCAGTATCTACTCAAGCTAATACTCAAGCTATCACAGAAGCTAAACAAAAAATATCAGTTATTGATGAGATTTTAAATGACCCTAATTTAGACGCCGTAGTTGGTGTAAAAGGTATAGGAACTTTATTACCTTACGCTGCTAAAGTTAAAAACAAGATAGACCAACTTATCGGAGATTTAGTGCTTGATGAAAGAGGAAGATTAAAAGGTTCTGGTGCTATTTCTGACTTTGAAACTAAGATTATAAAACAAGCTGCTACAGCTCTTGGAAGAAACCTCAGTAATGAAGACTTTAGAACAGTTTTAAATGATGTCAAAGAAAAATTTGCTAATGTAGAAAAATCTTCTTATTTATCACAAATTGAAGGTATCACGCAAGACGAAGCAGCCTTGCAGCTTGAACAAATGAAAGAAATTTTAGGAAGTTATCCTACTACTGAAGAATTGCAACAAATATACCCAAGTTTTAATCAAGACCTTAGCAAGTCTATAAAAGGCACTTTGGGAAATATTGCATCAACAAAATATCCTCAAGGCTATAAAGGTGGACAATGTGGAGATTTTGCTCATAAACTTGTATCTTTTCCTAGTGTGGGTAATGGTTTAAATGACAAGAAAGCTAGCGTAGATAAATTCGGAATACCTAAATCTCAATGGAATCCACAGACAAGTGATGTAGTTATTTCAAGTGACAATCCTACTTATGGACACGTTATGGTGCTAGACAAACAAATATCACCTACACAATGGACCATTATTGATAGTAATTACAAAGGAGATGGTAAAGTAGCCTATGGTCGTATAATAAATATAAATGACCCTAAAATATATGGGGCAATAAGAGGAAATATTAAAATATAATATGGCTTTAACTCAAGAACAAATCAATCAAGTTAGACAAGCATTAAGTATTGGAAAATCAGAAATAAACAAACCAGTAGCAAAAAATAATATTTCTGGTGGTATTAGTGAACAAACAAAAAATGCTTTATTGCAAATAAAAGCACAGAGAGAATTGAAAGAACAACCAGTAGAAAAGAAAAAAGGTCTTTTAGAAGGAATAGGAGAGCGTAGAGGTAGTGAAGTAGTGAAATCTATACAAGCTCAACAAAGAGGTGAACAAGGTTTGTTAAGTACAATAGGACAAGTAGGCGGACAAGTTTTAGGTGGTACTTCTGATGTAATTTTTGGAACAGCAACTAAAGCATTGAGTGCCATTACTCCTGACTTTATTGAAAAACCTGTTAAAGAATTAGCTAGTAAAGCTGTAAGTTCTATTTTTGCTACTGAAACTGGTAAAAATTTAGCAGAAAAATTGCAACAATTTGATGAAAGTGATACAAAAACTACTCGTAATTTGAAAGCTCTTTTAGGAGCTGGAGAACTTGCTCTTGATGTTACTGGTGTTGGTTTAGGTACAAAAGCTGTAGAAAAAACTGCATTAAAAACAGCTGAAAAAGTAAGTTCTAAATTAGCAGAAAGACAACTAACAAAACTACCAGCAAAAGTATCAAAATCTGAAAAAATATATGAAAGAGCTACCGATGTTGCCCCAAGTGCTAAAAAAGGTTATGAAACTAAATTCAATGAAAGTATTTCAAAAGCTCTTTTAGAAAGAAGAATATTTATTGAAGCGGAAGGTAATAAACTAAAAACAGGCACAGCTATTTCAAAAATAGATGATGAATTGATTGAAAAACTTGAAACTCAATTACAACAAGTATTAAATACTTCTGACAAGAGTTTTAGTTTAGAGAATACTTTAAGAAAATATGTTGAAAAGTTAGACTCAAGCACTAAGTTAGAAGCAGAAAAGTCCGCTGAATTAGCAAAGGCTATAAATTTTATAAAAGAACAAACTAAAAAAGGTTTTGAACTAGACGCTTCATCTTATAATGAATTGAAACGTAAATTTAACAGATACTTTGATAAAGCTGACAGTGCTGCTAACAACGCAGCTAGAGATTTGCAATCAGTTATTAGAGAAGAGATTGTCAATGCTTTTCCAAATAATAAAATAATTACAACTATAAATAACGAATATAGTAAACTTTTAGAACTTAAAAAAGCCCTTGTTAAAATGAATGACAAAGTTGTCAAAGGTGGTTTGATGGGTAAAAAGATAAACCAAATTATTGGAGCTATTGCCGCTTCAAAACTACCAGTTATTGGTCCTTTCTTAGGTTATGAAATCGCTGGAAGATTAACTGACTTTCTTCTTAACCCTGAACGTCTAACTAGTAAAGCTATTAGTCAATTAAAAAAACTTGGAGTTGTACCCCAAGATTTACTAGTGCAAGAAGATGTATTAAAATTTTTACAACAAGACTTGAAAAAACAATTAGAAGGTGTTGGAGATACTTTGAGATTGCCAGTTGGAAAAACTAAAGTACCAGAGATGTCTAGTATTACTACCCCAATAGGAAATAATCCAAATCTATTACCTTATAAGACTGTTATTGATAGTAAAGCTAGTAAAATTGGTACTACTATTCAACCAGAGAAAAAGCAATTACTTTTACCTCAAGGAACAGGAATAACTGGGAAAACTATTATACCACCAGCTCCTACTTATATTGAACCTAAGGCTAAAATTATTGGTAGTACTGTTCGTGATACAGTAGAAAAAAAATCTCTACCAATAAAGAAAACTAGTAAAACAGTAGACACTCTTATACAAGAAGCTAAGAAGTATAAGAGTGCGGAGGAATTTGTGGAGGCAAAGTTTAATCAAAAGCCAGAATATGGAATGTCTCATAGACCAAGTTGGGAAAATATGCCTCCAGCTTCTAATTTACTAGAAGGAGATGCTATTCCAAAGGATGTGTATGAACATCCAGAGTGGTCTATTGCTTCTGGTCGTAATTTTATGAATGATTTACCTGCTAAAGAAAGTTGGAGTGCCTTACAAAAAATAAGGAATAAACCAGACGCAACAATTACTGTTTATAGAGCTGGACAATCGGACAAATTAAATATTGGTGATTGGATAACCTTTTCAAAAAATTATGCAAAAGACTCTATTGAAGGAAATGTAGAAAAAGTTCGTTCTTACAAGATTAAAGCTAGAGATGCTATTTTTGCAGGAGATGACATAAATGAATTTGGATATTATCCAAAATCCCAACTCACTGACATCTGGAATAAAGCAAATAAAAAAAAGCTCCCAAAGAAGCCTAATTAAATATAAAAAATTCTTAGCGGTTCATAAACCAGACTACTAAACCAACAGAAGCTATACCTAACAATGAAGGTGGAAAAGCAATTACTGATATTAAACAGATAATTACTAGAATAGTTGTAAAAATAGGTGTATCAAACATATAAGGTATATATACCACAAATCTAACATTTTGTCAATATGGAAGAATTAGAAGCACTACTAATACAGAACAAAAATAACTTTGATGAAACTATAAGTATTCTTGAAGCTATTTTGTTACAAACAAAAAATAATAATTCTGAACAGATACTTGATGCTGTGATACAACAAAATGAAAGATTATTAGAAGCAATGAAAGAACTAAAAAGCTCAATAGTATCTATACCTGAAACAAATCTTGAACAAACTCAAACAATACTAGGTTCTATATTAGAAGAACTAAAAACTGATAAAGAAATAAATATATCTTTAGACCTTATATGAGTAAGTTAAATATAAAACTTAAAATTAAAAAAGAAGAGTTTAAAAACAAGCTCGGTATTAAAGACGGAGAAAAAGGAAATGATGGAAAAACACCAGAGAAAGGTAAAGATTATTTTACTGAAAAAGAAATAAAAGAATTCAAAAAAGAAATCACACCTATTAAAGACGTGGATTATTTTGACGGTAAAGACGCTGATGAAGAAAAGATTGTTGTAGATGTTTTGAAAAAAATACCTAAAATAGAAAACGGAAAAGACGGTCTGACACCTATCCCTAAATTTGATGGAAGAAAATTGAGTTTTGTAATTGGTGATAAAGAAACAAAAAAAGTTGATTTGACAGCACATAGCACTTCTGCTGGCATTTTTATTTTAGATAAAGGAATTGATAAAGTACCAAATACAACTAGCTTAAATTTTAGAAATAACTTAACTGTTACCGACGTTAATGGAGTTGCTACTATTGATGCAGATGTCCCTGACCTTTCAGCCTACGTCCCATACACAGGAGCTACTTCTGATGTTGATTTAGGTACTTTTGATATAACAGCTGGTAATCTTTCAGGTGACAATACAGGCGACCAAGATTTATCAGGTCTTTTAGTAAAAGCTAATAATCTTTCAGACCTTACAAATACTTCAACAGCTAGGACCAATCTAGGACTAGGTACAATGTCAATTCAAAACGCTAATAGTGTCGCTATTACAGCAGGCACAATCGCTGGTCTTACACAACTTAATCTTGCTTCTACAGCACTTACGACTTCGACAATCGGCAATATTGAGTTTTATGGAGATGATTATTATGCAAACATCACTACCCCTATCAATGGTTCTCAATATCCTCCAGCTCAATCACTGACCTATGTAAAATCTACAACTTACTACAATAATGCTTATATTACATATTTTGCTACAGACCCAACGAAATCTTTAGTTGATAGTTTTTCTGGTAATGCTTGGTTGTCTAGGGATAGTAATACCACAAATCAGAGATTTCATATTGACTTAGGTATCAAAAGAGTTGTAGATACAGTTTATTATGAGAATTTACACAACTCAGGGAATAGTACTCTTAATGGTGTAAAAAACTTTACTCTTTGGGGAAGTAATAGCCCTACTTCTTTTGCTGATACTACTTATGGAACAGATACAGGTTGGACACAACTAACTACAAGTCAAAGTACTTTTGATGTACACGTCGCAGCTAACACAACTGACCCTAAGTACATAACTGTAACTAATAGTACCCCATACAGATACTACGCTTTTAAATTCGCTGATAGTTATGGTGGTGCTGCTTATATGGGTGTTAGAAGAATAGAGCTTCAGGTAACTAATGATTACAGAAAGAATGTTGTACTAACTGAAGGTGGTACACTTACAAGCACTGTTTTACCAGTAGCTTCAACAAACGGAAGACTTATTGATAGTTCACTTTATCAGGTTGGTAGTTATTTTGGAAATATACCTACACCTCTTTATCCTCTTGATATATCTGGTAATTCTCGTATTGGTTCTACATTATCACTAGGACACGAGTACCAAGGTTCTTCTGGTTGGGTAAATTACATCAGTGCTTGGGCTTTTAGTGGTTCTCGTCCAGCTCTTGCTGTCAACTGGACAACAGGAAAGCTTGGGTATATGGCAGAAGGT
>Ga0210043_1001279_pt1 | contig 21897 bp, 30 predicted proteins | sample CryGeymet201501t_FD_183990 | JGI IMG/M metagenome (GOLD analysis project Ga0210043, IMG submission 183990) | Groundwater microbial communities from Crystal Geyser aquifers in Utah, USA - Crystal Geyser metaG 2015-01t (SPAdes) (version 2) | ecosystem: Environmental > Aquatic > Deep subsurface >... | reverse complement strand
TCCTCGCCGTAGCAGGACACCACCTCGTACTCGGGGCCTGTGTCGGGCTGGCCCCCGCAGCCCCAGGTAGGGCCGTGGCCTCGCTCGCCCCACGACGACACCTCCACGGTGACCTCGTAGCGCTGGCCCTGGTACCTCACGGTCAGGTCGTGTCTCATCGGACATCCACGTAGGCGGTGGGCTCACCGACCTGCTCGTAGTCCCTGATCACATCGGGCCGCTCGTCACGCAGCCTCGCCAGGTCGAGAGACCGGCGACCCGCGCGCTGCACCCAGCGCGCCCGGCCCGTCGCTCCGACCACGCCCGGCCGGCCGGACAGCGCCGCCGCCAGCTGGTCCCGCGCCTCGTCCCGTGCCGCGGCCGCCGCCTTGGCCGCGTCCCGCGCGGCCTTGTACGCCGCCACCAGGGCCTGATCCTCGGTGGTGGCGGGCTCCAGCTCGGGGCCGATCACAGGCACCGGCTCGGGGGCGGGCTCGGTCCTCTCGGGCTCCACGCCCTCGATGACGTGGCGCTGGTACCACTGCTCGACCTGCTGCACCACGCGCCGGATGACGGCGTCGTCGCGCTCCAGGCGGATGATCCGCACATCGTAGCGCGGTCCGCCGACGACCAGATCTGCCGCCCGCGCATCCGACAGGTGCGAGTACCAGGCGATCTGGAGCAGCCAGTGGATGGGCACGACGCCGGTCAGCCAGTCCGTGACCACCGCGCCATCGGGCTCCAGATCGAGCCCGAGCGCGTCGGTCTTGCACTCGGCGATGACCGGCGGCCCCTCGTCGGCGCGCCAGGTCATGGCGTCGATCTCCCCCCTCGCCCAGGGCCTCTCCGGGTCGGACTGCTGCACGGCGAGGCGGTGGGCTGCCGGCCTGCGCCGCGCCACCCACTCGCCGACCAGCCACGGCTCCAGGGCGTGGCCGCGCCGGAGCTCCGGCCGATCCTCGTCCTGCGGGACGACGACGCCCGAGCACCGCGCCCACACGTCCCACGGCGTGGCGTACGGCGAGGCGCCCAGGATGGCAGCGACGTCCGAGCCGCCGATGGTGCTCGGGTGCGTGATGGACCTGTGCGTCATGGCCACGCCGCCGTGAGCACGAGGGCCAGGTAGGTGCAGATCGCGATCGCAGAGACGCCGATCACGTCCTCTGCCCACTCGGGGAGCCTCATCATGGTGCCTCCTCGCCCTGCCGGGCCTGGGTGTCGCGGCGCCACGGAGTGCCGTAGAGCCGCAGTCGAATGGTGTCGCCGACGGCGACGGCCTCGCCGTGTCGGATCAGGATCCGCATCCCCCACCACAGATGAGCGGGGACGTCGCGCTGCATGGCGGACCCACCGACCAGGCAGTCACACGCCCACGTCGGGCGCGAGCACAGCTGGTCGTGCCCGCGCTGGCGCAGCCAGTCGTGCGCCTGCACGGCGGCGGACATGTAGTCACTCATCGGAGCCTCCCAGCATGCGGTGTGCCCAGTCCAGCGCCGCGCGGGCCTCGGTGAGGGTCACCTCCAGGTCGAGCACCCGCATCCGCTGGAGCGTCTCCCAGGCGTCGTGGGCCCGACCGCTGGTGATCTGACCGTAGATCACCATCTCGACCTCCGGACACGCACGGTCCAGCGCGTCGGAGGGCCAGACCTCGGCGTGGCAGGTGACCGCGGTGTACGCCATCGCCGCGTGCGCGCGGGTGGTGACGTCGCGGAGGTCCAGCGCGGTGGCGTGCTCGGCGCTCCAGCCTCTCCATCCGTCCGAGCCGCACAGCAGCGCATCGCTGCCGTCCACGCTGACCACGACAGCCTCCACCGCGCAGCCGAGTGCGATCACCGGCGTCCCGCGCCGGAGCATCCCCGGCCGGGCCGGGTAGAGGTGGTCACTCATCGTCGCCCCCCATGCCGAGCACGTCGGCGAGGGCGGTGGGCGGGCGGACCTCGGGCGGCGGCGTCTCGTAGGCCACGGCGGCCTGGAGCCCGCTCACGGGCAGGGCGCCACGCCGAGCGAGATAGAGGATCGCCGCCTTGATCGCCATCTCGACCGGCCAGCTGCGCCAGACCGGCCCAGCCCCCTTGGCGGTGGCCCGCTGGCGGATCATGGCCTGCGGGCACCAGTGCCGCATCGTGCGGCCCTCCGGATCGGTCACCTCGACCATGACGCCCCGGAGGTCGTCCATCGACGTCGGCCAGGCGTCCGGGCTCTCGGCGAGGTGCGTCACCAGCCCCGCCTCCACCTCGACCTCGGCCGACGTGTGGACGGGCACGGGCCGCAGCCCGTACCCCTCACGCCGGCACAGCTCGGCCACGCCGCGGTGGGTGATGGACCACGCCAGCGTCCCGCCGCGCGGCACCAGATACACCACCGGCATGGCCCCGCCGGGGTACAGGTCCGTCTCGATGGAGGCGCGTACGGCCTCCATCACGGACTGTCGGCTGACCCGCATCCAGTCCTCGGGCCGCTGCGCAGCGGCGACGGCCGCCGCGAAGGCCAGGCCCACCCGCCTGGCGGCGACGGCCACGGCCTCGGGGTCTCCCGGCAGCACCTCCGCCGCACACGCGACGGCGTCCGCCTGCACTTTGGCGGGCAGCGCCCGCACCATCTCTGCGTCGTCCGACATGGCTCGACCTCCAGGCCCACTCTATACGGGGCCCTCGGAGAGGCGTCATGTCACGGTATGTCACAATCGAGGAGTCACGAGCGCCACGAGACGAGGTGGTCCCAGGCCAGCCGGGCGAGGGCGGCGAGGCCCAGGACACCGCCACTGGCGCCGATCGCCTGGGCCTGTCGGACCTCGCCCCGCCGCTCGTACTCGGATGCCTCCAGCACGGCGACGCGGGCGATCGTCTCCCCCTGGACGCGGGCGAGCTCTAGCCGGTCGCGCTGTACCTGCTGCATCTCTGCCTCGATGCGTGCGAGGCGCTCCAGGGTCTCGATGCTGCGCATCTCGAGGCGATCCAGGGCGGCGTGGGTCCGGGTGTCATCCACGGCGTGGCTCCTGTAGGTCGAGGCCGACGTACTCCAGGCCCTGGGCCTCGATGGCGGCGAGGACTGCGCCGACCCACCACGATGGCGCGGTGATGCACCCATCCGACCGGCCTCGCCAGTCGTGGGCATTGAGGCCGGTGTACCCGGCCTGGATCTCCGTGCCGCGCATCCACTGGAGCCGGGTCAGGCCCTGGTGCACGAGGGCGGGCCGGCCTCGGTGGAGGCCGACGCGGTAGGCGTCGGGGTACCAGCCGGGCAGGATGACGGGAGCTGCGTGGTGCACGGTGTGGGTGGCGACCGTGAGGCCGGCCGTGGTGCAGATCTCCCCATCGGGCAGGTACAGCGTCAGGCGGTCGTGGCGCTGGTCGCCGATCAGGATCCCCCGCTCGTCCACCTGGGCGAGGCGCACGGCCCGGATGTAGGTCGAGGGCCTGCTCATCGCGCCGCCACCACCTGGACGCCTACCCACACGGTGGCGGCTGAGGCCGTCACACCCCCGGCCGCCCCGAGGACCACCCAGCGCCAGCGTGCGCGGCGAGCTCGGCCGAGCTGGTGCCGGGCCTCGTCCCGCTCTGTGGCGGCGGCCTGGACGGCAGCGGCGAGCGCCTCGCGCTCGAGGCCATCGGCCTCTCGGTCGGTGAGGCACTGGCGTAGATCGGCCAGCGGCGCCACCACGCGGGCGGCGTACTCGGCGCGGTCCAGGCACACCGGCTCGGCGTGGGCCAGCAGGGCGAGGAGGAGGATCACTGGCCCTCCCCGTAGATCTGCGCCCGCAGGCGGCGCTCCTCGGCGAGCAGGGTAGCCCAGCCAGTGTCAGGATCTGGATCTGCGACCGCCCCCGCGACCTCGGCGCGGCTGTCCGCGCGCTCGGCACGGGCGTCCGCGCGCATCACATCGGGTCGCCCATCTCGGGGCGGTGCAGGAGTCGTCGGGCGAGGACGACGCCGACCCATCACCATGACGGCGAGCACGACACCCGCCAGGGCGATGACGTAGACCAGCACCCGTACCGCCACCAGGAGGGCGGGGCGTGCCGGAGGGTACGCGACCCAGAGGACGGCCCCGCCGAGGACGACCACGACGAGGACGGCGATGATAATAGCGAGCGCGTCGAGCATGCTGGTACCCCGTGTGCACACCATACGCCGCGCGCGAGGTCATGTCACGCCCCGCCTAGCCCCCGACGCCCACCGAGATCCCGTAGCCGGTGGCGGTCATGGCCTGGCCGAGGACGAGCGCGGCAAGCGCGATGTTCGCGAGCAGGCTCACGACGAGCAGGGAGCCGAGCAGGGTCAGGGTCCGGCGCGTGGCGCGGTCCTGCTGCTCGGCGGCCTGGAGCATGGCCGCCAGCAGGCGGTCAGAGTGCGGGTCGTCGGACCGCGCCGCCTGCGCGGCCTGCTGGGCGATCGATGCGGTACTCATGGGATCTCCGCGTTGCCTAGGACCCGGTAGAACACGCCACACTCGAATGTAATCGGCGTGGCATCGGCAGTACCCGACGGCTGGAGCAGACAGAAAGCCAGCCGGCCGGGGATGCCGATCGAGGAGCCGTCATCGATCATCGCCTGATCCAGGATGGCGGAGTCCGAGTCCAGCAGCTGGATGACCGCCGGGCACCAGATGTCCCCAGCCGCGCTCGGGCCGGCGTAGATGCGGACGGCAGCTACATCGGCGGCGGTGACCGTCGCGACCTCGAATGTCACGCCGGTGGAAATCTGGGACTTGCAGATGGAGGCAGATGTACCATCAGACCTGTATGCAACGCCGGCCCAGATCGCGGGGTTGCCGTCGATCGCGCCGCCGTCGTTGACCATGATGGCGAGGCACGGGTTCGTGGTCCGGCTGCTGGGCGCAGCGTCGATGCGGATCGTGACCTCGAGCACCTGGTTGGGGGCGGACCACACCGACAGGTCATCGAGGTACCAGTAGATGCCGTTCGATGCAAAGGATCTGACGAACTTATCGGACGACACGGAGATTGCGGAACTGTCCACGTCGAACGTCGCCGAGTTGAACAAGCTGTCACCGTCCACGTCAGGCGCAAAGCTCGGCGAGCCCCATGCGACCGCTCCGACCGCCGCGAACGACAGGCCGGATCCGCCGCCGGGGCCTCGGATGACGGGCAGGATCATCGCGTCACCGGGTAGGGCGCGACGTACAGGACTGGAGATCCGGCAGTCGCCCAGACCGCGATCTGGTATGCAGACCCGCCGGTCAGTCCCGAGACGTGCGCGGGGATCGGCACCGGGTACGGGGTGGATGCCGGGATGTAGTTGATATTGGCCGTCGGCGCGGCCTCGCCCTCATCGATGGCGGTACCGTCGGACAGGATCTGGTAGTAGACGTCCGACGTGCAGGTCAGGTACAGGCCGGAGATCTGACCCGCCACCTCCAGCTGCACGTCGATGTGCAGCACGGTAGCGGCCAGCGTGAGCGTGCGCGTGGCGATGGCGCTGGAAATGGTGAGAGCCATGTCAGCGCCCCCAGATGATGACGTCAGCCGTGCTCGTAGACGCCGCAGCCGCGAGCTGGAGGATGTCCCCCGTGCTCGCCGTGACCGCGATGCCGTCAGGGCCGTACTGGAGCACCACGAGCCCGCCCACGGGGATCGTGATCGAGTCGGCCGCCGCGTCGAAAAGCGGTACCGAGTTGGCATCGCCACCCAGCACGATCGCGTTGTCGCCGGTGTTGTGGACGATGACGCAGTGCAACTTGGTGAAAGTCTGATCCGTCTGGCTCGCCGGATCCTTGACGTTGCTGCCACCGGCCAGATCCAGATCCGTCGGCGTGGTCGTCAGCGCCAGCGCGGCAGCGGCGTACACTTTGTCCACCCCGTTTGCACTGGTACCCTGCGCCCACTGCTTGGTGATGGTGCGCGCGATCAATGAGATCGCACCGTTGATCCCGGCGGAGGCCGACAACGACGCGCCCTCCACCTGGACACGCAGGGTGACGCCGGACTGTGTGGCCATGGTACCTCCGAGGGATGAGGCATCCTAGCGCAGGTGCCGGCCGGTGTCACGCTAGGGCATGGGGTGCTGCCACGACAGGCACGCGGTGCCCTCCTCCGAGTCGGCGAGGCCCTGCGCGTAGCCGGTCACAGCCTCCAGGCTGTCCGGGTTGATTCCGTGATTTCCGTCGTGGATGTAGTCCACGACGGCCAGATCGTAGAAATACCGGCAGCCAGCCACGTCCACCATGGTGTCACACACCAGGATCGGAGCGCACTCGACGGGTGCGACGGTGGGGCCACACGCGGCCTGGGTCAGGGTCAGGGTCAGGATCATCAGGTATCGCACATCTCACCTCCGCAGTAGGTACGCCTCGCCGGACGGAGGTAGTCGTCACGATCTGTCACGACCCGATGTAGACCGGGGTATCGGGCGACGCCCCGGCGGGCTCGCCTCGCAGTCGCACGTCCCATCCGGGTAGGATCATCAGGTCGAGATCGACCGCGCCGGAGATCTGGATGGTGCGGGCGATGACCAGGGCCAGGGTGTCGGTCTCGCCGATCTCCAGATCGGTCAGGCGCACGACGTCTCCGAGGTCGATCCAGGCGCGCTCCGGGCCGCACGAGTACATGACGGTCCTCGGGCTGGCGCCGTGGACTCGGGCCTGCCAGAGGGCGACCAGAGCGGCCGTGGATCGGCGCCAGATCGCAGGCGACAGGACCTCGCGCGTGCGGGTCGGACCGGCACGCCACCGCTGCCGGGCGGCCCGCGACCAGACCGAGGACGTGGACTCCCCACCTCGCCAGCCGTCGGCCTCCAGGACGACCCATCGGCGGCTCGAGTCGCCGCCGTAGCCGACGCGGATCTGCTGCGCGATATCCTCGGGCTGCCGCTCGTAGGTGACGCCGCCGGTCCGCGAGCAGTCCTCACCTGCCCGCAGCGTGTCGATGTGGTCGAGCTGCCCCGCGTCGTACCGGTAGCGGATCGGCCGCATCCCGCTGCTCGACCAGCCCATGGCGACCGGCAGCACGGGCAGGATCTGGTCCCGCAGCACGTCCATCGGCGAGGCCGGCTCCGACAGCCAGCCCGACGACGACCAGGGGTATCGCTCCATGACGACGGCCCACGCTGCGCGGTCCTGCGGGATGGTGGACTGCTCGGCGAGGTAGCGGGCGATCTCCCCGAGGGTCGAGACCGTGCGCCCGGTCTGGTAGGGGCTGGTCAGCCCGCCAGATCCCACCCATCGGATCGTCCACGCGCTCGCCGCGCGCAGTGCTGCGGATGCTCCGGACACGTCTACCGTGGCGACGGTGCGGCCCAGGCCGTCCGCCACCTCCTCGACGGGACGTGAGAGCGTCGCCAGCGTGCCGCCGCCCGCGTCGTACACGACCTGCACCGACGTCGCGGTCACGGCGTGGCCTGCGATCAGGAGTCGATCGGCCGCTGCGCCTGTGTGCTCGACGGCGTAGGCGGGGCTGCCCTCGATGACACCCGCATCGTCCGCCACGCCGGGGCGCCCCCAGACCAGCGGGTACCACCGGCCGAGCGCGGCCTCGGTGGCATCGGGCCAGGTGTCGAGGGAGATCCGCGCGCTGGCCTCGGGGATCTGCGCCGCGTCGTCGTAGGGCTCGCCTGCGATCGTGAGCCGCACTGGCTCGCCCACGCCGCCGTACACCGGCTGCGACAGCGGGCCCGCGACGACGAGGCGCGCATCCTCGACCTGCTGCGGCCCCGCCAGGAGGTAGATCTCCCCCGTCCCGGTGGTCAGGTCCGACCCCTGCGCCGCCTCGGCCGCTACGTCCGTCGGCCACTGGATCGTGACGGACACGGAGCGTCGATCGGCGACACCGCCGACGACGGGCAGCGTCTCTCTGACCTCGAGCGCGTCCATGCCCCCCGTGGTGGCGAGGTCCCCGCTGCGGCTCGCGACAGGCAGGCCGTCGGAGGTCCAGCGGTACACCTGCCCCTGGTGGCGGATCTGGAGCAGCCACCGCACGCCCTGCCGCGCGAGCGCTGGAGTGATGACCGACACCCTACACCTCCTCGGTGATCGTCATCTCGCCGATCGTCGCCATCTCGTCCACACCCTCCTCGCCGAGCACCATGGTCTGCGTGACCACATCCGACGCCCGGCCGTACAGGATCTGGTGGCGGCGCCGTAGGATGTGGAGCTCGCCGATCTCACTCGGCAGGCTCGGCAGGTAGGCGATCGGGGTGTGGCCCCCGGACAGGCGGTCGATGATCGCCGGGATGGAGATCGGCACCCCGTACGCAGCCGCCGTGGGTGCAGCGCCGATCGAGAGCCTGCCCGTCGGTCGGCCATGTCGGTGCTCGGTCAGGTCCGACGGCACCGCCCACTGGACGGAGCGGATCCGCCGCGTCGGACCGGCCACGCGGGTCCGGATCGAGCGGTCGCGCGCCTCGTCGATCTCCACATCGGCCTCGGTGGACTCGGACGTGCCCCAGTCCGGGTCATCGAGCAGGCGCACCCACCCGACCATCACAGTGCCCACCTGCCAGTAGCCGTCAGGTGGCGGTGGATTGGATGCATCCGGCGCCGCCTGGGTGAGGCGCACGCCCTGGATGCCAGATCGGATCCGCACCAGCAGGACCACGGTGTCAGGGGTCAGGGTCGCGGTCCCGCTGGCCGGATCTGCCGGGTCCACATCGGCCAGGGAGAGCACCGGCCGCAGGTCGTAGGACGCATCCCAGCGGCCCTCGGCGTGCGTGGTGACGCGCCGCGCCACGCTGGACGACAGCGCCAGCGACGCACCTGCGGCCTCGCCGTAGTCCAGCCAGATGCCCGCGGCACCGCTGGGCACCACCGACCGGCCGGTGCGCGTGTAGCCGAGCCCAGTCCACCCCAGCACTGCGGTGCCCACCGACGACCACGAGCTGCCATCATGCGTCTCCACGAGCACGCGGGTCAGCGTCGAGCGCCGGAGCACGATCCCGAGGTACGGTGACTCGGGCTGCGTGGCGCCGAGCTCGTCGAGCCGGATCGCGAGGACCTGGGCACCCGTGGACGTCGAGCGCCAGCCAGCGCGGGGGCTGGGCACCGTCAGCGCGCGCGTGATGCCGTACTCATACCTCGCGGCCACCACCCACTCCTCGCCCCGCCAGGTTGGGCCATCGCGGGCGATCAGCGACATCCCCGCGTCGGTGTACGTCCCGTCGCCGTAGTCCCGGCCGGCCAGATCTGCAGGGTAGGACGTCGTGGCCCACTGCTGCGCGCCGATGTAGCCGCCGCTGGCGTAGTGGACCTCGATCCACTCCGAGTCGGCGCCCGCTGCATCGGTCACCAGCGAGCCCCATGTGATCGTGGACGTGGCGGCGCCGCCATCGGCCAGCGTGGTCGAGGAGGCGATCAGGGTGTACAGGCGATCCGAGTCGGCCCGCGCGTACGTCCGCGCCCACACCTGACAGGCGCCCTCCGCGAGGCCGATCAGGATCTCGCCACCCAGCGTGGACAGGCTGCCGATCGCAGCCGCGCTGCCTACATTTGCGGCGGCCACATGGTCGTAGACCTGCACCTGCGCGGTATCCATCCTCACCGAGATGTCGTACGACGCCGCGCCGTCCGCCACGCGCAGGCGGATCGCGATCCGGTCCGACAGCACAGATCCACCATCCGTCGGCCGCACCACCACCCGCGCCTGCAGGCCGTCGTCTGGCGTGGCACTCGGCGAGCGCGTGTAGCTCCGCGTCTGCGCGGGCGTGCAGCTGACCGCCACATGACCCGGCGTGGCCAGGGCCTGGGTCCCCGCGCCCGCCGCAGTCCAGCCCATGTCACCCGGCAGCTCGATCGGGCACCAGGTGTGCTCCCACTGTCCACGGGTCCGCCAGTCGGTGGTGCGGTACAGTGGGGCCTGGACGACCGACGTGTACCCGCCTAGCCACCAGATCCCGACGCTGTCATCCTCGTTTCCAGAGGTCGCGACCCAGTTTCCGACCACGGCCATGCGGCCCTGGTACGCATGCGCGGTCAGCGCGGCCGGGTAGTCGGGGGTCGTCGTGTCCCACCACGAGGACTCGATGTAGTCCGCATCCTGCGGTGATGTCCACGTCAGCCCCGAGTCCCACGACACAGACCATCGGCCGATCACACTGCCCGGCGACGCTGCGTCAGCGTCCACCCAGTACAGACACATCGCGCCGTCATCGGTCGTCGCCAGGGCCACGCCAGCCTGCGCGACGAAATACCGTGTCGTGTCGTTGATCCGGATCCATTGGTCAAACGCTGGCATCGGGGAGTACGCATCCCCCAGCACGGTGGCCTGGATATCGTCTGTCGGCACCGTCGAGTCCGACACCAGCCCGGCCAGCACAATGCCGGCGTCACCCGCCACCACGTCCAGGTAGAGGCCCGTGTAGGGTGGAGATCCGGAGGTGATATCGCCGAAATAGGACGACTGGACTCTCGCGAATCGGACACCCATATCGTCGCTGGCGTAGGTAGTGACGCGCCCGATGGCGTCTCCGGAGGCCCACTGCTCGTTGACCACCATCAGCGCCTGACCTCGCGAGTAGCATACTCGGATTGAGCGGAATGTCGGGCTAGGCGGCAACGGGAAGTCGAGGACGTCCCCGCCATACGCCCATGTCGCGCCGTCGTCGTCGGAGTAGTAGAGCACCACGCTGCGCACACCGAGCGCCTCGATGATGCTGTAGAGGTGGACACGACCCGATGGGAGCACCATCAGCGCAGAGCGCGCAGGCACCGTGGGCGCTGCGGCCTGCCCCCATACCGGCACGTCCACCCACTGTGACGCGCCAGACGCGCGACGGTACACCCGTACGCCGTACTCGTCAGGCGCGCTGGAGTCGCGGTAGGCGACGACGCAGAGGAGCGTGCCATTGACCTCGGCGAGGTCTGGGTACCGGGTCCACTCGGGCGTGCCGCTGCCGTCCGTCCAGGTGGCGGCCTCCCATCCCGACAGCGACGTCGGCGGGTCCCACCCGCGCCACTGTGCATCGGTGTCCCCCGTGCGGCGCCAGATGTATGACGCCCCGCCACGGAGTGGGTGGCCACCCTGCTGGGTGCGGATCGTGACCGACGTGCCCGCGTCCTGTGTGCCCGACGCGCCGAGCACCATCGAGCCGACCTGCGACGACTCCGGCACGCCCGCCCGTGGCCCGGCCTGGGTGATCGCGCTCTCGTCGTCCCACACGGCCACGCCGGGATCAGGGAGGATCAGTGCTCGAGTCGTCGTCATCATCGTCCCGCGTACGCGCGCTGTGCGCGTGGTCCACGCCGCCGACCTCGGCTGCGCTCATGATCGTCGAAGAATGCGCTGAATCCTCGGTGCTCGTACTGCATGGTCAGCGATACCGGCGCCACCTCACCACGCGACCGCTGCCCGAGCGAGGTCTGCCGACCTCGCCCGCCGGCTCGCCCGCCGCCACCGCCCGGTGCGCCCTGTCCAGAGGCAGCGGCGAGCTGGGCGATCTGCGCTCCGATCGTGCCGATCGCAGCCGCTGCCGCGATCGGGCCAGCGAAAGGCCCGCCCTCGGCGAATGCTCGCGCGACGGCCACAGCCTGGTAGGCGACGGTCTCGATCAGTGCTGCGCTGGCGGTGGCCTGGGCGCCGGCGCCGCTGGCCTGCACGATGCGGGAGATCGACGACACCACCGTGGTCGCCAGGGCCTCACGCGCGGTGCGCAGTCGGCCCAGGCGCTCGATCTCCTCCTCCTCCCGCAGCCGCTGCGCCTCCTGCGCTGCCGCGACCTCGGCGATGGCGTCGATCTGCATCTGGGCCAGCATCTGCGCGCCCTGTGCCCGCGTGCGCTGGCGGTCTGCCTCCTCCTCGCCGTACTCGCTGGAGAGGTCGATGGCCCCGCCGAATGGGGACACGGGTGGGCGAGACGAGCGCGGCCGAGGTGACGCCCCCGTCCGCGAGGTCGGCGCCGGCGCCGCTGGGATGACTGGCCCAGCGCCCGTCAGCGTGACTCCGGCCCCTGCCTCCGGCACGTCGCCGGTGGCGATACTCCACTCCGACAGGCTGGGCTGGGCCGACACCGGCTCCATCACCGTCTGGGCCTGGCGCAGCGCCTCGTACTGCGCACGCAGCTCCCTCGTCCGCGCGACCGACGTGGCAAGAGCGGCGTTTGTCCCCGTGATCCAGTCGATCCAGCCCTGCCGCGTCTCGTCAGATCCGAAGGCGACAGCGATCACAGGATGCAGCGCTGCCCACTCGGCCATCCCGCCCAGCAGGGTACCCGGCTTGTCCGGGTCTCCGATCAGGCTCACCAGACCCGACAAGGCCGGCTGCAGCGAATCGCCAAGATGGACCGTCACTTTCGACAGGCTCACATCGACGTCGGCCATGGTCCTATCCCAGGCCGCCGACGCGCCGGCCGCGCGGTCTACGGCCTCGGCGAGGCCCGCCGTCTCGCGCTCCGACGCAGCGAGCGACTCCGGAGACAGCGCCGCCATGGCCCGACCGGCCTCGGCGCCGAAGATCACCAGCCGCGCCGATGCGCGCTCGGTCTCCGATCCGATCGCGTCGATCCGCACCAGGGCGTCTCGCATCACGTCGTCAGCACTGCGCAGCGATCCGTCGGCGCTCGTGATCGCGATCCCGTACCGCTTGAATACCGCAGCCGACTCCCCGCCTTTCGCAGCAGCATCGCCAAGACGCTTCGTGAACTCGGCGAGGCCGCCCTGTACGCGATCGATGCTTGTGCCGCCGGATGCAAGAGCATGACGCAGCGCAAGTACCGTCTCCGACGCGAGGCCCGTGGACTCGGACATCAGGCTGATCTCGTCCACGTAGCGAGACATGCCGTCTACCGCCTGGTAGGCGCCCACCCCGAGGGCTACCAGCGTGCCGGCCGCTGCCGTCGCCCCCGCAGCCACCATGCCCAGGCGACCGGCGCCCACGAAGCCTTCGATCTCCCGGCCAAGAGACGCGAATCGTCCGCCTACATGATCCATCGCACGGTCCCAGGCGCGCTGCGACTCTATTGCTGCCCTTCGAGCGGCCTTTTCGGTCTGCTTCCACCCTCGCTCATACCTGGTCACGGTCTGGCGGATCTGCCGATCGGTCAGACGCCCGGCCTGCTGGAGGTCGCGGCGCAGCGCGTCGGTCCTCACGGACAGCTCGATATCGACCGCCATCAGGGCACCTCGCTCTGCATCTGGGCCTCGATGAGCGGGCCGAGGGACTCGGTCAGCCGCCGGCCTGCCGCCGCCTCCGGCCACCGCAGCAGCAGCCACATCGCCGAGCCGGAGCGGGCCGCCTTGGAGCCGGTCTTGACCCCGCCGGGGCCGGAGTAGTAGGCCAGCAGGTCGGGCCCAGCGCCTCGCACCGTGGCGACCATGCGGTGCTGCTCGGCATCGCGCGCCGATCGATGCATCATCCGCTGCCGGCGCTCGTCCGGCAGCCCGATCGCGATCTGCGCCGACTGGATGTACCGCGCCCACTCACGCGCCGCGCGCACCCGGCCGTGCACGCCCTCGCCGTCGATCTCCACCTGCATCCCGAGCGACGCCCTCGAGCGACCCGTGCGCACCGGCCAGTAGCGCACCGCGTGGTCGTAGATCGAGGTCGTCTCGGCCTCCACCTCGCGCACGATCTGGGCCGACGCCTCCGAGAGGCCGTCAAGCAGGATGCGCTCTACCGAGTGGCTGACCGTGCTCACGACGCCTCCACGCGACGCAGGGCTAGGATCCGCACCTGCTGGGCATGGGTCAGTGTACCCCACCAGCCCGGTGGCTGTCGGTACTCGCACTCGATGCGTGCCACCTCCATATCTAGGGGGTGGCGTCGGAGAAATCCGCGTCGGCCGCGACCTCGGGCTCAGTCGGGTAGGACGCCGCGAGCATCTCCATGCAGATCCGCGCCGCCTCCATCACCTCCGAGGCCGGCACGCGATCTGCGATCAGCGCATCGTAGATCCGACCGCCGTACGCGCACAGGTCGTACCTCATGTCGGCGGGGCCAGACCCCGCGCCGCACTGGCGCGACAGCCGGGGGCAGCAGGATCCGATCGCAGCGCCCGCGCTGCGCGCACGATGCGTCGCCCACAGATCCAGCACCTCCGACGCCAGCGACGGCGACGACGGGTCAGTGAGCGAGTACTCGGACCCCTTGATCACGATCACCATCACGCCTCCAGCAGCGACACGTCGCCGGTGATCCCGCCGTAGCAGGTGCACTCGATGGTCCACGTCGAGCCGTCAGGCGCGTGCTGCACCTGGGGGATCCCGTAGACCTGCTCCATCGTGATCGTGTGATCCGCAGCGTCGCCGATCGCAGTGCCCTCGATCTGGATCGTCACGTCCACCGTGTGCACGTCAGCCCCGCCCAGGTTGGTCCCGAGAGTACTGGTCGCCCCGGACCAGGCCCCGAGACGGCTGAAGACCTCGCCCGGCGTGGCCGTCTCGGTACTGCCATCGACGTCCACCGCCCCCGCGTAGTTGGCGAGCCGGATGGTTAGCGTGAAGGTGGGGTAGACGCGGTCGCCATGCCGGAGCCCCTTGAACTGGCCCCTGGTCTGGTACTCGTTGACCGCGCGTTGCTTGCGCGCGAGGTTGGAGATCGTGACCTGCCCGTCCCACAGAGACGGCGTGTAGGTCAGCGCCGCGCCGTCGGTGATGACGATGGTACAGTCGTGCGACTGCTTGATGGTACTACCGGTGGGCATGGGTACTCCTTCAAATTGGCATGTGGTGGGTGGCGGTGAGGCGGATCGTCCCCATGACCCAGCCCTCCTGGGCAATCTGCCGCGTCGCGCTCTCGACCAGCACGCGGATCGGAGATCCGTCCGTGGTGATCAGTCGCCGGATCAGTCCGGCCTCGGCGTCCAGGGCCACACGGTAGGGGTGCGAGCCGTCATCGGTGGGCACAGCCCACAGCCAGCGGACCTGGCACACCGTCGAGGTGTGCAGCGTGCCGGACGCCCGGCGCAGGACCTCCCCCCGCTCCTGCGTCGCCCACGCGCTCGATGCTGCCTCGACGGAGATCGCCCGGTCGCTGTAGGGCGACACCGACCCGTCCTCCATCTCGGCGTAGAGGGCCCCGGCCCAGGGCGCCAGCGACCACTCACCATCGGCCGTCGCGCGCTGCTCCAGCAGCTCGACCACCTGCCCCACGCCGCGCGCCGAGGTCATGGCCGGCTCCAGTCATAGGCCCCGCCGAGCCACAGGCTCGTGCCTGCGGAGGCGGTCCGATCCTCCCGCCCGTCGTCGTCGTCGTCGTAGCGCATCGACACCCGCGCCCACGCCGCCTCGTACTGCGCGTGGAGCTGGGAGGCCCGGTCGCGCATGGTGGGATTGCCGCGCGCTGCCAGCACGTCGTGGATGCGGGCGCCCGCCAGCAGCAGGTGCGGCTCACGCAGCGAGCTCGGCGACAGCACCAGCCACGGCAGCCGGCCCGTCTCGATCAGGCGGTGCTGGATCGTCAGCCACGCATCGTCGATCAGGTCCTGCCACGTCGAGGCCCGCGTCAGCGTCGCCGGCGTGCCCGAGTCCAGGTAGGACCACCGGCGGCGTACGTCGAGGTCCGTCACCGTCGGGTAGAGGATCCGACGCACCACGTACGCCGGGATGTCGTAGGTACGACCGTCAGCCGTCCACACCACGCGGTAGCCCGTCCCGAGCGGCGTGGTCGCGGTGATCGCAGCCGTCACCACAGAGGCCACGCCGTCCGCGATGGACGCCGCCGCCTCGTCCACGAGGGCCGCGTCCCCCGAGTCGTACACGCTCACCGTCGCCACGCTCGGCGGGGCAGCCTCGCCACCCCGGTACAGGCGCAGGCGCAGCGTCAGGCTGGACCCGCGCTCCAGGAGCTCGACCGGCAGATCCCAGCGCGCCGCCGGGATGATGTCGGTCGTGGTGCTCATCAGGTGGCCTTGGCCAGGCCTGCGTTGTACCACCGGGTGTCACCCGCGACGACGATCCCCGTCTCGGACTGCGACACCGTGACCAGCGTGGCCGACAGCACATCGTCCACGAGGTACAGGTCCTCGGCCGCGTCCGCGACATTGACGACCATCAGGCGGGCGCCGCGCAGGCCGGTGACCGGCGGGAGATTGACGACGCGCGCGGCCCCGCCAGGGTCGAGGGCGAGCAGCTCGTCCGAGACGACCACCTGCGACGGATTGGCGGCCACGCCGGACGGAGCCAGCAGGGTGGTGGTGCCCACCAGGGTCGCGCTGACCTGGTGCAGGGACGTGTGCAGGATGCGGGCCTGGGGATCCATCATCGCCTCCGGTCGAGCTGTTCGTGCGTGCCGCGCGCCACGTCGTCGGCGATCCGACGGCGCTCCGCGCGATCTGTGATGCCCATGCGGGCCAGCCGATCCTCGGTCACGCGGCGCGTGTCCGTCGGCGATCGATGCTCCCTGGGGTCGCGCTCGCTCATGCCATCACCTCGGCCGTGCCGCCGGTGATCGGAGCGCCCAGATCCGAGCACTGGCGGATCGCAGCATCGACCACGACCAGGGCCGCCTCGACGCGCTTGACCTCGGCGTGTGCCTCGGTCTCGGTCACGACCGAGCCAAACTTGGCGGCGGCCCGCGCCGCCGCGTCGCGCTCCATCTGGAGACGACCACGCAGGCGCTCCAGCGCAGGCAGGCGAGGCGCCGGGATGTGGCCGTCATCGACCAGCCCAGCGCGCCAGGCGTCGTACCCCGCACGGTCGTAGGTGGTCAGATCTGCCCCGCCGTACAGCGTGGTCCAGCGGTCCACGTAGTGACCAGGGTAGGGGCACACCATGTACGACGTGCCCGGACCGTCGATGTCGTGCGGGATGATCGTCTTCCCCTTGCCCGACAAGTTGAGCTTCAGTACCGTCGCGTCCACACCTACGACCTTGCCGCCGCCATTCTGCACGGCCTGCGTGCCGTTCAGCCCGTCTCGCACCACGTACCGCATCAGCGCCGGCACGATCTTGCCGCTGGACACCTCCCACGCATCTTGCATAGATGCAAGATAAAAGCGCGGGTGGCTGCCCTTCGGAGCGCTGGTGCGGCTCGTCTGGGCAGTCTCGACGTATGCCGCGTTCGCCGTGGGCTCCACGGTACGCTTGGGCTGGGTGCGCGGCTTGGTCATCGGTACTCCTATCAGGCCTTGCAGATGATCTGCACACCGCGCGCATCGTCGTTCTCGACGAAGCCGACGTACAGGTGGGCGTGGTACTGATCGATCGTGGCGCCGGGGTCGCGGCCGTACTCGATCAGGATGTTGCCCATCGCGCGCTGACGGCTCGGATCGCTGACGGGAGGCGTCATGTGCGCGCGGGCGATAGCGCCCTGACCGACGAGCATACCCGCGTACCCGGATCCGGAGGAAGGCGAGCGATTGGTCTGGAAAACGTCCACGTCAATGACGGGGACGCGGCCCTTGTATCCGGTACCGACCTGCACGCCAGCCGGCGGCTGGTACTGCATCTGGCCGGCCACGCCCAGCAGCTGCTCCAGGCGCAGACCACGGATGTGGGCCGAGTGACCGACGAAAAGGTACGGCCCCGAGACGTTGGCGGCCTCCAGCGTCGAGGTCGCGGTGAGCAGGGTGGTCAGTGACATCTCGGTCGCGTCGGTACCCAGCGAGTCGCTGAATCCGGTCGCCAGCGCCGCCGCCAGCGTGGTCTCGTAGGTCAGCGCGTCGGTGAGCAACGACTGCGCGAACCTGGCCCAGTCCAGCTCCGGGTCAGTACCCATGCTGATCGTGCTCGCGTCGTGACTGACGGAGTACCGGCCGACGGTCACGTTGGTGCTGGCATCGACGAATGCAATGTTCGTCAGGTCCTGGATCTCGGTCGCCGACGCGAGCGCGTTGTAGCCGTCCAGGCCCAGGCGCCGGACCTTGATCACGTTGGATCCGGTACCGGCGACGTCGCCGGCCTCCAAGATCGCGGGGTGGGCGCCCATGATGGCGCGGTCGGCAAGCAGGAGCAGGCGGGTACTCGACAGGATCGAGTCCACGCGCTCGAGGTTGGACGTCAAGATCTCATTCGCCACGGGTCACCTCATCGGGTCGGGATGGTGTACTGTCCCGGTCCCCCCACCCGTATCGTGGGCGCTCGCGCGTAGGGGCGGGCGTGTCGTGCCCGAGACGATGGACCTCTGCGACATCCCTACCGCACCACTCGCAGCAATGCAAGGGCTACCGCCCGGTGACCGCCGACAGCGCGCGCTCGAGCTCGGCGCGGGCGGCCGTGCGCTCGTCGGCCGTGCCGCCCCTGATCGCACTCGCCATGCGCTGCTCGGCGGCGCGCAGGGCCTGGACGCGGCTCGGTGGGTCGCTGGCGGGGCTGCGGCCCTCGGTCGCGGCAGGTGGAGCAGCAGGCCCCGCCGGGGTGGTCGTGGCGGCGGCCGGGGTCATCGCGGGCGCCATGTAGGCCCGCAGGCCCAGCGGGGCGGCGTCGGGCGTCAGGGACTGCACCCACGCCGCCAGGTCCGGCCGGTCGGCCTCGGGCAGCGCCTGGTGCAGCGCGCGCGCCACCGTGCGCGCCTCGGCAGACGTGAGGCCGCGCTCGGCCATCGTCAGATCGACGGCCAGCGCATCCCGCGCCGCCTGGTACTGCTCGGCCTGCGCCCGCGCCTCGGCTAGCGCAGCCTGCGCCTGGGCCGCCTGCTCGCGAGCAGCATCGCGGTCGCGCGAGACCTCGGCGAGACGGGCGGGGGGGATCCCCTGCTCACTCCCCGTCGTCGTCGTCGTCGCTGCCGGCGGCGCGGCCTCGGTCCCCTGGGTCTCGGTCTCCATCTGCTCTCCCCTCTGCTGTGCTGATCGCGTCGAGCGCCGCGATGGCGTCCGCCTCCGACAGCCCAGGATGCATCATCCGGTAGGCCCCCGCCCGCGTCATGCGGCCAGCGGCGATCTCACGGTCCACGTACGCCTGGAGCTGGAGCAGCTCGCCGATCGCAGGCGGGATCGACTGGTAGCTGATCCGATACCCCGACGACGGCAGCCCCATCAGGGCGCCCACCACGCCGGCCAGATGGGCATCCCAGCGCCGAAAAATCGGCTCATACCGCCGCTGCGCCTCACGCTGGCCGTCCCGCGTCACCGCCAGCGCGTACCCGCTGCGCGGATCGCCATCGATGCGGCCCACGTCCGCCGGATTGAGCCCGAGGGACGCCACGATCCGACGCTCGTAGGCGGTGATCGCCTGCCCGACCGTCAGCGGATCGCCGGGCGCCTCGTCCTGGTGGATCGTCGGCGAGGCGTCCATCTCCCCGCCGCCCTCATACCGCACGATCCGCAGCAGGACCGCCGGATCTGCGACGACGACGGTACGCGCCTCCGGCCCGTCGCCGACCGACATCTGCCCCACCACCTCGCCGCCGATCAGGTACCGCTGCGCCCAGGACGCATCCGACAGCAGGTGGCCCCACATCGTCCAGTACACGCCCATCCGCAGCGTCGCCCACACCGCCTCCGAGGCCGTCATGTAGTCCCACTGCCCAGCCCGCGCCGCGCGGTAGTGCACCCACGGGAGGTATGCCTCGCCAGACGGCAGCCGGTAGGGGTAGGCGTCGCCTCGGTAGCCACCGGCCGGCGCTGGCGAGCCGTCCGCAGAGCGGATGTAGACCGCCGACAGATCTGCACCCCGGTCGTCCTCGACCACGTAGCGCTCCCGGCCAGGCCGGATGTCCCAGATCTCACGCGTCCACCGGTCGTCGCGGAGCTGCCACCACGCGATCATCACCGGCCGCTCGGGGTCGGTCAGATCTGCGACCTCCTCCACCTCGTGGGGCGGCACCGACCGCAGGACGATCCGAGGCCCCGACCGGCGCACGTAGAGCAGGTGGTCGCGGATCGCGATGGTGTCCCGCTGGAGCCGCTGGCCCACCGACTGCCATCCCGCATCGTCGAGCAGATCCTGCACCACCGCCGCCACCGCCGGCTGCGCGTGGTGGACCTGGGGCGGCCCGTCGTACAGCGTCGCCACCGCCTGCGCCGCCGTCATCAGCAGCGACGAGCTCGTGTCCGGCGACCCCTGACCCGCCGCGCGCTCCGAGCCCAGCTGCGTCTGGAGCTCGCGCCGCAGGTCCTCGGACCAGCAGCCGTACAGCATCCGCCACCGCAGCGCCTGGTGCTCCTGGCGCTGCCGCGTGGCGTGATCCGTCTGCGCCATCCTCGCTGGTACGTGCATCGGTGCTCCGTGGTCCTATCGGTATCGCAGCGTCGGACTGCGTGCCATGATACGCGGACTGCGCATCGAGATCGACCACAACGCGTACCGCAGGGCGTCGATCCGGTCTTTGTGCGCGTCGTCGCTGTAGTCCCAGCGCGTCAGCGCCTCGATCGTTGCCTGGGCCTGGACGTGTACCCGAAAACAGTCCGGCCGCAGCATCAGCGTGTGGAGCCAGCGGACCCCGCGGTCCACGCTGCCCCGGCCGCTACCCCGGCCGGTCTTGGCCTGGCGGATCCTGCAGGCCCCGCCAGGCCGATTGAGGCGGCGGCTGATCGCCACGGCCAGATCGGCGTTGCTTTTGCGCGCGACCGAGGCCGTGATCCTCCTCACGTCGTGCGGCTTGTCCCCCGTCGCCTGCGTCAGATCATCCCACCCCCACCCCCACCGCCCGAGCATCGCCAGGATCCCCTCTGCGTCGTCCTCCGGCGTGGTCAGGCCCTGCCCGCTGTACTCGTCCAGCACCCACACCTGCGGATACTCCCCACCCCCGACGACACCCACCAGGACCGCGCATTGCTTGTGATCCCGCTCGCCGTGGTCGATACCGATAAAGATCGATTCGAAGCTGATACCCTCGGGAAGTTGCTCCACCACGTGCTGCCCGCCGGGCCGCGAGTCGAACGCGACGAATACCCGGCCCTCGATGGGCGTCTCCCACTCCCCGTCGAGGATGATCGCCGCCTCGTGGCCCGGCATCGACCTCCGCTCGCGCTCGATGTACTCGGCGTCGATGACGTGCCCCTGCGCCGTCCGGCGTGGCTCATCGTGCCCGACAGGTACCATCTGATCTGGCGTCAGCGTTGCATGGTGCTCCGAGATAATGCCCTCGTGCACGAGGTCCTTGCACCACGTCAGCGGCTCGCTTGCATTGATCGGCGTCATCCCCATGATGACGTAGCCACCTCGGATCGCAACACGCCGCGTCGCCTCCAGGTACACGCGCAGCGTGGTTGGCTCGTCGATAAACACGTCATCGACGGTCTCACCGGCGAAGGAGATAGCGCCAGCGCGACCCGACTTGAACAACAGCACAGATCCGTCTTGCATCCTTACCGCTGGGTGCCGGCCACGAAAGCCGATGACGGGATCAAACTGCGTGCGCGGATCAAGCAGCGATTTATCGAGGACCTCCCAGAGCTTTCTCTGAATCGATACAGACTGTGGGGCGCTCGGAGAGATGCAGAGCATACGTCGCGGGTAGTGCATGGCCGGATCTGGGTGGCACCCCTCGAGTCGGCGGCGCATCTCCTCACACAGTGCCGCCGTCTTGCCAAAATACTGGTTGCCCGCCCGGATTAGCTTGATCGTGGCCGGGTCGTCCAAGAACTCCATCTGGAGCGGCAGCCACGGGAGGTGGCGAGACGGAGCCGACTCGGCCAGCAGTCGCAGCTCCGAGAGCGCGCTCACTGGATCGCGGCCAGCCGGGGCGGCGCGCACCGACGCAGGGCCGCGCCACGGCCGGCGTGCACCAGGCCGCGCAGTACCTCATCCAGCAGCGGGTCAGGCAGCGCCGCCAGATCCTCGATCGCGCTGGCGATCACCTGGTCCTCGGTCATCCGCGCAGCCGCAGGAGCCATCGCCTCGAGCTGCGCCCGCAGGTCGTAGACCTCCCGCGCCGCGTCCTGCACGCGCTTGCTCATAGCGGCGATTGCAGCGCCATTCTTGCTCTTCGCCACCGACTCGTACGCGACCTGGGCGTCCGCCAGGATCTGCGACATCACCCTGATCCGCTCCTCGAGTAGCGACGACATCGGCGAGCCCTCCACGAGCAGCGCTACCACGGGCTCGACGGGAAGTCAAAAACCTACGGGGGGGGTGTGCGGGGTGGACAGTGGGGGC